>JAESFN010000471.1_pt1 | contig 37006 bp, 37 predicted proteins | sample 9269411 | NCBI WGS metagenome assembly JAESFN01 (sample SAMN14505399, study PRJNA617100) | algae metagenome | isolation source: Iphinoe sp. HA4291-MV1 and co-occurring heterotrophs from trail next to... | place: USA: Maunawili Falls, Hawaii | collected 2009-07-25
CCTGATAGGACCGCTCCAGATCGAGCAGGATGGTCATTTCCTCGTCGATATTGACGCCGGTCGCCCTCGACAGGGCATCCGTTGAACGCTCCAACACGGCCTGTCGGAATTCGGCCTCCTCGCCGGCCGCCTTGCGACCCTCCTGAAGCCAGCCGACCGACAACGATGCGAAGCTCCCGAGCGAGGTGGGCGTATCCAGCCGCGCATCCGCATCGAACACACGATCCTCGGCGATCGCGTCGACCAGGCCCTGCAATCGGCCAGAAAACGCGGCCGCTCCTGACGGGTTGTACACGTAGGCCGGATTGCCCGGGGCTCCGATGCCGCCATCCCGGAGCCGGGTCACGCTGCCGCCCTGCGACGGGTCTACATTGGGATTGACCCGAATGCTCCCGGCCAGTCCCGGGAGGACCGTTCCGCTCGCCGGCATCGCAGGCGCGCCGGAGTATGTGAAGAGGCCCGGAATGTCGGGCAGAGTCGGCACCGCGCTCTGGTCGCTCTCGGCAAAGGTCTCGATCAGACCCCGGGCGATCTCGTCGAGCTGATTTTGATACGTGACGGTAATGTCATCCCGCACCGCCATGAGACCGACGAGCCGGCCCGACTTTGCCGCCATCCCCGCGCCCGGCCCGGTCACCGGCACCCCGTCAACGGAAACCGCGTTTCCGGCTGCCCCCGCCGGCAGAGTCAAGGTCCGATCAAACGTGACCGAGCGTGGCGCCGTCTCGAACAGCGTGACCCCGCTGTCGGTGTAGATCACCATGTCGTTGTCGCCACGCACGAGCGTACGGATGCCGATCTCCTGCGACATGGAAGACAGCAAACGGTCTCTTTGATCGAGCTGATCCGTCACGTCCACGCCGGACGCAGTGCCCCGCTTGATGTTGTCGTTGACCGTTTGGAACTCGCCGAGCAGGCGGTTCAATGCCTCGACCGAGCGCGCGATTTCCGTGTCCGCGCTCTCGCGAACCGCCTGAACCGTCCGCGTTGCGTCATTGAGCGAGCGAACGAGGTCCCCCGCCGCCTCCACCGCCGCCTGCCCACGCACCGGGTCCTGCGGCGCGGACGCATAAAGCTGAATGGCATCATTGAGCTTGCCGATCAGCGCCGAGGGAGAGCCATCCAACTCAGGGTCGTTGACGGTCTCGTCGAGGCGGTTCAGCGCCTTGAGAATCTCATCCTGACCAGCCGCAAGCGACCGGGTGGCGACCATCTTGTCGAACAGCGCTTGGTCCGCAGCGCGCACGATCGATGCCACCCGCACGCCACCGCCAGGCGCCGTGATGACGCTGGCGTGCTTGCGCGAATACTGCGCGTCGCCGGCGTTCGCGACGTTGCGCGAAATCACCGCCGTCTGTTCCGCCGTGACGGACAGTGCGGACCGAGCAACGCTCAGACCGACGGAGAGCGACATTCAGCAGCCTTCTCATCATGGAATCTTGCAGAGAACGCACGCTACCGGCCGAGATTGACCAGAACATCCATCAACTCGGCGCCGGTGTTGAACACCTTGGAATTCGCCGTGAAATTGCGCTGCGCCTCGATCATGTTCGTGAGTTCGGAGGCAAGGTCGACAGTCGACTGCTCCAACGCGCTCGACTCAATGAGGCCGAGACCGCTGGTGGTCGGGAAGCCCATTTGGATATCGCCGGATTCCTTGTTCGTCGCGAACACGTTGCCGGCGAGCGGCGTCAGGTTGTCCGGGCTGCTGACATTCGCCAGCGGCACGACGTACGTCGCGATCCGAGCCCCATTCTCGTAGACGGCGAATAACTCGCCGGTATCGGAGATCTCGATACGATCGACTTCACTCACCCCGTTGCCGTTCACGATCGCGGTGCGGACCGTATAGTCGGCGTCGAGCTGGCTCGACTGCGCCATATTGAGCGCGAGCGTCCCACCGTTTGGAACCGGAATACTGAGCGACGACGCGCTCGTGCTGGTGAGCCGCCCGGTGACCCCATCGAACTCGAGCGTGGCGGTATCCAATGGGCCAGAGGCGTAGGGGAACCCCCCGCCCGTAGCCGCCTCCGCCTGATCGAAAACTGCCACCTCCCACTCTCCGGCGGCCGTTTTCGTCATGTAGACGTCGAGCGTGACTTCCCGCCCGAGGTTGCCGTGCACGATCAATGACGATTTGGCCGTCCAAACCTCTCCGCCATCGTTCAACGACGGCAGGTCGGCAGCCGGCACGATGGCTGCATCCAGCGGCAGGTTGACGAAGAAATCGCCGGCCGTGGAGGCGTTGGCCTGCAGCGATAGACTATCGATATTGATGGGCTCGAGCCCCGCAGTTCCGTTCGCCACGATGGCCGGGGGACCGTTGGCCAGGCTATACCCCATCAGCTTGTAGCCGGCTGTATTGACGAGCTCGCCGGCACTGTTCTTCACGAACGCGCCAGCTCGCGTGAGCACGGTCGAGCCATCCAGCCCCTCGACCACGAAGAAGCCCTGCCCCCGGACCGCCAGATCGGTCGGCGACGTCGTATACTCGAGCGCACCCTGCTCGCTGATCAGGTTGCGCGTATGCGTCATCACCGTGCCGGACTGGTACTGCTTGGTGCCCGAAGCCAGCACGAGCGAGGAAAACTCGGTCGAGGCGCGCTTGTAGCCGACCGTTTTCGAGTTGGCGATGTTGTCGGCAACCGCGCCCAGCCGGCTGGACTGAGCAGCCATACCCGACGCACTCGTCCGCATTGTCCCGTAAAGGCTCATTGAGCTTAATCCTGCGTGGCCAACTCTCTTTGCCGCAGTAGATCATGGCCAACTTGCGCGAAACTGGCGGGAGCAGCCCGTCGCCCAGTTTCCGCCACAGGCTCGTCGTCAATCAGCCGGTATCCTAGGAAGCGCTGCGAATCGATCGGATCGAACCCAAGGCGATGCCGCAGGCGCTTGCGCAGCTTGCTGATGTGGCTCTCGACGACATTCTCGTCGATGTCCTCGGCGAAAAGCCCATACACCGAGTTGAAGATCTGCGCCTTGGTCACTCGGCATCCCTTGTTGGTCACGAGATACTCGAGGATGCGGCGCTCACGCCGCGGCAGCGGCAGCACCACCCCCTTCACCTCCGGATCGCGGCCGTCGAAATAGATCCGCATCTCACCCACCACGGCACACTCGACGCCGCCCTTGGCCCGCCGGCCGATCGCCGTGATCCGGGCCAGAATTTCCCGCACGTGGATAGGTTTTCGGACGACATCATCGACGCCCGCCGCGAAGAGACCGAGCGTCTCGTCGAGCGACTTGTTGTCGTTCATGGCAATGACGGCCGCATGCGTGCGCGCCCGAATGAGCCGCGGCAGCAGTGGGCGTTGCGGGCATTCCCCCAGCAAGAATGCCTCGACGGCGCGCATGTCCGGGTCGGAGACCGTCCGCACCCAGTTATCGAAGTCCATGGGACACAACCCGGTTGCCGAGACCCCCTCTCGGTCGAACCAGGCTGCGTACCCCTCATTCACAGCCTCTCGTTCGTCCACAATAACAATCATGTGGATTCGCCCCCGAATCGCCTTGCGTCGAGGACGATAGTTGCGAATGGACCCTCCGTGAATCCTAGGAAACGAGCTGAGTTTTGAACGTTCAGCCGCAGCACTATGCCCCTTGACGGGATTCGCTGCTTCGCGGTCTTTTCTATTGGAGCGGGCACGCAATTCCACAGGCTTAGAAAATCCAACAAAATTGCGCTCCTGGCTGTTTGTGATGAGCGTGCCTCGCGCGGACGCGGCGCGCAGCAACCGCGCCGGAAGCCGCATCGCTGCCACACCAAGCGTGACAATGGAGCAACGCTCGTCCGGTTTCTGAGGCAGCCTCGCGGCGGGTCCCGAACTTGGCGAGGTCGCGCGCACGCGCATGTCCGGTCCGCGTCACCGGCCTTGCGTGTCGGCCCCGGCCATGCGAGCCCAGGGCAGCATCACAAGCTCATGTTCGATAAAGAGGCGCCGTGACCTCAGCCATTCCTCTGACCGTCATCACCGGGTTCTTGGGTTCTGGCAAGACGACGCTGCTGAAGGCCCTACTGCCACAGCCCGAAATGGCCGGCACCGCTGTCATTGTGAACGAATTCGGCGAGATTGGCCTCGATGATGCCCTGCTCGAGACCGCCGAGGAGGACACGGTACTGCTGCCGTCCGGCTGCGTATGCTGCGCCGTGCGCGGCGATCTGGTTCAGGCCCTCATCAAACTCCACAAGCGCATGCTGTGGGGCGAGATCCCTCCGCTGAAGCGGGTTGTACTTGAAACCACCGGCCTCGCCGATCCGGCCCCCATCGTGCACACGCTGATCAACGACCATGACGTGTTCCGCATCTACCGGATGGACGGTATCGTCACCACCGTTGATGCCGAGCACGGGCTCCACCAGCTCGACCATCACTATGAGCCCGCCAAACAAATCGCCATCGCCGATCGCATCGTGCTGACCAAAACCGATCGCGTCGGCGCGCCCGATGTCGAGCGGCTCACCGCCCGCGTCCGCACACTCAATCCGGCCGCCAGATTGCTGCCGGCGGTCAAAGGCGGGATTGCCCCCTCCGAGCTGTTCGGTCTTGGTGCCTACGAGATCAAGAGCAGCGGCATCGATATCGGCCGCTGGGTCGCCGCCGAAGCGTACGGCCACGCGCACGAGCATGCCTGCACGGGTGACGAATGCACCCACCCCCATCACCACCACGATCATGATCATGACCATGACCATGACCACAACCATGGCGGACATCTTCACGGCATCTCATCGTTCTGCCTGACCTTCGACAAGCCGCTCGACGCCCGGAAACTGGAGATGGCGATCGAGCTCCTGCGCTCCGCGCATGGCGAGCGCCTGTTGCGCGTGAAGGGACTGCTCGACGTGGCCGACCACCCGCAGCCCTTCGTCATTCACGGCGTGCAGCACGTGTTCTACCCACCCGAGACGCTCGAGCGCTGGCCGGCCGGCGACCGCCGCTCGCGCATCGTCTTCATCACCAAGGACCTGGGTGAGGACAAGGTCCGGGCTGTGTTCGAGCCGCTGTTTGCCTCGGCGCCGGCAAGCTGACCGCCGCGCTCGGACTGCCTCAGAAGTAGGCGATCAGCCGGCCGAGGCCGGCGACGCTCAACCACACGGCCAGCGACAGGCCGGCGGCGTACCGGACGCGCGGCGGCAACGCCACGCCCGCCGGCGTTTCGGCAAGCGCCGGCCCGAGCACCCGGCCGGCAAGGGCCGCATTGACCACGCCGATCGCCACGAAACCCATCTTGGTGAGAAACACCGGATTGAGGGAGATGTGGCTCGCCTCCGCCGTGAACAGCACCGCGCCGGACAGCGCCATCACCGACAGCGCCAGGATCGCGGCACGTCGCGCCGGACGGACGACGTCGGCCGGAGTGGTGGCCGAGAACGCCCCCAACAGGCGCAGGTCCATCACCGCAATAGCGCCCGCGAACACGGCGAGCGCCACGACATGCACCACGTTGGCGGCCGGATAGGCCCACACCGACTGGCGGATGGCCTGCCCGAGGCCAGAGCTCTCCAGCGCGATCAGGATCTGCGGCGCGTGCTCGTTCATCAGCGCATTTCGATGGTTTTGCCGTCGACCGTAATGCGCTCGGCCCGCATCTCGTCCTTCTCCGCCGTCGAGGGATAGCCATAGGCGGAGATCGCCTTGCCGACGGGAAGCATCTCGACCAGCGCCCCCCGATTGATCATGCGCGAGGTCGGCGCCAGCGTAACCGTCCATGCCTTGTCCGGGGCCTGCACCGTCAACGTCACGTGGGGGTTCTCGTACTTCGAGGTGAGGATCGGGCCGGCGACAGTGACGGGCTTCGAAGCGTCGTAGCTGCCCCAGCCATGATGCGCAGTCGCGGACAGCATGGGTGCGGCGAGGAAGGCACCGGCAAGCAGGGCACGTATCAACATCCGCTCGTCCTTTCCGAAGTTCGGCTTCTGATCGGCGTAGCTGCTGATATAGAGCCCTCGGCGCACGCCCGCCAGGGTCGGCCTTTCAGGCTCGCTCCGGGTAGAGCGACAACAAACCCGCGCGCGAGGCCTCGCAGATCCCACGCTCGGTGATGAATCCGGTCACGAGACGAGCCGGCGTGACGTCAAATGCAGGATTGCCGGCAGGCGAGCCCGGCGCGGCAATCTCGACGCTGACGATCTCCCCCTCGGGCGTCCGGCCGATCACCTTGAGAACCTCGTCGGCCGCCCGCTCCTCGATCGCCACGTCGGCGCCCTGCGCGAGCGACCAGTCGATCGTCGAATGCGGCAGCGCCACATAGAACGGCACACCGGTATCGCGCGCAGCCAACGCCTTGAGATAGGTGCCGATCTTGTTGACGACATCGCCATTGGCGGTCACCCGGTCAGTGCCGACGATAACGAGGTCCACCCGACCCTCCTGCATCAGGTGCCCGCCGGCATTGTCCGCGATGATGGTGTGGGCAACCCCATGGGCACCGAGCTCGAAGGCCGTCAGTGCTGCCCCCTGGTTGCGCGGGCGCGTCTCGTCGACCCACACATGAAGGTCGATGCCGTCGTCATGGGCCTGATAGATCGGCGAGGTCGCGGTACCCCAGTCGACGCAGGCAAGCCAGCCCGCGTTGCAATGGGTCAGCACGTTGACCGGGCGCTGGCGGGCGCTCGCCTTCTTGGCGGCGACAGACCGGATCAGTGCGAGCCCATGCGCGCCGAGCTGTCGGTTGGTCTCGACATCCGCCTCGCACAGCGCCGCGGCCCGCGCGTAGGCGGCGTCGGCGCGCGCGCTCACCGGCTTGTCCGCGACCGCCTTTCGAACCTCTTCGAGCGCCCAGCGCAGATTGACCGCGGTTGGCCGTTGCGCCGCCAGGTAGGCGATGGCGCGCGCCATCGCAGCATCGGACGCATTCTCCCGTACCGCCAGCGCAAGCCCATAAGCGGCCGCAGCGCCGATCAATGGCGCACCGCGCACCTGCATCGACTTGATCGCCCGGCCCACGTCCTCGCATGAGCGCAGCGCCACCGTCACAAGCCGATGGGGAAGCTGCGTCTGATCGATGATCTCGACGGACCAGCCGTCATCGGCAAGCCAGATGGTCCGGTAGGGCTTGCCGTTGATGCGCATCGTCAGATGTCCGACCCGCCTATGGGTGTGCTCATGGGAATGTGAAGCACATGCTCGAGCCCGCAAACCTGGCAGGAGAGATTGTACCATTCGGCATGCGGCCGGGCCGAGCGATCGACGATGACGAGGCCGCCGGCGCCGCACACCGGGCAAGCCACCGGCTTGTTGGCGTCCGCCCGCCAGGCCCAGATCGCCTTCATCGCCGCTTTGATGCGGTCCGGCGGCAACGGACGCGATGCGGGCTTCGTCATCTAGTGCCCCTCGAACGCGACCAGCGCATGACAGGCCACCCCGATACCTTCGAGTTTCTTCAACCCGCCGAGCTCGGGCAAATCGATGATGAAAGCGGCGCCGACCACCAGCCCGCCGGTCGCCCGCACCAGCTTGGCCGCCGCCTCCGCCGTGCCGCCCGTGGCCACGAGATCGTCGATGATCAGCACCCGCTCGCCGGGCCGGATGGCATCCTGGTGGATTTCGATGGCGTCGACCCCGTACTCCAGCGTGTATTCCTGGCCGATGGTCTTCCACGGAAGCTTGCCCTTCTTCCGGATGGGAACGAAGCCGCACCCGAGCCGGTCGGCGACCGCCCCACCGAGGATGAACCCCCGCGCCTCGATTCCGGCCACTGCATCGACCTGGGCCCCCTCGAACGGGCGGGCCATCGCGATGATCGCCTCCTCGAAACCCGCAGCATCCCTGAGCAGCGTCGTCACGTCGCGAAACATGATGCCCGGCTTGGGATAGTCGGGAATCGTCCGGATCAGGGCCTTGAGATTTTCCAACACGGCCTCCGCTGCCAAATTCGCGGCGCAAAATAGCAATATCCCTGAACGAGCGGTAGAAGCGCTGGATCGATGCGCTTGGGGAGTGTGTGGCGGTGGGCGAGGCTCGGGAGGCTGAGCCCCAAGGAGTTCCTGCGCATGTCGGACGTTCATTTCTCGCTGACCGCCGACGACGGCGGTCCTGACGACCTGCCGCGCACCCTGCGCCGCGAGCGTGAAGCCCGCGATCGCCAGGCTCGAGAGCGGGCGGGCGGCATTCCCTCCTATGTTCCCGAGCGCGAGGCCGCGGGCGCCAGCGACCTCGGCCCGGCTCCGCCGGCGACCGTGACCGGGCTCGACATCCCGTTCGTTCGGCTGATGGTGTTCTTCATCAAGGCGGTGTTCGCCGCCATTCCCGCGCTGATCATCCTCGGCTTCCTGATCTGGCTGAGCGGCGAGATCCTGACCGCGTTCTTCCCGCAGCTCATCAAGATGCAGATCCTGATCCGCTTCCCGAACTGAGAAGGGCGCGGGGGCCCGCCGTCACGCGGCCGCCACCGCCTCGATCTCGAGCAGCCAGGCCGCGTCGAAGATGCCGGTAATGATCACGGTCAGCGCCACTTCGCGCCCGCCAAGCACCTCCTGGCGCACCTCGCGGTTCTCCAGCGCGAACTTCCGATCGGATAGGAAAATCGTCACCTTCACCAGGTGATCGAGACCCATGCCGGCCGCACGGAGCTGAGCCGCCACGTTGGCCCACGCCAATCGCGCCTGCGCCTTGAAGCCGGCTGGCACCTGGCCCTCGGGACCGACGGGGATCTGGCCGCTGATGAACAACAGCGTCCGCGCATCCGTGACCCGCAAGGCTTGCGCATAGCCGCCGGCGGGCTGCGGGGCATCGGGAGCATTGATGGGAGATGTACATACCGTGGTCATGAGCGTACCCCCAAAACCCGCCCGGCCACCGCGTCGAGCTTGGCGACGAGCGCCGGATCGCGAGCCTCCGGCGCTGTGATCAAGGCCACGTCGAGCGCCCGGTCCGAGCCGATCGGGCACGGCGGATGGATGCGCGGGAACGACGCCGCCAGCCGCCGGATCAGCCGCTGGCCCTTCTCGGTGTTTCCCTTCATGACCTGAATCACCGACGCCACGTCGACGTGGGTGTGGTAGTCGTGCCAGCAGTCATAGTCGGTGACCATCGCCACTGTCGCGTAGCAAAGCTCGGCCTCCCGCGCGAGCTTGGCCTCCGGCATGTTGGTCATGCCGATCACGTCGCAACCCCAGGCGCGGTAGAGGTTCGACTCGGCACGGCTCGAAAACTGCGGCCCCTCCATGACGAGGTACGTGCCGCCCCGCCGGTAGTCGATCTTTTCCGCCTGAATGGCCTTTTCGACCTCGCCGACGAGCCCCGGGCTGACCGGGTCCGCCACCGAGACATGCGCGACGAGGCCGGTTCCGAAAAAGCTCTTGTGCCGTGCAAACGTGCGATCGATGAACTGATCCACCAGCACAAACGTGCCGGGCGCCAGCTCCTCGCGGAACGAGCCCACCGCCGAAAGCGACACCAAGTCTGTAACGCCGGCCCGCTTCATGGCGTCGATGTTGGCCCGGTAGTTGATCTCCGAGGGTGGAATGCGATGGCCGCGACCGTGACGGGGCAGAAAACGGATCGGCAGGCCCTCGAGGTCCGCGAAGAGGATGTCGTCTGACGGCGCACCCCAGGGCCCCGCAACGGACAACCATTCCGGGCTCGTCAGGCCGGGCAGGTCGTACATGCCGCTGCCTCCGACAATCCCCAGCACCGACTTGACCATGACGCCCCCTTCTCACCAGAAGCCCGATCGCCCATCGCAATAAAAAAGGCCCTCTCGCGGAGGGCCTTTCTCGCATCACACCGAAGGGCGGCCTAGTGACCGCCACCGGCCCGTGACCATACGCGTTTCTTGGCAAAGTACATCAGAACGGCGGTCACGAGGAGATAAAGGAGCACCTGCCAGCCGATCCGCTTGCGCTCATCGAGCTTGGGGTCCGCCGTCCACGACAGGAAGGCCGAGACATCGCGCGAGTAGTTCTCGACCGTCGCCGGCGTTCCGTCCTCGTACTTCACCAACCCGTCACCGCCGGCAAACGGGTTGGCCATCGCGATCTGGTGACCGGGAAACGCGCCGTTGTAGTGCATTCCGTCAGCCAGCTTGAAATTGGCCGGCGGGTTCGTATAGCCGCGCATCAGCGCATAGATGAAGTCCGCACCACCCTCCTGATAGCTGTTCACGACATCGCGCAGCATCAGGAAGGGGTGAATGTACCAAGCCGCATGGTTTTCCGTGTTGCGGGCCCGCGCCATCAGCGACAGGTCGGGCGGATAGGCGCCATTGTGGATCGACCGCGCCTCCTGCTCGTTCTGATAGATGCGCGGAAGCGGATCGGCGGTCCGGCCCGGCCGCTGGAACATCTTGCCGTCGTCGCCCGGACCGTCCGTCACCTTGGCCGACGCCGCCAGCGCCTGCACCGAAGCGAGCGGGAAGGCCGGCCCGCCCGGCTGCGCGAGGTTGCGATATGAGATCCGCTTCAGCTCGTGGCAGGTCGCGCACACCTCGCTGTAGACCTGATAGCCGCGCTGGAGCTGCGCCTGGTCGAACTGTCCGCGGAAGCCGCCGAAGGCCCACTTCTGGCGCGCGATCTCCGCCCCGCCCTCCGCAGCGAAGCCCGCCTGGGGAACGATCGATACGACGGCCGCCGCCAGCAGCGTGCGAAGAGTGGTCATGCTCGTCTTCGTCATGGTTGAGCCCCCACCCGCTCAGCGCTTCTCGGCCGCGGCAGCGGCCGGCATCGCCCCGCTCGCGCCGCCGCCCTTGCCGAGCACCGCCTCGGCAATCGAGCGAGGCAGCGCGGTCGGCGTTTCGATGATGCCGACGATCGGCATGATGATCAGGAAGTGGAAGAAATAGTAGAACGTGAACACTCTGGCCCAGGTGACGTACACGCCCTCCGCCGGCAGTGACCCGAGATAGCCGAGCGCCACGCAGGTGAAGAGGAACAGCCAGAAGAACCAGCGGTAGATCGGCCGATAGCGGCACGAACGCACGCGCGAGGTGTCGAGCCATGACACGAACGCCAGGATCGCGATTGCTCCGAACATCGCGGCGACGCCGCCGAGTTTCGAGGGGATCGCCCGCAGGATCGCGTAGAACGGCAGGAAATACCATTCCGGCACGATGTGCGGCGGCGTCACCAGCGGATTCGCCTCCACGTAGTTGTCGGCGTGGCCGAGGTAGTCGGGCACGAAGAACACGAACCACGCGAAGATGATCACGAACACCGAGAGCGCGAAGATGTCCTTCATCACCGCGAAAGGCGCCATCGGCAGCGAGTCCGACTTGGTCTTGATGTCGAGCCCGGTGGGATTGTTCTGCCCGACCACGTGCAGCGCCCAGATGTGCAGCACGACAAGGCCGGTGATCACGAACGGCAGCAGGTAGTGCAGGCTGTAGAAGCGGTTGAGCGTCGCGCCTGAGACCGCGAACCCGCCCCACAGCCATTGCACGATCTTGGTGCCGAGCCCCGGCACGACCGAATCGAGCGAGGAGAACAGGTTGGTGATCACCGTCACCGCCCAGAAGCTCATCTGCCCCCACACCAGCGAGTAGCCCATGAAGGCCGTCGCCATCATCGCGAGCAGGATGAACACGCCGAGAATCCACAGCACCTCGCGCGGTGCCTTGTAGGAGCCGTAGTAGAGCCCCCGGAAGATGTGGATGTAGACCGCAACGAAGAACATCGAGGCGCCGACCGCATGGATATTGCGGATCAGCCAGCCGAAGTTGACGTCACGCCGGATGTGCTCGACGGAATCGAACGCTTCCTTGGCGCTCGGAACATAGTGCATTGCCAGCACGATGCCGGTGAGCAGTTGCACGCCGAGGCAGAACGTCAGAATGCCGCCGAACGTCCACAGGTAGTTGAGATTGCGCGGTGTCGGGAAGTCGACGAACTGCCCATGCATCATCCGCATGATGGGCAGGCGCTCGTCCATCCACTTGGCGAAGCCGTTGCCGGGCCGGTAGGTGTTCTCGTGGCCGCTCATCTGCCCCGCGCTCCTCAGCCGATCTTGATCTTGGTGTCGGATACGAACTCGTAGGGCGGGACCTCGAGATTGCGCGGCGCCGGACCCTTGCGGATCCGGCCCGACGTATCGTAGTGCGAGCCGTGGCACGGGCAGAACCACCCGCCGTAGTCGCCCCTGGCGTCAGCCATGTTCTGGCCCTTGGGGATGCAGCCCAGATGCGTACAAATCCCGATCAGGACCAGGAAATTCGCATGCCCCTTCTTGATCCGGTCCGTGTCCGACTGCGGGTCGGGCAGCTCGCGCAGCGGTACGGTTTCGGCCGCCTTGATCTCGTCCTGTGTGCGGTCGCGGACGAAAATCGGCTTGCCGCGCCACATCACCGTGATCGCCTGTCCCGGCTTCAGCGGCGCGAGATCGACCTCGATAGAGGCCAGCGCCTGCGTCGACGCATCGGGGTTCATCTGTTGAATGAACGGCCACAGCGAGATGGCCCCCCCGACCGCAGCGAACGTTCCCGCCGCAAGGGTGATGAAATCGCGACGTGTCGGCTCCTCGGCGTGCGCGGTCAATTGGGCCTCCTCTCCTCGTCCAGTCTGGCCGGCGGGCCGAGCTCGGCCCGCCCCGCGGCATCGCAGTCGTTGGGCGGCAACGACACGGCGGGGCCGGGTCCCTTGTGCCCGGCATCGCCGGATTCGTGAACCCGCATCGTCCCCATTATGTCGGCAAATCCCCCCGCCCCGGATGGCGCGCAATGCCACGCGCCCTTGTGACATCCTTTTTAGAGCCCCTCAAGACTGGCCTCGAAGACTGACAAGAGGCAATTTGGCGCATCGGTCGCGGCACGGCCGTGTCACCGCCGCTCGAACGCCAGCCGGGCGGCAAGTCCGAGGAACACGGTGCCGCTCAGAACCTGGAACGCGCGCACCAGGCGCCGGCTCGTCGTCAGCACCCGCCCGATCCCGCCGGCGAAGGCACCGACCAGCGCGTTGATCGCCGTGCCGCCGATGTTGAGAATGGCCCCGAGCAGCAGAAACTGCAGGAATGGCGCCCCCCGGGCGGGATCGACGAACTGCGGCAGGAACGCCAGTACGAACACGGCGACCTTCGGGTTGAGCAGGTTCACCGCGATCCCGTCGCGCCAGGCCCGCCACGCATTGGCCGCCGCCACCTCGGGTCCGGCGGCGAGCGCCGCCATGGGCGGATGGCGAAAGGCCTGGATCGCCAGCCAGACGAGGTACGCGACCCCCGCCCAGCGGATGGTCTCGAAGGCCGCCGGATACGCGGTGAGCAGCGCCGCCAGCCCCAGCCCCGCCGCAACAATGTGGATCAGTGCGCCGGTCGCAATGCCGAGGCTTGCCGCGATGCCGGCTCGCGCGCCCGACTTGAGACCCTGGCCGAGGCAGGACAGCATGTCGCTGCCGGGCGTCAGATTGAGCGCGAGGGCCGCCGCGGCGAAGATCATCAGACGCTCGGGCTCGATCAGCATGGCCGCAGGCTAGGACCGCACACGCGCGCCGGTCAACCGTTCCTCCCCTCCGGCCCGCCGGTCTAGAATGGATGCTACCTCCAACGGGAAAACGACCGGGTCGTGCGCCTCGCTCTCTACCAGCCGGACATTCCGCAGAACACCGGCACCATCCTGCGTCTCGCCGCCTGCCTGGGCGTGCCCGTCGACATCATCTTGCCGGCGGGCTTCGACCTGTCCGACCGGACGCTGCGCCGTGCCGCGCTTGACTATCTGGGCCACGTCGCGCTCACCCGTCACGAAAGCTGGCCAGCCTACCTTGCGCAGATCGAACGCGCGGCTGGGCGCCTCGTGTTGCTCTCGACTCGGGCCGAACACTCGCACACAGCCTTTGCCTTCCGCCCGGACGATGTGCTGCTGCTCGGCCGTGAGTCGGCCGGCGTCCCCGAAGACGTCCGCGCCCGGTGCGCCACCTCGGTCCGCGTGCCCATCCGCCCGGACCTGCGCTCGCTCAACGTCGCCGTCGCCGCTGCGATCGTGCTCGGCGAGGCGCTGCGCCAGACCGGCGGCTTTGCCGAGCTCTGATCCTGCAGGGCAATGACCGGTGGGTCCTCCGCGGCGCCGCTAAGCTTCAGCCGACCCGCGTGGCGGTGCCCTCGATGATCGGGCCCCGCAGCCGCGTGCGCTCCACGTGTGCCTTGAGCAGCGCCAGGTTCTTCATGTTGGCGCGGAACATCACGTCGAAGGCATCGCCCGCCAGCGGTACTATGCCGATCACCGTATCGACCAGCGTATTGCCGATCATGCGGGCCATCGTCCAGCGCGAGACGCCGAGCCGACGGGCCTCCCAGATGATGTAGCTCGAGATCGCCTGCGAGATGAGATCTCCGACCACCGGCACGAGACCGATCACCGCGTCGAGGCCGATCCGCACGTTGGTGCCGGGAATGGCGACGACGCTGTCCATCAGGCGCGCCAGCGCCTCGACCCGCGCCATGGCCTGCTCGGTCCGTGCATTGTCGAAAGCCGGCATGGCAAAGGCGGACGACGCGTGCATGTTCACTGTGCAAACCCTCAAAGGCGCCATTCGGGCGACGGTGCCCGGCAGCGATTCTGTCAACGATCCTGAAAAACGGGCGATCCCCCGCCCTCGTTCCCCCGCCGCCCCACGTATACGCCGCGACAAGTCCGTAATTCTCAGTTTAGATTGGGGCACCGTCGGCCCGCGAAAAGAGGCTGCCGGCATGTCGAAACAAATAATCCGAGGCCGCCGAGACCTTGGGGAGGAACATGACCCACAAGCCCACGTCCACCACCCGCCGGACCCTGCTCAAAACCGGAGCCGCCGCCGCTGCCCTGAGCGCACTGCCCGCGCCCTTCGTCGCCCGCTTTGCCCTCGGCCAGTCCAAATTCGACTGGCAGCGCTTCAAGGGCGAGAAGATCGACGTCCTCCTGGTCAAGAACCCGCGTTCCGACTTGATGCAGGCGGCCGAGAAGCAATTCACCGAGCTGACCGGGATCACGGTGTCGTCCGAGCAGGTGCCCGAGCAGCAGCAGCGCCAGAAGGCGATGATCGAATTCAGCTCGGGCAAGCCGACCTTCGATGTCGCCCACCTCTCCATGCACGTGCAGAAGCGGCTGTCGGAGAAGGGCAACTGGCTCGAGGACCTGCGGCCGATGCGCGCCGACGCGTCGATGACCACGCCCGATCTCGACTTCGACGATTTCGGTAAGGCCGGCCTCAACTTCTGCACCGCCGCCGACGGTAAGCTGAACGCCATCCCGACCTTCGTCGACTACTGGATCCTCTACTACAACAAGGAGCTGTTCGAGCAGAAGGGCGTCGCCTACCCCAAGACGATGGACGAGGTCTTCACCGCCGCCCAGAAACTCAACGATCCGTCCAAAGGCATCGCCGGCTTCGTCTCGCGCGGCTTGAAGAACGCCAACGTGCCGGTCTGGTCGAGCTGGATGCTGGGCCAGGGCATGGAAACGGTCTCCAAGGACGGCAAGCTGCAGACCGACACGCCGGAGGCGATCTGGGCGGCCGAGCTCTACAAGAAGCTCAATCGCGAGGTGGCGCCCCCGGGCACCGTCGGCTTCAACTGGAACGAATGCCAGACCAGCTTCGCCACCGGCCGGGCCGCCATGTGGCTCGACGGCATCGGCTTCGCGACGCCTTTGGAAGACCCGGCCAAATCGAAGATCGTCGGCAAGGTCGGCTACGGCGTCACCCCGGCCGGCCCGAAGGCCCAGCACTCCGCCATCTTCGGCGACGGGCTCGGCGTCTCGCGCACATCGGCCAAGAAGGGTGCGGCCTGGTACTACATCCAGTTCATTACCAACAAGGCGAACCAGCTCAACATCCTGAAGAACGGTGCGGGCTCGCCGGCCCGCAACTCGGCCTTCGCCGACCAGGAGGTCGTGCGCACGTCCAAGTTCGGCAAGCAGTGGTTCGACTGCGTGCTGGAATCGGCCAAGATCGGCCGCCCTGGATTGCCGGTGATCATCCCCGTCACGGAGTTCCGCGACGTGTTCGGCGTGGCGCTGACCAACATGATCTCCGGTGCCGATCCGGCCACCGAGCTCAAGAAGGCGACGGAGACGTTCAAGCCCGTGCTCGAGAAGAGCGAGCAGAGCTGACGGCCGCCCGATGAGCACCCACGACGACGCAGCCTCCCTTCCCGTTCGCCGGGGAGGGAGTGCGGCGACAACGGCGCAGTCGTCGGCACGCGCGGGCACGGCCGATACGCCGCGCACCTATGACTTCTCCCGCAAGTATTGGATGTTTGCGGCACCTGCCGTCGTCGTCGTCGGCCTCGTCATCGTCTTCCCGTGGGTTTTCACCCTGTGGATGTCGGCGCACGACTGGAAGGTGACGGGCGACCACGCCTTCGTTGGCCTCGAGAACTACAAGAAGCTGTTCGGCGACGAGCGCTTCCTCGAGTCGATCTGGCGCACCTTCTGGTTCACCCTGCTCGCCACCATCATTCCAATCGTGCTGGGCGTGTGGGCGGCCCTCGTCTTTCACCGTGAGTTCCCCTTTCGCGGCATCCTTCGAACCATCTTCGTGATGCCGATGATGGCGACGCCGGTCGCCATCGCGCTGGTCTGGACCATGATGTTCCACCCCCAGCTCGGAGTTCTGAACTACCTGCTGTCGCTGGTCGGCATTCCGCCCTTCGCCTGGGTCTATGACCCGGCCACTGTCATCCCGACGCTCGTGCTGGTCGAGGTCTGGCACTGGACGCCGCTGGTGATGCTGATCGTGCTGGGCGGGCTCGCGGGCCTCCCCAGCGACCCCTACGAGGCCGCCGTCATCGATGGCGCCTCGAACTGGCAGATGTTCCGCTTCATCACCTGGCCGCTGATCCTGCCCTACGTGATGATCGCGCTGGTCATCCGCACCATCGACAGCCTGAAGGTGTTCGACACCATCGCCGTGATCTCGCAGGGCGGACCCGGCACCGCGTCCGAAACGCTCAACTACTTCCTCTACCTGCAGGCCTTCCAGTTCTACAACATCGGCTACGCCTCGGCCGTCGTCGTTATCTTCTTCATCATCATCATCGCCCTGTCGCTGCTGCTGCTCTATCTGCGCCAGCGCACCAAGTGGACGGTCTGAAGGGAATAGCCATGGCATCCCAGTCGATGCACGGCGCCAATGTCGGCGGCAAGCCGCTCCGGACCTGGGCGGCCCTCGGCCTGTCCGTGCTCTTTCTGGTGTCGCCGGCTGTCCTCGTCTTCCTCTGGATGCTGTCGCTGTCGCTGAAAACCGAGGTCGACAACATCGCCTTCCCGCCGGTGTTCATTCCCGACCCGCCGACGCTCCAGAGCTACGTCGAGGTGTTCGAGAAGAACCGCATCCTGCTCTACTTCTGGAATTCGGTGCTGGTGACCGGCGGCGCCGTGATCTTCGGGCTGCTGGTCGGCGTGCCGGCCGGCTACGGCATCGCCCGGGCCAAGGCCGCCAAGGCCGCGATCCTCATCCTGATCGCCCGCATGACGCCGGCCCTATCCTACCTGATCCCGCTGTTTCTGCTGTTCCAGGTGGTCGGCCTCGTCGGCAGCATCTGGGCGCTCGTCATCACCCACCTCGTCATCACCATCCCGATCATCGTGTGGGTGATGATCGGCTACTTCGAGGGCGTGCCGCAGGAGCTCGAGGACGCGGCCCTCGTCGACGGCGCCAGCGCCTGGCAGAGCTTCCGCCACATCGCGCTGCCGCTCGCCCGTCCGGGCATCGTGGTCGGCGCCATCCTCGCCTTCATCTTCTCCTGGAACAACTTCATCTTCTCGGTGGTGCTCGGCGGCAAGAACACCCGCACGCTGCCCTCCGCGGTCTACAACATGCTGACCTTCGAGCAGCTCGCCTGGGGACCGCTCGCGGCCGCAGCGCTGCTGGTGACCCTGCCCGTTCTCCTTGTCACCGCCATCGCCCAGCGCGAGATCATCGCGGGGCTGTCGACGGGTGGCCTGAAGGACGGTTGAGGCGGCGGCCTTACTCCGCCGCCTCCTTGGCTAGGAATCCGCCCGACTGGCGCTCCCACAGCTCGGCATAGAGCCCACCGCGCTGCAGCAGCTCGGCGTGGCTGCCCTCCTCGACGATGCGGCCCCGGTCCATGATCACCAGCCGGTCCATTGCCGCGATCGTCGACAACCGGTGGGCGATGGCGATCACCGTCTTGCCGGCCATCAGGTTGTAGAGCTGCTCCTGGATCGCCGCCTCCACCTCCGAATCGAGAGCGCTGGTCGCCTCGTCGAGGATCAAGATCGGCGCGTTCTTGAGCAGCACCCGCGCGATCGCGATACGCTGGCGCTGGCCACCCGACAGCTTCACGCCCCGCTCGCCGACGTGCGCGTCGTAGGCCGTGCGCCCCTTGCCATCCTCGAGCCCGAGGACGAACTCGTGTGCATGCGCCTTCTTCGCGGCCGCGATCACCTCCGCGTCGCTGGCGCTCGTGCGGCCGTACAGGATGTTGTCGCGGACTGAGCGGTGCAGCAGCGAGGTATCCTGCGTCACCATCCCGACCTGCGCCCTGAGGCTGTCCTGCGTCACCCGCGCGATGTCGCGGCCGTCGATCAGGATGCGCCCCGCCTCCAGGTCGTAGAACCGGAGCAGCAGGTTGACCAGCGTCGATTTGCCGGCACCCGACCGCCCGACCAGCCCGACCTTCTCGCCCGGCTTGATGGTCAGCGTCACTTCCTCGATGACGCTTTTCACGTTGCCGTAGTGGAAGCGCACGCCCTCGAAGCGGATCTCGCCCTTGGTGACGACGAGCGCCGTCGCTCCGGGGGCGTCCGTGACGTCGTAGTCGCGCGAGATCGTCTGCATCCCTTCGTGCACGACGCCGATGTTGTCGAAGATGCCGGCCACCGTGAACAGGATCCAGCCGGACATCGCGATGATCCGGATGGCGAGCGTCATCGTCACGGCGATCGCACCCATCGTCACCGCGTTCTGGCTCCACAGCCACAGCGCCAGGCCCGTCAGCGTCACCAGTAGCGCGCCGTTGAGCGTGTAGAGCACGAACTCCATCAGCGTCAGGTTGCGCAGGGACGCCTGATGCCGTTCGAGATGGCCCTGCATCGCCTCGCGCGCGTAGTCGTCCTCGCGTTCCGCATGCGCGAACAGTTTCACGGTCAGGATGTTGGTGAAGCTGTCGACCACACGGCCCGTCAGCCACGAGCGCGCCTCCGACGCTTCGGTCGAAAGCTTCTGGATGCGCGGCACGAAGACCTTGATCACCAAGCCGTAAAGCGCGATCCACACCACCAGCGGCAGGATCAACCACGGATCGGCGTCCCAGAAGATGACGAGTGCGCCCAGCACGTGGACCGCCATGTACCACATGGCGTCGACCGCCTGGACCACCGACTCGCGCAGCGCCGGACCGGTCTGCATGATCCGCGTGGCGATCCGTCCGGCGAAATCGTTCTGAAAGAACCCCAGCGACTGGCGCAGCACGTAGGTATGCGTCTGCCAGCGCACGCGCGCCGTCACCGGCGGCGTGATCATCTGGTTCTTGATGAGATCGTGCAGCGTCGACACCAACGGCCTCGCGATCAGCGCCACGAACGCCATGCCGGCGAGCGTCCAGGCATGATCGGCGAAGAACGCCTGCGGATTGGCCGCCGTGCGCATCATGTCGACGAGCCCGCCGACGAATGCCATCAGCGCCACCTCGATCAGCGAGCCGAACAGCCCGACGACAAGGAGCACCGCGAACGGCGGCCACACCGGCCGGATGTAGTGCCAGTAGAAGTCCGCCAGCCGCTCGGGCGGCCGGCCGGGGTGGCCCTCGGCAAAGGGCTCGATTCTGGTCTCAAACCAACGGAACACGTGCGGTCTCGCTTTCTGTGCTCGCCGCGCCGCGCAGTCCGAGTGGGGCAAGTCGCCCCGCAGAGACGCGAACAGGCGCCCCGCGGCTCACAGCCAGCGGGCGCCAGGCATCGGTCGATTGATCGTGTTGCGGCGGACGTAGCTGCCGAACGCGTCGAAAGCATGGCATGGCGCGGCGCGTTCTGCAATCGCAGGCCCGCGCCGTCGATTTGTGACTGGCCTCGCCCGCCGCCCTGCTTCTATATCCACGTCTGTCGAGCCAACGCCGCGAACGATGGAGGCTTGCTATGGCCGAGGTACGCTATTTGGTGCGCGACGTGCCTGAAGCCGTGACGTTCTATACTCAGACCCTCGGCTTCAAGATCGTCAGAGAGCACGGGGCCGCCATGGCCATCGTCGAAAAGGGCGACCTGCACCTGTGGCTCGCCGGCCCGACCGCCTCCGCGGCCCGGCCGATGCCGGATGGCCGCCGGCCCGAGCCTGGCGGATGGAGCCGTTTCGTGCTGAGCGTCGACAACCTCGACGATGCCGTTGCGGGCCTGCGAAAGCACGGCGTGACGCTCCGTAACGAAATCGTCACCGGGCCGGGCGGGCGCCAGATCCTGTGCGAGGACCCGTCGGGCAATCCCATCGAGCTGTTCGAGCCGAAGCGATGAGCGCCACACACATCTCCAGTTCCGGAGCCGGTACCCCGTGACCGTCTCGTCCGAAGCCGACAAGGCACGCGCAACCGCCTGGTTCGCAAGCCTGCGTGACGACATCTGCGCGGCCTTCGAGCGGCTGGAGGACGACCTTCCCGCCAGCGCGCCGTTCTCCGACCGCTCGGCGGGGCGCTTCGTGCGAACGCCTTGGAAGCGCGCCGATCACACCGGCGGCGACGGTGGCGGCGGCCTCATGTCGATGATGTCCGGCCGCGTGTTCGAAAAGGTCGGCGTCCACACCTCGACCGTGTTTGGCGAGTTCGCGCCCGAGTTCAGGGCGCAAATCCCCGGCGCCGAGATCGATCCCCGCTTCTGGGCCTCCGGCATCTCCCTGATTGCCCACCCGCAAAATCCCAATGTGCCGGCCGTGCACATGAACACGCGCCACGTCGTGACCACCAAATGGTGGTTTGGCGGCGGCGCCGACCTGACCCCCGTGCTCGCCCGCCGGCGCGCCCAGGAGGACCCCGACTCGGCAACCTTCCACGCCGCGATGAAAGCAGCCTGCGCGCCACACGCGATTGCCGACTACGCCCGCTACAAGACCTGGTGCGACGAGTACTTCTACCTGCCCCATCGCAAGGAGCACCGCGGCATCGGCGGCATCTTCTTCGACTACCTGACGCCGGCCGACAGCGAGGGTGGCTGGCCAGCGGCCTTTGCGTTGACGCAGGACGTGGGTCGCGCCTTCGCCGCCGTATACGCCGAACTCGTGCGGCGCAACTTTGCCACCCCCTGGGCCGATGCCGATCGCGAGGAGCAGCTCGTCCGTCGCGGCCGCTACGTCGAGTTCAACCTGCTCTACGACCGCGGCACCATTTTCGGGCTCAAGACCGGCGGCAACGTCGACTCGATCCTGTCGTCGCTGCCGCCCGTCGTGAAGTGGCTTTAGCGACTACGCCGGTTTCTTGATCCGATAGAGCTGGAAGCTCCGCCCGTCCTGCACCAGCGTCAGGTGATTGGGGTCCGGGTTGGGCGTCTCGTCGGCCGTGAACAGCACGTAGAGGTAGTCGAAGCGATTTGCCCAGCCGCGCCAGTACTCGGTGCCGTCCTCCTTGCTGCCCTGGTTGGCGTCGAGCACGAGCTCGTGGATCGACGGCGGAGTGCCGTCCTCGGTGTCGACCATGTTCGCGTAGTCCGCTCGCACCCGCATGATCTGCTTGCCGACGACGGTGAACGCCGTGGTCACCAGGGCCGATCGCTCGATCATCGCAGCACAGGCGGCGTGCACGAGGCCGAGTTCGGAGACGTCCTCGCCGTCCGATCGGTCGCCGTAGGCGACCAGAATCTTGGAGCCGCGCTTGATACGCTTCACCGACGAGCGGAACTCGCTGGTGGCCGTTGAAAGGTGCGCCCACGACACGTTCACCTCGATCAGCCGAATGGCGAGCGTCAGCAGAATGACGCCGACGAACCCGCGGCGCACCAGCCGGTGCGATAGCTTGATATCGAGACAGGCGATGATCATGAACGCGACCGCGATCGGCAGGCGTTGGTCGGCCATGTAGGTGGCGAACAACACCCGCGGCATGGCCAGATAGATGGCGCCGCTCACCGCCAGCAGCAGCCATCCGACGGGATGCAGCCTGAGCAAACGATACCGCGCGGCCCATACGCCGGCGCTGAGAACGATCGCCGCGAGCGCCAGCGCGACAATGTCGGAATAAGTCTGGATTGCGTAGATGACGCCGTCGAGCTTGCCCCGCGGCTCCCAGTGGGTGTCGCCGACGAGTTGCAGCGTCGGGCTGGCGAGCAGCAGCGGAACAACCGGGATGAACGCGACCCCCGCCGAGACGAACTCGACGAGGCGCCACTTCACCGGCCGCCCATCAGGCTCGGACAGGCGCCACAGCTCGAAGGCGAGCAGGCCGACGCCGTAGAGGCCGACGGCGAACAGGTGGCAGAAGAACAAGGCCACCACCATCAGTGCCGACACCGTCAAACGCGCCGGCCATGGTGTATCTCGCAGCATGACCCAGACGGCGAGTGCCCACAGGGCGAGCCCGATGCCGAACACGTAGTTCATGACGCCGACGAGGAAGACGTAGTTGTAAAGGAGCGGAACCGCGAGGAAGGGCACCACCGACCACCGGCCGAACAGGCTACGGTTGAGCACCAGCACCCCTGAAATGGTCAGCGCAAAGGCCAGGACGATGAAGATCTGCCCTGCCAGATAGATGTTCACCTTCCGGCCAATGACTGGAACGATGAGATCCATGACCAGGTTGGGCACGATCTGCCAGTCGATCTCGTAGTAGCGCGCCAGGTCGGCATCCCGGCCGCCGAGCGCGATCACATGCATGCGCGCCAGATGGTTGATGTAGTCCGACAGCGGCGGGACCGGATAGGTCCAGATCGGGATCGAAGCCAGAAGCACGAGGACGAGGCACAGCACCCAGACCTGCGAAGCCGTAAAATCGCTGGCCGGCCGGCGGCGGACAGCAGGAGACAGTGCAACGTCCATCAGGGTGGTGCTCCGGGGCGCATGTCGACCGCCGATCGTTCCACGCGGGTGCGCGGGGGATTGAGGATCGGCCGGGTCGGTCTTTCTGTTGCGTGGGCGCGAATGTGTAGGCACCAGAGCCGTTAAGGGAAGCGCAAGCCGCTGGTAGCACTAAATTTTGACGGGACAGTAGCCGTCGAGCCGCATTCACCGGCCGGACCGTCGGCCGGCTATCTCATCGAAAATGCGGGCAAATTCCTGGGCGCCCGGCTTAAGGATGTTGACATCCATGCGTTCGTCGAGTGCCTTCAGCAACTCCGCGCCCGTCTTTTCGCGCACGATCGTATTTCGGTAGTAGCCGGCGCGGCTGAAGAAATTGGCGGTCGGCGCCCGCCGCCCGGCCGGTTCCATCATATCGAGTCCGGTCCGCGGGCCGGCGAGGTTCATCAACTCGATCTCGGCTCCATTGAGCGTCGGCCGTCCGGCTTTCTCGGCCTCCTCCTTGAGGCCGCCGAGTTTGATCACCTGCAGCCACGGCCCGATGTCGGCGTCCATATTGAGGGCATGCACGCCGAGTCCGCGCGGCGTTGAAGCAAGCCGCGTGTGCGCGCCCCAGTCATTCGGCACGGAGCGGACCACCGTCACCATTGCGCGCACGGCCGCAATCTTGGCTTTCAGCGCCTGCACGCGCCGCGGATCGAGCCCCGGCGTGCGCAACAGCCCATTGAGCCGGGCGATGATGCTGGCGCCGTGATTGGCGAGCTCGTTCACCGAGTTGGCATGCAGGAGTTGCGCATACCCCAGCGCGCTCGAGATCGGCCGCCCGGCCTTGGTATCCGGATCGATGCCGGCCTGCATGTCGAAGGTGCCGCGCCCGCCGGTCTCGAGCGCGTAGACCCGCACCACCTGCTCCTTGGTGAGCCCGATGGCCAGCGCCTCGCGCGCGTAGCGGCGCTTGAACTCGGCCTCCGTCGTCCGCTCGGGCACGAACGCGTAGTGCTCCTTGGCGTTGGCCAGGAAGTCGGCCACCGTCGGGATCTCGCGCTGCTCGGCAGGCGGCTTCAAGTCAGCGATGATCTTGGCAATGTCGGCACGCAGCGTCGGGCCCTTGTACTTGGGTGGCTGCTCGGCCACGTAGTCCTCGGACCCGAAGGCCAATCCCTGCCCGCGCTTGCGCCGCCGCTCGGATCGCTTCTCGTCGACCGCGTCCCAGTAGATGTCGAGCTCCTTGTCGAAGACGAACTGCGCCCGGCGATAAACCTCGTAGTGCTGGCGCTGCTCGGCCGTCAGCCGCTCCAGGATCTCGGCGGTGGTCTGGGCTGCGCCCTCCCCGTGTGACGTCAGAACGGCCGCCGCCCCGCTGGCGAGCAGTGCCGCCCAACCCCACGCACGCCTCATCCCTCAGTCCTCCCCGCCTCGGCCCGCCGGTGTGGGGCTCGAATCCCATCTTTGCAACGGAATGATGGCACAGTGGTGGGTGTATGCGGGCTGAACGGCAACCGCCAACCCCACGCCCATCCGCCCGCGCCCGCTAGGAGCGCCCGCAAGGCACCGGACGATCCCCGATTCTTTCTTCCAAAAACGGTCCGACCGAGTTCGCTGTTGGGTCCCGGCCAACCTCACCTCACAGCTCTGCGCAGTACGCATAACTGACCAGTCAGTCATCTATTGACTTTTCAGTCAGTCAATAATATGATGGTCGGAATTGAGATCAGATGCATCAACCGTGAGGCCGGTACCGTGGTCCGAAACGAGCGCAGAAAAGGTCAGCGTCCCGACGAGATCATCGACGCCGCCTTCGAGGAATTCGCCGCGAAGGGCTACGCCGAGGCCCGCCTGGACGATGTCGCGAGCCGCGCAGGCATCTCGAAGGGTCTCGTCTATGTCTACTTCAAGACCAAGGAGGAACTGTTCAAAGCCGTGGTGCGAACGTTCCTCATCCCCCGTTTCGCGGCTCTGGCCGGACGCATCGAGGCCTCCGAGGACACGACCGAAGCGATCATCCGCGGCCCCGTGCTTGCGACCATGAAGGAAGTCGCCGCCTCTCGCCTGGTGATCATCCTGCGCCTGCTGATCGCCGAGGGACCTAAGCACCCCGACCTGACGGAATTCTACCATCGCGAGGTGATCACGCGCGGCATCGCCGTGATCCGTCAGCTCATCGACCGCGGCGTCGCGCGTGGCGAATTCCGACCCACGCCGCTCACCCGGTTCCCCCAGCTCGTGGTGGCGCCGATGCTGGTGGCGTTGATCTGGCGCAGCCTGTTCGACAGCATCGACAAGCTGGACACCGCCGCCATGCTCGAAACCCACATCGATCTGCTTTTGCACGCCATCAAGACGCCGCCCGAGGCCAACGTGCCATGACCGCCCTTTCCCCCGTTGCGACGACACTGCGCGCCGGCGTCCTTGCTCTGGCCGCCGCGTTGGGCCTGGTCGGATGCGGCGGCACCGCCGAGCCTGTCTATCCGGGTTGGATCGAGGCCGATCTGATTTTTGTCGGCCCCGACGAGTCGGGCCGCATCGAGACGCTCGCGGTGCGCGAAGGCACGAGCGTGAGCACCGGCAATCCCCTCTTCACGATCGACGCCGATCTCCAGCAGGCCGATCTGGCCTCCGCGGAAGCCGCCCACACCAACGCGAAGATCGCCTACGACCGCGCGCAGAACCTTTTGAAGACCAGCGTCGGCACCCAGAAGAGCTTCGACGACGCCGATGCCGCCCTGCGCCAGGCCGAAGCCCGCTTGAACTCGGCCAAGACCCGCCTCGCCCGCCGCGTCATGTCGAGCCCCGCGACCGGCACCATCGAGCAGGTCTACTATCGTCCCGGCGAGATGGTTCCGGCCGGCCGGCCGGTCGTCGCGGTGCTCCCGCCGGGCAACGTCAAGGTGCGCTTCTATGTCCCCCAGGACGGCCTCTCGCGTGTCGCCATCGGATCAGTCGTGCGGGTGACATGCGACGGCTGCCCCCAACCGGTCGACGCCCGCGTCGACTTCGTGTCGCGCACCGCCGAGTTCACCCCGCCGGTCATTTACAGCCTGGAGGAGCGGGCCAAGCTGGTCTTCCTGGTCGAGGCGCGCCCCGAGCACCCTGAGACGCTGCGGGTCGGCCAGCCGGTGTCGGTGCGGCTCGAGCCGTTGGCCGTGGCCGCGAAGGCACCCAATCGATGACCGCGTCCGCCGACATCGCCATCGACGTCCATGGCCTGACCAAGTCGTTTGACGGCCGCGTCGTCGTGCGCAACCTGTCGATGCAGGTGCGCCGCGGCGCGATCTACGGGTTTCTCGGCCCCAACGGCTCGGGCAAGACGACGACCATTCGCATGCTGTGCGGCCTGCTCACCCCGGACAAGGGCGAGGGCACCTGCCTCGGCTTCAACATCCGCACCGAGGCTGACGAGATCAAGCGCCACGTCGGCTACATGACGCAGCGCTTCAGTCTCTATCAGGACCTCTCCGTGCGCGAGAACCTCGAGTTCGTGGCCCGCCTGTACGGACTGGCCGATCCCGTTGCCGATGCCCGCGCCATGATCGAGCGGCTCGGGCTCGCCGGGCGCGAGGAGCAGATGGCGGGCTCCCTGTCGGGCGGCTGGAAGCAACGCCTGGCGCTCGGCGCCTGCACCCTGCCGAACCCTCAACTGCTCCTGCTCGACGAGCCGACCGCCGGCGTCGATCCCAAGGCGCGTCGCGAGTTCTGGAACGAGATCCATGCGCTGGCGGCCGGCGGCCTCACCGTGCTCGTCTCCACCCACTACATGGACGAGGCCGAGCGCTGCCACGAGATCGCCTACATCGCCTATGGCGAGCTGCTGACCCACGGCACCGTTGACGAGGTGGTCCGGCAATCGGCCCTGACGACCTACACCGTCGCCGGCGACGGAATGAACGGCCTGATGCACGAGTTGGAGAACCGCCCCGGCATCGACATGGTGGCACCGTTCGGCTCGAGCCTGCACGTCTCGGGTCGCGACCCGGCCGCGCTCGACGCCGCCCTCGAGCCCTACCGGAGCCGCCCCGGCCTGACCTGGGTCCGCTCCGAGCCGTCGCTGGAGGACGTCTTCATCAGCCTGATGGGCCGTGCCAAGGACAATTTCCAATGACCGCCCGGCGAGGACGCATCGGCAACGGCATGTGGCAGCGCACATATGCCATGCTCGTGAAGGAGCTGATCCAGCTCAAGCGCGACCGCGTCTCGTTCGCCATGATCGTGATGCTGCCGCTGATGCAGCTCATTTTGTTCGGCTACGCGATCAACACCACCCCCCGCAACCTGCCGACGGCGGTGCTCGCCCATGAGACCAGCGATGTCGGCCGCTCCATTCTCGCCGCGTTGCGCAATACCCGCTATTTCGACGTGACCCACGAAGCCCGCAATGCCGCCGAGTTCGATTCCCTGCTCGCCTCCGGCACCGTGTTGTTCGGGGTCGAGATTCCGGCTGGCTTCGAGCGCGCCGTCCGGCGCGGCGAGCGCCCGGCTCTGCTCGTGGCCGCGGACGCCACCGATCCGGTGGCGTCGGGTTCCGCACTCGGCGCCCTCGGCCAGCTCATCACCACGGCGCTGCGCAACGATCGCGGGCTGCCCGATGCCGGCACCGGCCTGTTCGAGATCCGCACCCACGCCCGCTACAATCCGGCCGGACTGACGTCGTTCAACATCGTTCCCGGCCTCGTCGGCACCATTCTGACCATGACGATGCTGATCTTCACGGCGCTCTCCGTCACCCGCGAGGTCGAGCGCGGCACCATGGAAAGCCTGCTTTCCATGCCAATCACGCCGGTCGAGATCATGCTCGGCAAAATCATCCCCTACGTGATCGTCGGCTTCGTGCAGGCGACCTTGATCGTCGGCACCGGCGTGCTGCTGTTCGGCGTGCCCGTCACCGGCAGCCTGCTGCTGCTCGCCGCGCTCGGCGCACTGTTCATCGCAACCAACCTGGCGATCGGCTACACCTTCTCGACCATCGCGCAGAACCAGCTCCAAGCCATGCAGATGTCGATGATGTTCTTCCTGCCCAACATCCTGCTGTCCGGCTTCATGTTCCCCTTTGCTGGCATGCCCACCTGGGCGCAGTGGATCGGCGAGGCCCTGCCGCTCACCCACTTCATCCGCATCGTGCGCGCGATCATGCTCAAAGGCGCGACGTTTGCCGATCTGCGCTACGACGCCCTGATCATGGCGGTCCTCATGCTGGCCGCGATGGCGGTGGCCGTCACTCGCTTCCGCCGCACGCTGGATTGAGCGCCCATGTCGGTGGCCGCGATCGGCATCAAGAACTACCGCTCGGTTCGCGCCCTCCGCTTCCCCGTCGCCCCCGTCACCGTATTTGTCGGGCGCAACGGCGTCGGCAAGACCAACCTCTATCGCGCCCTCCAGCTCCTGCACTGGGCCGCCACCGGCACCATCACCCGCGCGATCGCGGAGGAGGGCGGCATCGAATCCGTGCTGTGGGCCGGCCGGCGGCCGAAGGGCGAGCCGGTTCGGCTCGTCCTGTCGGCGACCATCGCCCATCTCGAATACCGCATCGAGATCGGCCTGCCCGCTCCGGTCGAAGCGGCGCTCGCGCTGGAGCCCCTGGTCAAGGAGGAGGAGCTGACCTCCCACTCCGGCGGCCGCCCGGTGACGATGATGCGCCGCTCGGGCCCCAGCGCCTGGCTGACCGACGACGAGGGCCGCAAGCAAACCCACGAGCGCACGCTGCTGCCGTCCGAAACCGCGCTCTCGGCCTTCCGCGACGGCAAGGCCTATCCCGAGCTCGAGATCGTGCGCCAGGAGCTCGCCGGCTGGCGCTTCTATCACGATTTCCGCACCGACGCGGGCTCCCCGATCCGCCGGCCCTGCCTCGCGCTGTCGACGCCGACGCTGTCCTCGGACGGGCACGATCTCGCGGCCGTCATCGAGACCGTGCGACGCATCCGCCAGGATGACACCGACATGCGTCGCGCGGTCGAGGAAGCGTTTCCCGGCGCCCGCCTGGAAAGCGCGACCGTGGAGGGCCGCTGTCATCTGGGGGTCCGCTTTCCCGATCAGCCGCGCGCCTTCGCGGCGCACGAGCTGTCCGACGGAACGTTGCGCTACCTGTGCCTGGTCGGCGCACTGGCCGGCTACCGGCTGCCCGCTCTGGTTGCCCTCAACGAGCCCGAGTCGAGCCTTCATCCCGAGCTGATCCCCGCGCTCGCCGGCCTGATTGCGCGGGCCGCGCCCCGCACCCGCATGTGGATCGTCACCCACTCCGAGCATCTGGCCGCCGAGATCGAATCTCGGACCGGCGCCGAGCCGCGCCGCGTCTTCCGCGATCGCAACGGCACCGGCCTCGAGGGTCTGACAGCTGCCGGCGCGTTTCGCGAGTCCGAAGAGTAGTTTTTTTCCGTCATCCGTCGCTTGCCCGCCGAGGCGGACTCGGTGGTATGGTCCGCGCCATGTCGTCGACCACCACATCGCCCCGGCGGATGACCAGCGCCGCAGAGCTGCGCGATCGCGCCCTCCAGCGGCTCTCCACCAAGCCGACAGACTCCATTTTCGATCCGCGAACCGGGCGAAGCTGGTGCCGCGGCGATTTCGATCTCAATCCCGAGCTGGTTGCCGATCTCGCGGTCATGGATCCGCCGCGGCCCGCGGCCGTTCTGGTCCCCGTCGTCGCCCGCGACGAGCTGACCGTCCTCATGACTGTGCGCACGGTGCATCTGGCGAACCACGGCGGCCAGATCGCTTTCCCGGGCGGCAAGGTCGAGCCCGAGGACACCGACGCAACCGCCGCCGCGATCCGCGAGGCCCGCGAGGAGGTGGGCCTCGACCGCAGCTTCATCGAGCCGCTGGGCTACCTCGACAGCTACCGCACCGGCACTGGCTTCAACATCGTCCCCGTCGTGGCGCTGGTGCGTCCGGGCTTCACCCTGACCATTGACCCCTCCGAGGTCGCCGACACCTTCGAGGTGCCGTTCAGCTTTCTCATGAACCCCGCCAACCATCAGCAGCATTCGCGCGAATGGCGCGGGCGCCGACGCTACTTCTATGCCATGCCCTATGGCGATCGCTACATTTGGGGCGTGTCCGCCGGCATCGTGAAAAATTTGTACGAAAGGCTCTTTGCGGAATGATCCGGACTGTCGCCGAGAACGTCCTGCTCTTTCTGATGCCGACGGCGATCTATCTCGCCTATGCCTACCTTCGGCGCCAGGACAAGGGCGCGGCCGCCGGAAGCGTATGGGACGACGCGCCGCTGATCTGGCTGTTCGTGATCGGCGCCGCCATGGTTTTCGTCACCCTCCTGGTTTTCGGCTCGACATCCGGGGGAAAGCCCGGGCAAACCTATCAGCCGCCCGTCTATCGCGACGGCAAGATCGTGCCCGGCGAGATCAAGTAGGGCCCTGATGGCAGCGACAGCCCGCCCCACGCCTCCTTCGCTTGCTGGCGCCGCCTGGCTGGCCGGCCCTGGCGCGCAGCAGGTGTTTGCCGCCCTCGAGGCGAACGGCGCCACGTCGCGGGCGGTGGGTGGCGCCGTTCGCAACGCACTGATGGGCAAGCCGGTTGTCGACGTCGACATCGCTACCACGGCGCGCCCCGAGCAGGTGCTTGCGCTCGCCCGCGCCGCCGGCTTGCGCGCAGTCCCGACCGGCGTCGAGCACGGCACCGTCACGGTGATCGCCGCCGACACGCCCTACGAGGTCACCACGCTGCGACGCGACGTGGAAACGGACGGGCGCCACGCCACCGTTGCGTTCACCGACGACTGGTCGGCTGACGCTGCCCGGCGCGACTTCACCATCAATGCGCTCTACTGCGCGGCCGACGGGACGGTCTTTGATCCGCTCGCCGGCTACCTCGATCTCGTCGCCCGCCGCGTCCGCTTCATCGGTGATGCGGCAACTCGCATCCGCGAGGACTATCTGCGAATTCTGCGCTTCTTCCGCGTGTCGGCCGAGCACGGCAGCGGCCCGCTCGACGCGGCCGGTCTGGCGGCCTGCGTCGCCGAGCGTGCCGGTCTCACCCGACTGTCGGGAGAGCGGGTCCAGAAGGAGCTGTTCCGCCTGCTCGTCGCGCCCGCAGTACGGCTTGGCGTCGATGCCATGCAGGACTGGGGCCTGCTGACCGAGGTGCTGCGGCGGGCGCCCCGGCCGAGCCTGCTCGCCCGCCTGGCCGCGATCGAAGCCCAGCTTGGCACCGAGCCGATCGCGCCGCTGCGCCTCGCGGTCCTGAGCGTCGAGGTGCCGGAAGACGCCGACCACTTTGCCCGGTTGCTCAAGCTCTCCAACGAGGATGCCACCTTGCTGCTACGCGCTGCGCCGCCGCAATCCTTCGTCACGCCGGACGACGGCCCGGCCGCGGCCAGGGCCGAGCTCTATCGGTTGGGCACCGGGCCGTTTCGCGAGGCCGTCCTGCTCGGCTGGACCCGGGCCGGCGCAGCGCCCGACGATCCCGGCTGGACGGCGCTGTGGCGATTGCCCGAGACGTGGACCGCCCCGCTCTTCCCCGTGAAGGGGCAGGACGTGCTGGCGCTCGGCCTGCCGTCGGGACCCGAGGTCGGCGCCCTCCTCCATGAGCTCGAGGCGGGATGGATCGCCGCCGACTTCGCCGCCGACCGGCAAACCTTGCTGGCCGAGCTCCGCCGCCTCGCCGCCGCCCGCTAAACCCGGCGGATCGCCGCACGTTCTGGCTTGCCCGCACTCTGTTCCGGCCTCATTCTCGGAAGCTGGCACCGACCTTGCTTGCTCATGGCTGACGCTACGGCAAAGGGGGACTTTGGCGGCATGACCACACCGGCCTTCGACGAGATGCACGGCACCGACGGCAAGATCCGCGCCGGCTACGATGCGATCGGCGAATGGCTCGACAAGTCCCCGCGAGAGCTGCTGGCGACGCGCCGGACCGAGGCCGAGCTGTTCTTCCGCCGGATCGGCATCACCTTCAACGTCTATGGCGACGCCCAGGGCACCGAGCGGCTCATTCCCTTCGACATCGTCCCCCGCGTCCTGACCTCGGCAGAATGGGCACGGCTCGCCAAGGGGCTCGAGCAGCGCGTCAAGGCGCTCAATGCCTTCATTGCCGACGTCTACGGCGACCGCGAGATCATCCGCGCCGGCCATGTCCCCGAGGAGCTGGTCCTGCAGAACCCGGCGTTTCAGCCGGAAATGACCCGCATCAAGCCACCCGGCGGTGTCTACGTCCACATCGCCGGCATCGACATCGTGCGCGTGGACGCCGAGACGTTCTACGTGCTCGAGGACAACGCCCGCACGCCCTCGGGCGTCTCCTACATGCTGGAGAACCGCGAGGCGATGATCCGGTTGGTGCCGGAGCTGTTCGGCAGGCTGCGCGTCGCGCCGGTCGACAACTACACCGACCTGCTGCTCGCGACCCTGCGGTCGGTCGCGCCCAAAGCGGCGTCCGGCGAGCCGACCGTCGTCCTGCTCACTCCCGGCCAGTTCAATTCCGCCTACTACGAGCACTCCTTCCTCGCCGACAAGATGGGCGTCGAGCTGGTCGAGGGCAGCGACCTGTTCGTGCGCAACAACATCGTCTACATGCGCACCACCGAAGGGCCGCAGCGCGTCGATGTCATCTACCGCCGCATCGACGACGAGTTCATCGACCCGATGATGTTCAATCCGTCATCCGTCCTGGGCGTGCCGGGTCTGTTGTCTGCCTACAAATCGGGCAACGTGACGCTTGCCAATGCGCCGGGCACTGGCGTCTCGGACGACAAAGCGATCTACAGCTACATGCCGGAGATCGTGAAGTTCTACCTCGGCGAGGAGCCGATCCTGAAGAACGTGCCGACGTGGCGCTGCCGCGAGCCGGAAGCCCTGAAGCACGTACTGGCCAACCTCAACACCCTGGTGGTGAAAGAGGTCAGCGGCTCGGGCGGCTACGGCATGCTCGTCGGCCCGCACGCCACCAAGGCGCAGCGCAGCGCCTATGCCGAGCGGGTGAAAGCGCAACCGGACGCCTTCATCGCGCAGCCGACGCTCGCCCTGTCGACCGTGCCCTGCCTGGTGGAAAGCGGTCTCGCCCCCCGCCACGTCGACCTGCGCCCCTACGTCCTGTCCGGCGCCGACCGCGTCCGCGTGGTGCCCGGCGGGCTGACCCGCGTGGCCTTGCAGGAAGGCTCGCTGGTGGTGAACTCCTCGCAGGGTGGCGGCACCAAGGACACCTGGGTGGTGGAGGCCTGACGCGATGCTTTCCCGGATGGCCGACAGCCTCTACTGGCTCTCCCGCTATGTCGAGCGGGCGGAGAACCTCGCCCGCATCCTCGATGTCGCCCAGCGTCTCTCGGCTCTGCCGATCTCCTACGCCGGCACCTCCAACGAATGGGAGTCGGCACTGGCGACCGCCGCCTGCGACGACGCCTTCAAGACCGCCTTCTCGGACGCCACACGCGAAAACGTCATCGCCTACATCGTCGCCTCCGATCTCAACCCGTCGTCGATCCGCGCCTGCATCGAGACGGCACGCACCAATGCCCGCGCCGTGCGCACCGCCATCACCGGAGAGATGTGGGAGATCCTCAACGGCGCCTGGCACGATCTCCAGCGCTTCGATCACAAGAGCATGTCGCCGAACGGCCTCGCCGACTTTCTGGCTAGCGTGAAGCAGGCCTCGCTACGCTTCGACGGCGCCGCCTATCGCACCATGCTGCGCTCCGATCACTACTGGTTCCAGCGGCTCGGCACCCTCGTCGAGCGCGCCGACAACACCGCCCGCCTGCTCGACGTCAAGTATCACGTTCTGCTCCCCGACAAGGAGCCGGTCGGCGGTGGTCTCGACTATTTCCAGTGGGCCGCCATCCTGCGCGCGGTCAATGCGCTCACCTCCTACCATTGGGTCTACCGCGAGAACGTCCAGCCCTGGCTGGTCGCCGACTTCCTGATCCTGCGCCCCGAGCAGCCGCGCTCGCTGATCTCGTGCTATGGCGCCGTCAACGAGTTCCTCGACCACATCGCGGAAGCGTACGGGCGCCAGGGCCCGGCCCAGCGCATCGCCCGCTCCACGCTGGCGCGGCTGCAGAACACCGAGATCGACGGCCTTTTCCAGTCCGGCCTGCACGAGTTCCTCACCGAGTTCATCGACGAGAACAACCGGCTGGGATCGGCGATCAACGAGCAGTATCTGTCCTGAGCAGAGCGAAGACCCCTCATGCGTCTCAAGGTGCGGCACGCCACGTCCTACGCCTATAGCCGCCCGGCGCGTTCCGCGATCCAGATGCTGCGTATGACCCCGCGCAGCTCCGACAGCCAGTTCATCAAGCGCTGGCGGGTGGAGATCGACGCCGACGCCCGCCTCGACCGCGGCGAGGATGCCTTTGGCAACATCACCCACACCCTGTTCGTCGAGGGCCCCATCGAGCAGCTCAACGTGCTGATCGAAGGCGAGGTGGACACCGCCGACACCAGCGGCGTGGTGCGCGGGACGGTCGAGCGGCTGCCGCTCAGCCTGTACTTGCGCGCCACCTCCCTGACCTGTCCGACGGCCGACCTGCGCCAGTTCGCGCGCACCATATGGGCCTCCGAGGGCGGCGATCGGTTGGCCGCGCTGCACCGGCTCACCGAGCGGCTGCACACCCACATGGAATTCCTCCCGGACACCACCACCACGTCGACGAAAGCCGCCGAGGCCTTCGCCAAGCGCGCCGGAGTGTGCCAGGACTTCTCTCACGTGTTCGTGGCGTGCGCGCGGGCGCTGGGCGTGCCGGCCCGCTACGTCGGCGGCTATTTCCTGCGCTCCGACACCGTCGAGCAGGAAGCCGGCCACGCTTGGGCCGAAGCCCACATCCCGAGCCTCGGCTGGGTCGGTTTCGATCCGGCGCAGGGCATGTGCGTCACCGATCGCCACGTGCGCATCTCGGTGGGCCTCGATTACCTCGACGCCGCCCCGGTCCGGGGCGTCCAGACCGGAGGCGAGGGCGAGGCTCTTTCGGTCGCTGTCCGTGTCGAGCAGGGCCGCAGCGTGGTGCAGGAATAGCTCAGTCGAGCGCGTCCCGTGTCAGATCGAGCACGCGAACTCCGTCCCGCGGCCGCACCCTCTCGCGCCACCTGCGATGGCGCAAGGTCTTGAGCACATCGTCGCGGCCAGCATTCCAGTGCTCCTCGATCGACAACCGGGAGAACTCGTAGTCCTGGGCGTGGGTTTCGTAGGCCGCCTTGCGATGGATGAGATGAACGATGGTGATCGCCGCATCGCATCCCGATTTGCTGAGCAGCTCCACGTCCGGATCCTGCTTGAGCTTGGCCGGCAGCTTGCCGATCAGCCGCCGCATGGCGCGGCGCAATGTCTGCTCCCGGTTGAAGATGTCTGTGCCGAGTCGCGTGCGGCTGGAGTAGCGGATCTCCTTTTCCCGCTGCGCGACATCGAAAAGGTTTTGCGGCATCGAGCCCCGCGCGCTGAACAGGTCGATCTGGAAAACGCACATGTCCCGCCGGCTGCCGCCGTAATCCAGCACGTACTGCAGCGGCGTATTGGAAACGAGGCCGCCATCCCAGTAGGCTTCGCCGTCGATCAGCACCGGTGGCAGGCCGGGCGGCAGGGCTCCCGATGCCATGATGTGCTCGGGTCCCACCGTGCGATCGGCCGTGTCGAAATAGACGAAGTTGCCGCTGCGGATATTGACCGCCCCGACGCTGTAGCGCACGCCCCCGCTCTTCAGCAGATCGAAATCGACGAGCTCCTCCAGCGTCGCGCGCAACGGGGCATTGTCGTAGACGCTGAGCGCTGCCGGCGAGCCGGGCGGCATCAACGAGGCGGGCGGAAAACGTGGCGCGAAGAACCCCGGTACGCCGGCGGCCGCCACATAGGCCGCACTCATTTGATTGAACCACTCGCGCTGGTGCGTCCCATCGACGACCGGGCGGACGGGGATCTGCGATGACACCCGTTCCCAGAACGTCCTGAGCCTCGGCAGGCGATCCTCCGGGTGATTGCCCGCAATGATCGCTCCGTTGATGGCGCCGATCGAGATGCCCGCCACCCAGTCCGGCGAATGGCCGGCTTCCGACAGCGCCTCGAAAGCGCCGGCCTGATAGGCGCCGAGCGCCCCGCCCCCTTGCAGCACCAGCACGATCCGCTCGCGCTCGGCCGGTGGTTCCTGAGGCTTGCGCCCGGCAGTGGGTTTGGCGTTCGTCTTCTTCATGAGGCCCTGCATCTGCGAGGTCTTGGCACGGCCCAAGGGGCTCGCCCGCGAAAGAGTTGGGGTGTCCGAGCGATCAAACCAAATCGGGCGCACCCCGCAGCGGCGACAATTGCAGGAATTCCCTCGAATCCGAAGCCGCCGCATGCCCGAAGCGCGAGCATGGCTAACGAGCCCTTTGGCACTGCCGGCCACGGCGGATCGAAACGTCGCCAAAAGATAAGGACCCCGGCCTGTCCGGCCGAGGTCCATTGGTTGTGCAGGTCAGCGCTGGGCTTAGAAGTCCATCCCGCCCATGCCGCCCATTCCACCCATGCCGCCGCCCGGCATCGCGGGAGCTGCTTCCTTCTTCGGGGTCTCGGCCACCATCGCCTCGGTGGTGATCAGCAGGCCGGCAACCGACGCCGCGTCCTGCAGCGCGCACCGCACGACCTTGGCCGGATCGATCACACCCTCGGCAACGAGATCGCCGTATTCGCCGGTCTGGGCGTTGTAGCCGTAGGCGTACTTGTTGCTCTCCAGGATCTTGCCGACCACGACCGAGCCGTCCTCGCCTGCATTCTGGAAGATCTGGCGGGCCGGCGTCTGCAACGCCTTGCGCACGATCTGGATGCCGACCTTCTGGTCCTCGTTCTCCGACTTGAGGCTCTCGAGCGCCTTGATGGCACGCACCAGCGCCACGCCGCCGCCCGGCACGATCCCCTCTTCGACCGCCGCGCGCGTCGCGTGCAGCGCGTCGTCGACGCGATCCTTCTTCTCCTTGACCTCGACCTCGGTGGCACCGCCGACCTTGATCACCGCGACGCCGCCGGCCAGCTTCGCCAGCCGCTCCTGCAGCTTCTCGCGGTCATAGTCGGAGGTCGTCTCCTCGATCTGCGCCTTGATCTGGCCGACGCGCGACTGGATCTCCGCCTTCTTGCCGGAGCCGTCGACGATCGTCGTGTTGTCCTTGTCGATCGTGATCTTCTTGGCCCGGCCGAGCATGTTGAGAGTGACGTTCTCGAGCTTGATGCCGAGGTCCTCGGAGATGACCTGGC
>JAESFN010000472.1_pt1 | contig 36923 bp, 33 predicted proteins | sample 9269411 | NCBI WGS metagenome assembly JAESFN01 (sample SAMN14505399, study PRJNA617100) | algae metagenome | isolation source: Iphinoe sp. HA4291-MV1 and co-occurring heterotrophs from trail next to... | place: USA: Maunawili Falls, Hawaii | collected 2009-07-25
GCGCTGTTCCCCACCCTCGGGCTGGGCATCCCGTTCGGCCCGGAGTTCGTCACCTGGGACACCAACATCCTGATCAACCAGTTCACCGCGTGCCTGCTCGGGCTCGGGTTGAACGAGGCCGCGTACATGGCCGAGATCGTCCGCGGCGGGGTGACCTCGGTGGACTCCGGGCAGACCGAGGCGGCCGGGGCGCTGGGCATGTCCCGGGCCCAGACGCTGCGCCGGATCGTGCTGCCCCAGGCCATGCGGGTGATCATCCCGCCGACCGGCAACGAGACCATCTCCATGCTCAAGACCACCTCGCTGGTCGTGGTGATCGGCTACTTCGAGCTGCAGACCGCCGTGCAGTCGATCTACTCGCGTAACCTGCAGACCACCGCGCTGCTGATCGTGGCCGCGCTCTGGTACCTGACCCTGACCTCGATCCTCTCGGTCGGGCAGGTCTACCTGGAGCGGTACTACGGGCGGGGTTCGGTGCGGCGGGACGAGAAACCGAGAATCGGCCGGTTCGGGAGGTTCCACGCATGACCGGGTCCGACGCCGCCCGGCCGATGGTGCGGGCCGAGCGGGTGTGCAAGAGCTTCGGCTCCACCCAGGTGCTGCGCGGGATCTCCCTGGAGGTCCAGCCGCGCGAGGTCATGTGCATCATCGGGCCGTCCGGGTCGGGCAAGTCGACGTTCCTGCGCTGCATCAACCACCTGGACAAGGTGACCGCCGGGCGACTGTGGGTGGACGGGCGGCTGGTCGGCTACCGCGAGTCCGGCGGCAAGCTGCACGAGCTGCGCGAATCCGAGGTGGCCCGCCAGCGCCGGGACATCGGGATGGTGTTCCAGCGGTTCAACCTGTTCGGCCACCGGACCGCCGCCGAGAACATCATGGAGGCCCCGATGTGCGTGCGCGGGCTGGGCCGGTCCGCCGCCCGGGAGCTGGCGGCCGAACACCTGGAGCGGGTCGGCCTGGGCGACAAGCTGGACGCCTACCCCAGCGAGCTGTCCGGCGGGCAGCAGCAGCGGGTGGCGATCGCCCGGGCGCTGGCCATGAAGCCGAAGCTGATGCTGTTCGACGAGCCCACCTCGGCGCTGGACCCGGAGCTGGTCGGCGAGGTGCTCGCGGTGATGCGGCAGCTGGCCGAGGACGGCATGACGATGATCGTGGTGACCCACGAGATGGGGTTCGCCCGGGAGGTCGGCGACGCGCTGGTGTTCATGGACGGCGGCGTGGTGGTGGAGACCGGCAAGCCCCGCGACGTGCTGGGCGCCCCCCGCGAGGAGCGCACCCAGACCTTCCTGTCCAAGGTCCTCTAGCTCTTCGGCACGCGGCCCATCAGGAAGAACTCCGGGTTCGGCTCGAGCCCGGTGAGGTGGGCCAGCCGGTTGGACATGGCGAACAGCGCGGTGATCGCCCCGACGTCCCAGATCTCCTCGTCGGTCAGCCCGGCCTCCCGGGCGGCGTCCAGGTCGTCCTCGCGCAGGCTCGCCGAGTCGGTGGCCAGGGTGAGGGCCAGGTCGACGATGGCCCGGCGGCGGTCGTCCAGGGTGGCGCCCCACGGGTTGGTGGCCACCCGGTCGGCGATCTCCGGGTCCTTGTCCCGCACCCGCAGGATCGCGCCGTGCGCCACCACGCAGTAGGTGCAGTGGTTGGCTCCGGAGGTGGCCACCACGACCAGCTCGCGCTCGGCGGCGGTGAGTTCCGGGCGTCCGTCGCCGGCCGGGGTCATCAGCGCGTCGTGGTAGTCCATGAACGCGCGCAGCTCGGCCGGGCGGCGGGCCAGCGCGCGGAACACGTTCGGCACGAACCCGGACTTCTCGGCGATCTTCTCGATGCGGACCCGCAGGTCGTCGGGCAGGTCGGCGGGCTCCACCACACCGAAGCGGCTGACGGTCATGCGGCCGACCCTACGCGGGGTGCGATCAGGCGGCCGACTCCTTGGCCTTGACGCCGTCGGGGCTCCCGTTGTCGCCGGGGCTACCGGTGTCGTCGGCGGCGTGGACCTCGGAGCCGTCGTCCTCGTCGTGCTGGTCGGAACCCTCGGACCCGCCGTTCGGCGGGGCGGGGCGCTCGGCGGCGGCGATCAGCGGCACCCCGGCGCGGCGCAGCATCGACCCGGCCGTCTCCCCGGCCGCGGCCAGCCGCCCGGCCAACCCGCCCGGCCCGCCGTTCGGGGCGGACACCCCCGGCGGCCCGGGCACGTCCGCCGACGCGACCAGCAGCCGGGGGGCGGACGCGGCCACCGCGAGGTAGCCGGGGTCGAGCCGGTCGGCGCCGGTGAGCAGGACGACGTCGATGGTGTCGGCGTCGGGGAGCTCCGCAAGCACCTCGGCCACCGGCCGCAACCGCACCGTGCCCGGGGCGAACGTCCGCCCACCGGTACGTTGCCAGGCCTCGGCCAGTCCGGGCGCCGCCTCCCGCAGCCGGTCCAGCAGCTCGCGCAGGCGCCGCTCCTCGACCCGGTCATGGCGGGCGCGGGCCAGCCCCTGCAACGCCGCCACGTACTCCGGCACCTTGTGCTCGCGCAGCGCGTTGACCGCCGCCAGGTACTCCGGCGCCGGCACCGGCTCGGTCGAGTCCGGCTCGTCGGCCTCCAGCTCGGCCAGGCTCTCCACCCGCACGGTCTCGGCGTGCAACCGGGCCGGCAGGGTGGACCCGAAGCGCTCGGCCAGCTCGGTGAGCCGGCGGCGGGCGGCGGACATCTCGGCCGCGCTGCCCGAGTTGATGATCGCCTTCGCGACGGCCTCGGTGGCCTCCATGTCCGGCATCGACACCGGGCTGGTCGGGTGGATGAACAGCACCTCGTGGCGGAGGATCTCCACCGCGCGCACCGCCTCGGCGACCGTCTCCAGCCGCCGCAGCAGCCGGGTCACCGCCGGGATGTCCCGGGGCTCGGGCAGGTCCAGCTCGCGGCACTCGTCGCCGATCCGGTCGACGTCGGCGATCAGCTGCACGAAGGCCAGCGCCTGGCGGAGGATCTTGGAACTCTTCAGCGGGGCGTTGTCCAGCCGCAGCTGGCGCAGCACCGGCTCGGCGGCCCGCTGCTCCGGGGAGCGGAAGTAGCTGCGGGCGTGCCCGCCGGCGTCCAGGAAGTCGGCGTAGCGGCGCAGGTGCACCAGGTCGTCCGGCTCGATGGTGCCGACCACGGCCAGCTGGTCCCCGGCGTCACGCAGGCCGTCGGCCAGGTCGATCGTCTCGGTGCACAGCGCGACCAGCCGCTCGAACGGCTGCCAGGACTGGCCGAACAGCAGCGCCTCCAGCAGGTCCCAGGACCACGGCGCCTCGCCGTCCCGGTTCAGCGCGGACACCGCGACGTCGCACTGCTTGGCCGTTTCGATCAGCGCGTTCAACCGGTGCGCGGGCAGCTGCCCGAGCAGCTCCGGGACCAGCTCGGCGGAGGTGGTCGGCGGGTAGCCCGGGCGGCCGGCGGCGGTGCACAGCTCGGCCACCTCGTCGGGGTCGGGGACGATCGACGGGTCGGGCAGCAGCTGCCGGGCCCGGCCGGCCCGTTCCCGGGTGCGGGTGGCCAGCAGCACCCGCAGCTCGCGCAGCTCGGTGGCGATCAGCGGCTGCGGACCGTCCAGGCACAACCCGGCGGTCTCCGGCGGCAGCGCCGCGCGGACGGCGGCCAGCTCGTCGGCGTCCGGCCCGGTGACCAGCAGCCGCAGGCCGTCGCCGACCAGGGCGGCGACCACCCGGGCCACGGTGGCGGGGTCGGTGGTGTCCAGCACGGTGGCCGGGTTGCGGCGGACGCAGTCGGCGGCACCGGCGAGGTCGCCGATCGGCTGCCGGGGCGCGGGCACCAGCCCGGGGTTGAGCACCTCGGCCAGCCGCTGCAGGCCGACCGGGATGCGCCCGGCCCCGGACCGCTCGCGGATCTGCCCGACCGCGGCGGTCAGCCCGGGGACGTCGAGTGACTCGGCCCGGGCCGCCAGGCCGTCGACCAGGGCACCGGCCAACCCCTCGCCGGTCTGCCCCGGTGCGCCGAGATTCGACACGTCGTCATCTCCGTCTGTGGTGGACTTCCGTACCCGCTCCCGCCCGTTCCCCGGCCGGTGTCACATCGTCTATCGGACAATCGCCGAAAGCGTTCCGCCGAATGGGCCAATGTTCCCGTTGTGGGTCTGTGCTTGGGCCGAATCGGTCACTTTGAGCCGAGTTCCAACCCGGGGTTGGTCCGGGAGTTCCCCGACCGATGCCGAGTGTATCGCTCGATCGGGTGACGCAGCCTCAGTTTCAGGTTCGCCAGCCACCGCCGGCGGGCCGGCCGGCTGCGGGCGAGCGACCCGCCGGCCGGCCAGTAGCCGATCACCACACCGCCGACCAGCGCCGCCCCGCCCACCACCAGCCACTGCGGCCCGACGCCGAGCCGGGCGGTCATCCACCCGATCAGCCCGGCCAGCAGCAACGAGACCACCGCCAGGTAGGCCAGCGCCGGCCGCGGCAACCCCCAGGGCGCCCAGGCGGGCTCGACCGGGGCCGGCCGGGCGCCCAGTGCCGGCGAGGCGGCCAGGGCCGGCAGGGCGTCCGCCACCGGCGAGGCGTCCGGGGTGTCGTCCCCGACCACCACCAGCCGCCGCCCGGCCGCCCGGGCGATGTCCACGGCGTCCGCCCCGTTCCGGCCGGCCAGCAGCACGACCACGTCCGGGCCGTCGGGGCTGGCCGGGCCGGGCGGGAGGTCGGCGAGCGGGCTCAGCCACACCGCACCGGGGACGGCGCCGCCCCGGCCGGCCGCCGCGCGCAGCGCATCCGCCGCCCCGGGCTCCGCCGCCGCGAGCCGGTCCAGCAGCTCGTCGCGCCGGGTCCGCGCCCGCTCGGCGGCGTCCAGCTCGTGCAGCGCGGTGAGGTAGTCGGGCAGCCGGCCCTCGCGCAGCGCCCGCACCGCCGCCCGGTGCGCCGAAGCCGCGTCCGCCTTCCCGGCCGCACAGCTCTGGTCGCCCGGCACAGCTGCCGCAACATGTGTGCCGAGCAGCGCGCGCTGTGCGGCGGTGCCGGATGAGCTGTGCGGCGCGGGCCTGACGGCTCCGGCCCGCGCCGCGAACCCGTCGGCGAGCTCGGCCAACCGCCGCCGGGCGCTGACCATCTCCTCGGTCACCGGAGCGGCCACGATCAGCTCGGCCACCTCCCGGACCGTCGGCAGGTCGGGCACCGCGATCGGGCTGCCCGGGTGGATGAACAGCACCCGGTGGCGCAGCGCGTCGACGGCGGCCACCGCGTGCGCGACCGGTTCCAGGCTCCGGGCCAGCCGGTCGGCCTCGGCGGCGTCGGCCGGGGTCGGCAGGTCCAGGGCGGTGCAGTCCGGGCCGAGCGCGGTGGCCACGGCCAGGTTGCCGCGCCGGGCCGACCGGGCCCCGCTCAGCGCCGGCAGCCGGCGACCACGCGGCCCCTCCGGGCCGGCCGCGACCGCCCGGGCCGCGGTGCGCAGCCGGTCGAACGCGTCCCGGTCACCGCCGAACACGAGGCGGCCGACCAGCCCGGCGCGGTGGTCGGGGTCGACCGCGTCCAGGGTCTCGAGGCAGTGCGCGGCGGACCCGGTCAGCTGCTCACGGCGGTCGGCCGGCAGCTCGACGAGCAGTTCGGGGATCAGTTCGGCGGTGCTGCGGGGCGGCACCGCCGGGCGGGCGGCGGCGGTGCACAGCTCGGCGACCAGGGCCGCGTCGGGGGCGTCCGCCCAGCGCGGTCCCGACCCAGCCGACCCGGCCGACCCGGCCGACCCGGCCCATCCGGCCGGTCCGGGGTCGGTCACCGGGTCGCTGACCAGCAGCGCGTACAGCTCGCGGCGCTCGGCGTCGGTCAGCGGGTCGGGGCCGGAGCGGCACACCGCGCGCACCTCCGGCCCGAACGCCGCGCGGACCCGGGCCAGCGCCTCGGGATCGGTACCGGTGACCAGCACCCGGTGGCCCTGGCCGGCCAGCGTCGACACCATCGCGGCCGCCAGCACCGGATCCGCGCACGAGTCAGAGGACATGACCCGCGTATCGGCGGTCCCGGGCGTGCCGTTCCGATCCGGCGGCGCCGTCACCGAAGTGAGTGAACGGGGGCCGGAGATCAGTGCACCCCCTCGGCCACCGGCTTCACCTTGGGGCTGTCCTCGTCGACGTGGTAGTCCTCGTCGGCGGTGGCGTCGACGCCCTCGGCCGTCTTCACCCGCCGCAGCACCAGCGTCACCAGCACCGCGACCAGCAGGTTCAGCACCAGCGCGACGAACCCGACGTAGATCTGCACGGTGCTGCCGGCGAACGGGTGCCAGCCGAACAGGGTCAGCTTGTCCAGGGTCAGCGCCGAGCCGCCGAAGTGCGCCTTGCCGGCCGCCTTGTTCGGGATCAGGTAGAGCAGGTACAGCCCGTAGCCCATGCCGACCGCCCAGCCCGCCACCAGCGCCCACCGGTGCAGCCACCGGGTGTACAGCGCGATCACCACGGCCGGCAGCGTCTGCAGGATGATCACGCCGCCGATCAGCTGCAGGTCGATGGAGAACTGCGGGTCGACGAACACGATGAACGCCACCGCGCCGAACTTCACCACCAGCGAGGCGAGCTTGGCCTGCTTGGCCTCCTCGGACGGGGTGGCGTCCCGCTTGAGGTACTCCTTGTAGATGTTGCGGGTCCACAGGTTGGCCGCCGCGATGGACATGATCGCCGCCGGGACCAGCGCCCCGATGCCGATCGCGGCGAACGCGACGCCGGCGAAGATCGGGCCGAACTCGTTGTTGAACAGCACCGGGATCACCGTGTTGCTGTCCGGGCGGCCGGTGGCCCCGTTGGTGATCGGCTTGACCCCGGCGGCGATCGCCACGTACCCGAGCAGGGCCAGCAGCCCGAGCAGCAACGAGTACGCCGGCAGCGCCACCATGTTGCGTTTCAGCACGTCCCGGCCCCGGGAGGCGAGCACCCCGGTGATCGAGTGCGGGTAGAGGAACAGGGCCAGGGCCGAGCCCAGGGCCAGCGTGACGTACTGCAGCTGGTTGTTGCCGGTGAGCAGGAGTGAGCCGTTGGCCGCGCCGGTGTTCGGGTTGGTCGCGGCCAGCTTCTGCTCCGCCGCGCCGAAGATGCTGTCCCAGCCGCCCAGCTTGGCCGGCAGGTAGACCACCGCGACGATGATGACCAGGTAGATCAGGATGTCCTTGACGAACGCGATCAGCGCCGGGGCCCGCAGCCCGGACTGGTAGGTGTAGACGGCCAGGATCACGAACGCGACGAACAGCGGCAGGTGACCGAGGAAGCCGACGCCGTTCAGCCCCATCGTCCGCAGCACCGCCTCCAACCCCACCAGCTGCAACGCGATGTACGGCATCGTGGCCAGGATCCCGGTGAGCGCGACCAGCAGGGCCAGCAGCGGGCTGTCGTAGCGGCCCCGGACGAAGTCGGCCGGCGTCACGTACCCGTGCACCCGGGACACCGACCACATGCGCAGCACCGGCAGGAACACCAGCGGGTAGAGGATCACCGTGTAGGGCAGGGCGAAGAACCCCATGGCGCCGGCGCTGAACAACAGCGCGGGCACGGCGACGAACGTGTAGGCGGTGTAGAGGTCGCCGCCGACCAGGAACCAGGTGATCCAGGAGCCGAACTTCCGCCCGCCCAGCCCCCACTCGTCGAGGTGGTCCAGGGTGGAGCCGCGCTGCCAGCGGGACGCCACGAACCCCAGCACGGTGACCAGCAGGAACAGCGCGGCGAACACCGAGAGCTGCACCCACTCGATGGGCGCGGCGGCGGTCATCGGGGGCTCCGGGTCTTGACGTAGACGATCGCCACGCAGACCACGCCGACCGGCACGAACGCGAACTGCACCCAGTAGAACAGCGGCAGCCCGAACAACCGGGGCTCAAGGCTGTTGTAGAGCGGGGTGATCAGCATCAGGAACGGGACCAGCAGCAGGAGGTTCCAGGCGCTGAACCGCAGGTTCCCCGGACTCGACATCGTTCGCTCCCATCGGTGACAGCGGGCCGGCGGCCAGTGTCCCCCGATCGTGGAGATTATGCGATCACGAGGAGGTAAAGACCGATCATGGTGTAGACGATCATGATCAGCACCAGCGGCACCTGCTCGGCCAGCTGCTGGTTACCCGGCCGGCGCTCCGCTCCGCCCACCGGGACCGCCGCCAGATCCAGGGCCAGGACCCGGTCGTGCGCGGCCACCACCCCGGCCACGTGCCCGACCAGGATGGCCGTCACCTGGACCACGGCGATCGCGGTCGGGTGCGGGTACACCGGGGCGGCGTCCACCCCGACCAGCAGCGCCAGCCCGCGCGGACCCTCGCTGACCAGCAGCGACACGTAGTGCGCGATGGTGTAGCCGACCGCGATCGGCACCAGCGTGCTGACCAGCGCCTCCGCCCGCCGCCCGGTGCACAACCGGTAGCTCGCCCAGACCAGCACGATCAGCCCGACGAGCACGCCGGTGCCCAGCCACTCGCCGCCCCCGGCCCGCTGCGACACGTTCACCCACCACGTCGTGCCGGACACCCCGTCGAACACCGTGGAGCCCCACCACACCGCGAGCACGGCGACCAGCCCGGCGCCGGGTGCGGTCGCGGTCAGCCCGCGCAACGGGTTGCGCCAGGTGAGGCGGCCGGTGTCGTCGCGGCCGTAGGGCGCGAGCGCGGCGACCAGGCTGCTGTACACCTCGAACGGGTCGCCGCGCTCGAACCACCTCGGCCCGAACACCAGCCCGGCGGCGGTCGTCGCGGCCCCGTAGACCAGCAGGAACCCGCCGACCACGTGCGGCTCGGCGCGGGCCTCGGGCACCAGTTCGAGCCAGACGAACACCGCCAGCCCGGCCGCCGCCGGCCAGTAGCCGAGGCGATCCAGAACGGCTTTGCTCTGCATACCTATACGCATCGGCTCCTGGCCCGCAGCGGCCGGCCGCGCGTCAGGTCGGGGGGTGTTGCGTATCTGTATGCAAAGCAAGGCGGCGGCGAGCAGGGCGTGCAGGGCCCGGAACGGGTTGAGCACCCGCCACACCGGGCCGAGCAGCAGCGACGCCGGCACCACGCCCACCCAGAACAGCACGTACAGCGCGCGGGGGGCGGGGTTGTCGTCGGTCGACGGCGGCCCGGCGAACCCGGCCAGCACCAGGTACACCCAGCCCAGCAGGGTCAGGCCCTGCAGCCCGAGCCGCAGCCGCGCGGAGTCGGCGGCCCGCTGGAGCACCTCCGGCAGCGGGCGCCCGGCCACGACCGTCGCGAACTTCGGCCGCTTCCACATCAACCCGACGACCAGGAACGACACCAGCACCACGAACCCGCCGGCCTGCAGCACCACGTCACCGGGCAGCGGCAGGTCGGCCCGGCCCCCGATCCCGTGCGCCGGAACGATCACCGGGCGGTCTCCGGAGTGGCCGGCGTGTTGCGCATGAGGACGGTGGCGGCGGCGATCACGCCCAGCCCGCCGCCGACGTTCATCGCGATCAGGAACCGGTCGAGGTCCGCGCCCCAGGCGTAGGGGATCACCGCGTCGTGGAAGCTGAAGATGTCCGCCGGGCTGATGATCACCGCGATCAGCGCGCCGGAGACCAGGCACAGCAGCGGGCCGGCCGGGCTGCGGCGCAGCGTGTAGTACGCCCCGGCCAGCCCGAGTGGCCAGGCGATGATGGAGAACCCGGCCGCCCCGAGGAACAGCCAGATCACCTCGCCCTGGGCGGGCACCAGGGCCGAGCCGTAGATGTGCACCAGGTGCGCGCAGATGACCAGCAGGGTGCAGGCGGCCAGCACCGTCCGGGCGACCACCGGGGTCGAGGCGAGTTCGAGGCCGGCCTCGGGGTCCGCCGGACGCGGATCCGGGCCGGGCCGGCGGGACCAGCGGCAGGAGGCGTAGGCGAGCCCGGCCGGTACGGCGATCGCCACCGCGAGCAGCAGCCACCACATCGCGGCGTCCGGCGGCGGCGGCCAGTACTGCTCGCCGGTCACCGTCACCGGGGTCTCACCGACCCGCAGCGGGATCTCCCAGGCCAGCCGGTCACCGGCGGGCCGGGGCTGCCCGGCGGCCCAGGCGATCCGCGGGTCCGCCCAGAGCGCCGTCTCCCCGGGCTGCACCACCGGCAGCGCGTTCAACGCCGTCCCCACCGGGGGCTCCACCAGCAGCAACTGCCTGGTGCCGTTCTCCAGCCGCAGCCGGGCGCCGAACTCGACCACCTCCAGCCGCAGCCCCGGTACCGGGGGCTCGACCCCGAGGATCACCGGTTCGCTGGTGGTGGAGGTCAACCCGCCGGCATGCGCCCAGGCCGTCCCGGCGCCGATCAGCGGGCCGCTGGCCAGCATGGCGAACCCGACCAGCGCGGACGTCAGCAACAACCGGCGCAACACACCGTGACGTTACCCGGACGCCGTTTTGGTCGCCGCCGCGGAGTGCTCCCCGACCCATGATCGCCGAGAATGGAGGGTGGACAGCGCTGAGCGCTGCTGATCCGCCATCTTCGGCGATCTTGAAGAGAACGGCCCGCGGACACGAACGGGCCCCTCCGCACGTGTGCGGAGGGGCCCGTTACGCGTTACCCCAGACTGCTGACTCCCTAGGCTTCCAGTCGCTGGCGCAGCGCCTCGAACTCGTCCCGCATGGAGCTCGGCAGGCGGTCGCCGATCCGGTCGAACCACTCCTCGATCTGCGGCAGCTCGGCCCGCCACTCGTCGACATCGAAGGCCAGCGAGGCGGCGATGTCCTCGACCGGGGCGTCCAGGCCCTCGAGGTCGATCTGGTCGGGCGTGGGGATGTAGCCGATCGCGGTCTCGGCGGCGGCCGCCTTGCCCTCGATACGCTCGATGGCCCACTTCAGCACCCGGCTGTTCTCGCCGAACCCGGGCCACAGGAACCGGCCGTCCTCGCCGCGGCGGAACCAGTTCACGTAGAAGATCTTCGGCAGCTTGGCGTCGTCCGCACCCTTGCCGAGGTTGATCCACTGCTGGAAGTAGTCGCCGACGTTGTAGCCGATGAACGGCAGCATGGCCATCGGGTCACGCCGGACCTGGCCCAGGCCGCCCTTCGCGGCGGCGGTCATCTCCGAGGACATGGTGGCGCCCATGAACGTGCCGTGCTGCCAGTTCCGCGCCTCGGTGACCAGCGGGATCGTCGTCTTGCGGCGGCCACCGAAGAAGATCGCCGAGATCGGTACGCCGTTCGGGTCGTCCCACTCCGGGGCGACGACCGGGCACTGCGAGATCGGCACGGTGTAGCGGGCGTTGGGGTGCGCGGCGGGGGTGGGCGAGTCGGGCGTCCAGCGCTGGCCCTTCCAGTCGGTGAGCTCGGCCGGCTGGCCCTCCAGCTCCTCCCACCAGACGTCCCCGTCGTCGGTCAGCCCGACGTTGGTGAACAGCGCGTTCCCCTTCTCGATGGTGCGCATCGCGTTGGGGTTGGTGTGCCAGTTGGTGCCCGGGGCGACGCCGAAGAACCCGAACTCGGGGTTCACCGCGTACATCCGGCCGTCCTCGCCGAACCGCAGCCAGGCGATGTCGTCGCCGATCGTCTCGGCCTTCCAGCCGGGCACGGTGGGCTCGACCATGGCCAGGTTGGTCTTGCCACAGGCCGACGGGAACGCCGCCGCGACGAAGTGGACCTTGTCCTCCGGGCTGGTCAGCTTGAGGATCAGCATGTGCTCGGCGAGCCAGCCCTCGTCGTGCGCGATGGTGCTGGCGATCCGCAGCGCGAAGCACTTCTTGCCCAGCAGCGCGTTACCGCCGTAGCCGGAGCCGTAGCTCCAGATCTCCCGGGTCTCCGGGTAGTGGACGATGTACTTGTTCACGTTGCACGGCCACTTGGCGTCCTGCTGACCGGGCTCCAGCGGGGCGCCCACGGTGTGCAGGCACGGGACGTAGTTGTCACCGGCCGGGGTGTCGAACAGGGCCAGCACCTCGGGCCCCATCCGGGTCATGATCCGCATCGAGGCGACCACGTACTCGGAGTCGGTGATCTCCACGCCGAGCTTCGGGTCGTCCGCGGTGACCGGGCCCATACAGAACGGGATGACGTACATGGTGCGGCCGCGCATGCAACCGACGAACAGCTCCCCGAGGATGGCGCGCATCTCGGTCGGGTCCATCCAGTTGTTCGTGGCGCCGGCGCCGGACTCCTCGGCGCTGCAGATGAAGGTGCGCTCCTCGACCCGGGCGACGTCATCGGGGTCGGAGGCGGCGTAGAACGAGTTCGGCTTCTTCTTCTCGTCGAGCTTGACGAACGTGCCCGCCTGGACCAGCTTCGTGGTGACCCGGTCCCATTCCTCGGCGGACCCGTCGCACCAGACCACCTGGTCCGGCGTGGTGAGCGCCGCGACCTCCGCTACCCACGCGAGCAGCCGCGCATTCGAAGTCGGCGCTTCATCCAGCCCGGGCACTGTGGCGGCGGTCATATCGTCAACATCTCCTAGATCTACTGGTCGCTTGTTCTCACCACGACCACCCCCCGGCGATCGCCGGGCGGCGGAATGGCGTCAACGCGCCCGGCGGCGGTCGACCCGCCCGAGCGCGGAGCACAAAAACGTGTGCCCAGGCTAGCGTTAGATCAATCGCCACACAGCGGGCTGTTGCTGTCGGATCACTCACAGGAGCGATTCAGCGAATCGATACAGAAGGTCCGAACAATGTTGGGTTAGGCCTGGCTTAACTGGCCTGGCTGACCGAGGACATGTTGAAGTCGGGCACCACGACCGGCGGCATGATCGTCCGGGTGAACCAGTCCTTGAACTCCCGGGGCAGGGTCCGCTCCGCCCGGCCGGCGGTCTCCACCCGGCGCAGCAGGTCCAGCGGCGACTCGTTGAACCGGAAGTTGTTCACCTCGCCGACCACCTCGCCGCCCTCGACCAGGTAGACGCCGTCCCGGGTCAGACCGGTGAGCAGCAGGCTGGCCGGGTCGACCATCCGGATGTACCACAGGCAGGTCAGCAGCAGCCCCCGCTCGGTGCCGGCGATCAGATCGTCCAAGCTCGCGTGCGCCCCGGCGTCCAGGATGAGGTTGTCGGCCGGCGCGGTGAACTCGGTGCCGAACTCGGCGGCGGCGGCCCTCGGGTAGGCCAGCGCGCCGAGCACCCCACCGTCCACCCAGTTCACCCGGCGCAGCGCGGCGCCGTTGTCGAACACGCTGGTGGAGTCGCCGGAGTGGGCGGTGGCCAGGAACGGCGCGCAGGCCAGCCCGTCCGGCGCGTCCGGGTCCGAGCACAGGGTGAGCGGCAGGTCGGTGAGCCGCTCGCCGACCCGGGTGGCCTCGGGGACCTCGGGTGGGGCGGCGAACGCGCTGTGCCCCTCCTGCGCCGGGCGGCCGGACATCTCCCAGCTCAGGTAGGTCATCAGGTCGGCCATGGCGGACGCGGGGAGGATGGTGCGGTAGCGGCCGGCGGGCAGCTCGATCCGGCGCTTCCCCCAGTCCAGCCGACCGACCAACTCGGCGTCCAGCGCGGTGAGGTCCAGGGCGGCGAACTCCTCGGGCGTGGCGGTGGCCCGGCCGGCCCAGGCGGAGCTGCCGCGGGCCTTGGCGTTCAGCTCGACCGACCCGGTCGGCTGGGTCCAGCGCCGCCGCGTCCCGGTGGAGGTGCCCAGCCAGGTGGTGGTCACCTGGTGGTGGGCGAAGCCGTAGAGGGTGCGCTGCTCGGCGGACGCCCGGCGGAACGTGCCGGCCAGGTCGGCGGCCAGCGGGCCGAACACCGTGATGTCGGTCCCGTCGGACGGCTCGTCCCAGGCCTGTCCGTTGTCGGCGGCCGGTTCGGGCAGCGGGACGGCGTCCCGGGCCGGGCCGGCGGACGCGGCGGCGGCCTCGCTGGCCCGGACCGCGTCCTCGATCTCCCGGGGGTCGGTGACCAGCGCGGACGAGCTCACCACGCCGGCGCCGACGCCGCCGTCCAGCCCGACCAGCGAGATCACCGTCCAGGCCACCGAGGTGCTGTGGCCGTTGGTGGTCATGGTGTTGTTGGCCCAGCGCAGCGCCACCTCGCTGCTCTCCTGGACGATCACCACCCGGCCGGTGGTGCGGGGGCCGCCTCGGACGGCCAGGGCCTGCTCGATCAGCTCGCGCGCGTGCATTACCGGCCCGCCTCGTGCGTGGTGTTCAGGACGTTGACCTGTTCGAACAGCCCCGGTGGGCAGCCGTGGCTGACCGCCGCGATCTGCCCGGGCTGGGCCTTTCCGCAGTTCAGCGCCCCGTTGAGCAGCCAGCTCGACTCGCCGCCGACCGCCCGCAGCGACCCCCAGAAGTCGGTGGTGGTGGCCTGGTAGGCCACGTCGCGCAGCTGCCCGGCCAGCCGGCCGTTCTCGATCTTGAAGAACCGCTGGCCGGTGAACTGGAAGTTGTACCGCTGCATGTCGATCGACCAGGACTTGTCCCCGACGATGTAGATGCCCCGCTCGACGCCGCCGATCAGGTCGTCGGTGCTGGTGTCGGTGCTCCGGTCAGGTTGCAGGGACACGTTCGGCATCCGCTGGATGGGGATGTGGTGCGGCGAGTCGGCGAACGCGCAGCCGTTGGAGCGCTCCAGGCCCAGCCGGCGGGCGAAGGCGCGGTCCAGCTGGTAGCCGACCAGCACGCCGTCGCGCACCAGGTCGAACTGGCTGGTGGCGACCCCGTCGTCGTCGTAGCCGGTGGTGGCCAGCCCGTTCTTGACCGTCCGATCCCCGGTGACGTGCATGTGCTCGGAGCCGTAGCGCAGCGTTCCGAGCTGGTCGGGGGTGGCGAAGCTGGTGCCGGCGTAGGCGGCCTCGTAGCCGATGGCCCGGTCGTACTCGGTGGCGTGCCCGACCGACTCGTGGATGGTCAGCCACAGGTTGGTCGGGTCGATGACCAGGTCGTAGCGGCCGGGTTCGACGGACGGGGCTTTCAGCTTCTCGGCCAGCAGCTCGGGGGTGCGGTCGAGCTCGGAATCGAAGTCCCAGCCGTGCCCTTCCGCGTACTCCCAGCCGCGGCCGACCGGTGGGGCCAGGGTGCGCATCGACTCGAACCGCCCTTGAGCGCGGTCGACCGCGGTGGCCTCGAAGCGGGGCTCCAGCCGGATCCGCTGCTGGCAGGTGCGGGTGCCGGCCAGGTCGGCGTAGAACTTCTGCTCCTTGACCTGCGGGCAGGCCGCGGTGACGTGGTCGATCCCGGGGGCCCGCAGCAGCCGCTCCGACCACTCGGTGAGCCGGGCGATCTTGTCCTGGGCGGGCACGGTGAACGGGTCGATGTCGTAGTCGGACACCCAGACCCGGTCGGCGTGCACCGGCTCGTCGGCCCGCTCGACGGGTTCGGTGTTGACCGCGCGCAGGGTGCGGGCGACCTGTACGGCTCGTTCGGCGGTGGCTGCCGCCGCACTCGTCGTGAGTTCGGGGGTGGAGGCGAACCCCCAGGTGCCGTCGACGATCACCCGCACCGCGAGGCCGAGCGTGGTGGAGTCGGCGGCGGTGACCACTCGGGCGTCGCGCAGCTCCAGGTGTTGGGTGAGGATCCGTTCCACCCGGAGGTCGGCATGCCCGGCGCCGCTTCTGGCCGCGGTGCTCAGCGCCGCGTCGGCCAGCGCCGCCAGGGGCAGCGCCCGGAACTCGGCATCGATCCGCTCGTCATCCCGCACGGTCGAGCAACCTACCGGCCGCCGCCCGATGGCCGCCGGGTCGTCGCTCCAAGCCCTATCCCGACTCGACTTGTCGCGGGAATTGCCCACGACAAGAGCCACTGGTCGCGTGATCTAGCTGCGACAAGTCGAGTCAGAGAGCGCGACAAGTCGAGGACGACCGCTCACTCGCCACTGCCCCGTGCACAGGGGCCCGCCGCTCGTGCCGGCCGACCGGTACGCCCGCCGAGATCCGCATCAGCGTGGGTCGACGGGGTGAGAACCACGCTCACGTGGATCTCGATGGACCAGGCCGGGCGGGCCGGACGTCGTACTCGAGCAGGGTGTGCGGCGGATCGGTGTGCAGCGCGGCCAGCGCATCCTCGGTGCGGACGATGCTCAGTCGCGGTTGCCAGCCCAGCGGTTCGAGCAGCTCGGTCAGCCGGTCCAGGGTCAGTTCATTGCTGCGGTTCATCCACCGGGTGACCTGTTCCCGGCGTACCCCGCGGCGCTCGGCGAGCTGGGCGTGCGTCCAGCAGTGGAAGTCGCAGAGGTACCGCAGGACGTCGGCCGGCGAGCCGAACGGGGCCCATTCCGGGTCCGCCCGGCCCGGGCCCAGGCCCCATCGCGGACCGAGCCGCTTCTCCGGCCGGGTCACGCCGCTCCTCGGCCGGCGCGCCGGCCCCGGGCGGGACGTGCTCGTCCCAGCCCTCGTCCCAGCCCTCGGGTCGGCCGACCTTCCGGGGCGATGCCACATGTGACACATTCCGGCCCGGTTTGGTGTCACATGTGGCACACGGTCGTGCCGGGTCGCCCGCGGCCCGGGACCAGGGCCGCCGCGCCCGCCGCCGACTTCATCGGTGACGCGGCCGGCCTCGGCCTCGTGGGATGCCGGACGGGCCGGACAGGCGGCGCCCGGCGGGATCACCAGGCGTCCGGGGCGTCGTCGAGGTCGTCGGGGTAGCAGGCGTCGGCCAGGGGGTCGGTGCTGCCGGGGGTCAGCGGGAAGCGGCGGACGACCGCGTCGGGGCCGACCTCGAGGACCACGTCGGCCAGGGTGTCCCGGTCCAGGTCCACGGCCAGCAGCAGCTCCGGGTGGTCCGGTAGGAGCAGCGTGTCGGGGTGGCCGTCGAGATCGGTGTCGACGCCGCCGACGACCTCGATGCGGTCGTCCGTGCCCGGCGTGATCATCGCCGGTCCGCCGCGCGGACGGCCCGCTGGTACGCGGCCATCTGCCGCTCGAGCCGGGCGGACAGCTCCACCAGCCGCCCCCGCACCTGCGGTTCCACGTCCAGCTCGCGGCGGTGGTGCTCCAGCTCCAGCGCCTGCCGGGCCTCGGCCAGCACGGACGCGCTCCACCGTTCCAACCGGTCCCGGCGGGCGCCGGACCGCCGGGCCCCGACGATCCAGCACACCGCCGCCAGCACCACCGACACCGCCAGCCCGGCGACCAGCGGCGACGTCGGCCCGTCCGCCCAGACCAGCCGAAGCAGCCCGCACCCGACCGGGACCGCACCCAGCAGGAGCAGTCCCTCCCGCTGCCGGGTACGCCGGGGCGGCGCGGCCGGCGGCGGCGTCCAGGGATCGGCGGTGAACCGGGGCGCGCCGGTGTCCAGGCCGGCGAGGGTGCGGGCGGCCAGGGCGGTGTGCAGCTCGGCGACCCGGTGCAGGTAGCGGCGGCCGAGCTCGGCGACGGCGGCGGCCAGGTGGCGCGGGTGGTCGGGGTCGGCGAGCCGGTCGGCGGAGTCCTCACGCAGCCGGCGCAGCCCGTCGGCGAGCTCGGCCCCGGCCAGGATCCGGACCCGGCTCAGGCCTCCGGCGATGCCCCGGGCCCGCTCGGCCAGCTCGCGTCGGTGCCCGGCCAGCTCGTCGGCCCGGTCGCGCAGCGCGGCGTGGCCGTCCATCCCCCCGGTGTCCATGCGCGCAGGGTGGTCCGCCCGGCGCGGGCGATGGGGCGGAACCGGGCGAACCGTTCACGATCGCGAACGGGCCACCGCGCGGGCGTAGCGGGCTCCGGCGGTCAGCAGCACCAACCCAGCCCCGACGAACGCCGCGACCCGGGCCAGGCCGTCCAGGGCCACCAGGTCGAACAGCAGCAGCTTGGCCACCGCCGCCGCGACCAGCACCAGCCCGGCCACCCGCAACGGCGCCCGCTCGGCGCCGTCACGCAAGCCCCGGGCCAGCAGGACCAGCGCCACCACCGTCCAGGACACGGTGACCACGGCGTGCGCGGTGACGAACCCCAGCGGTACCGGGGCGATCAGCAGCCCGGCCGTCACCACGATCCCGGCCGCCCCGTACAGCGCGACCAGCCCGATCGGGATCCACAGCCACGGCTCGACGAACCCGACCCGGGCGGACGCCAGCCCGATCCCCACCGCGACCAGCAGCGCCAGCGCCGACACCGCCAGCCCGGTGACCAGCGCCGGGTGGTCGGCGGCGCCGCCGTTCAGGTACGGCCAGGCCGGGAACCGGGTGAGCGCGGACAGCGGGGCATCCCGGGTGATCGCCAGGAACAGCCCGGCCAGCCCGTACCCGACGGCGCCGAGCAGCGGGCCGCCGAGCCGACCGTGCTGCCCGAGCAGCCAGGCCAGGCAGGTCAGCACCAGGGCTTGGCCGAGCAGCACGCTGGTCAGCGCGGCGCCGTCGAACCACAGCACGGTCGCCTGGAACAGCGCAACCGCACCGGCCGCGGACGCGGCCACCCGGGCCGGCCTCGGCAACGGGATCACCGGCGCGAGACCCACCGCCAGCAGCGCCGCCCCGACCAGCCCGGCCAGCAGGGCCCCCGGCCAGCCGCCGTGCACCCCGGCCAGCTGCAGCGCGGGCAGCGGCGCGGCCACCACCAGCCAGGCCAGCACCCGCCCGGACAGGCCCGGGGCGCCCACCAGCGCGGCGGCCGTCCCGACCAGGAACACGGCGATCACCGCGACGGTGCCGCCGACTCCACCACCCGCGGTGTCGAGCGGTCCGACCAGCTCCGGCACCCGGGTCTCCCAGGCCGCCGCCGAGCCGTAGAGCAGCGGCCACACCGCCGCGATGACCGCCGTCGACGGCCAGCCCCGGCGCCGGACCACCGGCGCGGCGGCGGCCTGCGCGACCAGCACCAGGCCGACCAGCAGCGGCAGCGAACCGTCGGTCACGGCCGGCAGGAAGAACCCGGCCCCGATCAGCACCCCGGCGGACAGCTGGGCGGACCGCCAGCGGTCGGCGATCGCCAGCCCGGTACCGACCACCAGCAGCCCGCAGACCAGGCCGACCGGGGTGGGCAGGTAGTGGTACTTCGCGGTGGCGGTGCCGACGTCCAGGTAGAGCGCGGCGATGCCGGTGCCGACCAGGGCCAGCGCGCCGACCTCACCGCCCGGCCGGGCGTGCAGCCACCGGCCGACGGCCACCAGGGCCACCCCCAGCGCGGCGCCGGCGATCAGCCGGGCGGGGATGCCGAACCAGCCCCGGCTGGCCGCCAGGACCAGGAACATGACCACCCCGATCAGGGTGATCGAGCCGCCGACCCAGGCCAGCACCCGGCTGCTGAACAGCCCGTCCGACACCGAGGCGGCCGCCGGCTGGCGGTCGGCCGGACGAGCCGGTTCGGGGCGGCTCGGCTCCGGGGCCGCGGCCGGGCCGGTCGACCCGGTCGGGCCGGACGACGGGGACGCACCCGCCCGCGGCGGCGGTCCGCCCAGCCCGGCGGGCGCCACGACCGGCGGCGCGGCGGTCGGCGGGGCGGCGGTCGTCGTCGGGGCGGCCGTCGTCGGGGCGGGTGTCGTCGGGGCGGGTGTCGTCGGGGCGGGTGTCGTCGGGGCGGCCGTCGGCGGGGCGGCCGTCGGCGGGGCCAACCGGGCCGCGGTCGCGACGGGCAGGCTGAGCAGCTCGTGGCGGGCCCAGGCCAGCCGGCGGCCCAGCTCGGCGAGCTCGGCGGCCAGCCGGGCGACCCGCTCGGCCTCGGACGGCGTCGTGCTCGTGCGACCAGCGTTCATGCCGGCAGCATGCCCTGACCGGCAGGTCCGCGGATCCGTATAACTACGGTGGTGACCATGCCTGCCCCCGTCCACCGCCGCGAGGTGGTCAGCTTCGTGCATCGCGGCGGGCGGATGACCGACGGGCAGGCCCTGGCCTGGGACCGGGACTGGACCACCCTCGGCGCCACCCTGGACGACGTCCCCGACCTGCGGGAATGGTTCGGCCGGGCGGCCCCGGTGATCTTCGAGATCGGGTCCGGGATGGGCGAGTCGACCGCCGCGCTGGCCGCCGCCGCCCCGGACGTCGACCACCTCGCCGTCGAGGTCTACCAGCCCGGCCTGGGCCAGCTGCTGATGCGGATCCGCGAGCTCGGGCTGACCAACCTGCGGCTGCTGCGGGCGGACGCGGTCAAGGTGCTGGCCGAGCACATCGCCCCCGACTCGCTGCACGGCATCCGCATCTACTTCCCGGACCCGTGGCCGAAGCGCCGGCACCACAAGCGGCGGCTGGTGCAGCCGGAGTTCGTCGCGCTGGCCGCGTCCCGGCTGGCCCCGGGCGGAACCCTGCACCTGGCCACCGACTGGCAGCACTACGCCGACCAGATGCGCGAGGTGTGCGACGCCGAGCCGACATTGCGGCCGGACCGCGCACCCGGGCAGGACTGGACCCCGCGTCCGGACTGGCGGCCGCTGACCAAGTTCGAGCAGCGCGCCGGCGAGGAGGGCCGCGCCGTCCGGGACCTGATCTACACCCGGACCTGAACGGTGCCCGGCTATGGTTCGGCCATGACCGTCACCGAGGAGCAGCCCGGTCCCGGGATCGACACCGGGTCCCCGCCGATCCCGGACCTGCCGCACATCCTGCTGGTCTGGGACGCGCCGAACATGGACATGAGCCTCGGCTCGTTGCTCGGGGCCCGGCCCACCTCGGCGTTCCGCCCCCGGTTCGACGCGCTGGGCCGGTGGCTGCTCGGCCTGGCCGGGAACGACGGGTCGGCCGAGGCGTGCGTGTTCACCAACGTCATCCCCGGCGCCACCGAGGTGGTGCGGCCGTGGGTGGAGGCGCTGCGCAACGTCGGGTTCTCGGTGTTCGCCAAGCCGAAGATCACCGAGGACAGCGACATCGACTCGGACATGCTCGAGCACATCGCGCTGCGCCGGTCGGCCGGCCAGCTGACGCATGTGGTGGTGGCGTCCGGGGACGGGCGGGCGTTCCGGGCGCCGCTGGAGGAGCTGGTCGAGGGCGGGATCGGCGTCACCGTCATCGGTTTCCGCGAGTACGCCACGTTCGCCCAGGCCAGCGACGACATCGAGTTCCTGGACCTGGAGGACATCGACGGGGTGTTCCGCGAACCGCTGCCCCGGATCACCCTGGACAGCCTGCCCGACGGGGGCGCGTGGCTGCCGCCGTTCCGCTCGCTGCGCTCCCTGCTGGAGGCCCGCCGGTGACGCTGTCGCCCGGGGCCGGCCTGTCGGTGAACGCGGTCGGGCTGCCGGCCAGCGCGGCGGTCAGCGGGGGCACCGGCGCCGCCGGGGCGCCGGTCGCCGTGCAGCGGCTGGCCGCGCCGGTGGTCCTGCCCTGCGACCCGGCGTGCTCGGTGATCCGGGACGGCGCGCTGGACATCGACGCGGCCGGTCGGATCGTCTGGGCCGGGCCGCGCGCGTCGGCCCCGCCGGCCCCGGCGAGCGTGACCGAGCTGGACGGGATCCTGCTCCCCGGGCTGGTCAACGCGCACTGCCACACCCCGATGATCGTGCTGCGCGGCCTCGGCGGGGACCTGCCGCTGATGCGCTGGCTGACCGAGGTGATGTGGCCGGCCGAGGCGCGGCTGACCGGGGCGGACGTCCGGGCCGGGATGCTGCTGGGCTGCGTGGAACTGCTGTCGGCCGGGGTCACCACCAGCGTGGAGATGTACTTCTTCGCCGACGAGGTGATCGATGCCGTGCTGGAGGCCGGCTCCCGCCTCGTGCTCACCCCCGGGATCATCGCCGCCCCGGGCTGGGACCGCCTGGGCAGCTGGCAGGCCATGCTGAACGGGGTGTCCCGGCGGATCGACCGGGACGGTCTGCTGTCCGGCCCGGGTGACCGGATCGAGGTCGGCTACGGCCCGCACGCCGCGTACACCCTGCCGGCCGAGGCCCTCCGGGCGACGGCCGAGGCGGCCCGGGAACGCGGCGCGCTGCTGCACATCCACATGTCGGAGACCCTGGGCGAGGACGCCGAGCTGCGGGCGGCGCACGGGTCGGTGCCGCGGCTGCTGGAGTCCCTGGGTGTCTTCGGTGGCCGGGTGCTCGCCGCGCACGGGGTGCACCTGGACGACGAGGAGATCGCGCTGCTAGCCCGGCACGACGTGGCGGTGGCGCACTGCCCGGGATCGAACGCCAAGCTGGCCGCCGGGACGGCCCGGCTGGCCGACCTGCGGGCGGCGGAGGTGCCGCTGGCCCTGGGTACCGACGGCCCGGCCTCGGCCGACGACCTGGACCTCTGGGCGCAGGCCCGGCTGGCCGGTCAGCTGGCCCGGTTGGCCGCCGACGACGCCGCCGTGCTCACCGCGGCCGACCTGTTGCTGCTGGCCACCCGGCACGGCGCGGCGGCGATCGGCCGGTCGGACATCGGAACGCTGGAGCCCGGACGCTGGGCCGACGTGCTGCACCTGCGGACCGACGACCCGGCGCTGGTCGGGTTGGACGACGACGCCGCGCTGCTGTCCAACCTGGTCTGGGCGGGCGGCGGGCGGCTGGTGCACGACGTGTGGGTGGCCGGCGAGCCGGTCCTGGCGGCCGGCGTCCCGACCCGGGTCGACCGCTCCGCCGCGCTGGCCGGCGCCCGCGCCGTAGCCGCCCGCCTCCGCGTCACCACCTGACTCGTCGCGGCTTCAGCTCGCACTTGTCGCGGCCATTTCACGCGACAAGAGGCTCTTGTCGCGTGATGTTTCCGCGACAAGTGGCGGGAGGAGGGGGCGCCTGAGCGGCGGCAGTCAGGCCCCGAGCAGCGCGTCCAGGTGCGGGCTGGCGAACACCCGGGCCGGGTCGTGGCGGTCCCGTGCCGCCTGGAACTCGGCGAACCGCGGGTACGCCGCCGCCACCTCCGCCACCCCCCACGGATGCCGCTTGGCCCAGTGCGGGCGCCCACCGAAACCGGCCAGCACGTCCGCGGCCAGCCGGGACAGCGGTTCCGGGTCGGCGCCGGCCGGGGTGTGCACCGCGACCCAACCGGTGGCCCGGCCGTACGCCGGGTGCAGCCAGCCGGACTCGGCCGGACCCACCCGCACCTCCAGCGGGAACGGCACCTCCAGGCCCCGGTCGGCGATCGCGGCGAGCAGCGCGCGCACCCCGTCGCCCAGCGCCTCGCGGGGCAGCGCCCACTCGCTCTCCTCCCAGCGCACCACCGGCGGGGCGAGCAGCGCGGTGTGCGCCGGGGCGGTGATCTCACCGGCGATCGGGGCCGACCGGGCGAACCGGGAAGCGGCCCGGTTCAGCGTCGGCACCAGCCGGGGCACGGTCCGGCCCAGCACCACGCCGCCGCCGACCGCCGCGCCGCGGACCAGCCGCCGCTCCAGCGACAGCACGGCGTCGGTGCGCGACGGCGGGGCGGGCTCGTCCACCTCGTCGGCGTAGCGGGTCAGCGCGTCGTGCGCGTACGGGAACACCCAGAACTCCGCCCAGGCGTGCCCGTCCAGGAACTCCGCCGACAGCGCCTCGTCCAGCGGCGCCCGGTCCTGGGTGACCCGCACCAGGTAGGCCGGGCGGACCGCCAGCTCCACCTCGGTGACCACCCCGAGCGCGCCGAGCCCGGTGCGGGCGGCGTCCAGCCCCTCGCCGCCGAGCTCGATCACCGCGCCCCGGCCGTCGACCATCCGCAGCCCGGTGACCTGCGCGGACAGCGACCCGACCGCCGAGGAGCTGCCGTGCGTACCGGTGGCCACCGCACCCGCCACGGTCGGCGTGTCACTGTCGGCGAAGGTGGCCAGGGAGAGACCGTAGTCGTCCAGGGCGGCGTACAGCTCGGCCAGCGTGGTCCCGGCCCGGGCGCGCACCCGGCGGCCGTCGCAGGCCACCACCCCGGTCAGCGCGGACAGTTGCAGGGCGACCTCGTCGGCCACCGCGACCGGGCTGAACGACGACCCGGCGCCGACCGGCCGCAGCCGCTGCCCGCGCTCGGCGGCCCGCCGGACCGCGGCGCTCACCCCGGCCTCGTCCAGCGGGCGGACGGTGGCGCTCGCCTGGGCCCGCTGGCCGCCCGACCAGTTCGTCCACACGTCGGCGAGCCTAGTGCTTCAGTCCTGCCGGGGGCTGAGCGTGCTGTAGAGCGGGCTGTCGTCCAGGCTGCTCAGCGGCGACATGTCGTTGCGCCGGTGGCGGGGCTCGACGGCGGCGTCGGCGCGGCGGTGGGCACCACCGGCGCCGTCCGGCCGGTTCTCTTCCGCCTCCGACAGCGGCTCGGAGACCGGTCCGGCCGTCGGCTCCGGGGCGGCCGGGGCGGCGGGCTCGGTGGGCGGCGGGAACTCCGGGGACGGAGCGAACGCCGAGGCGTCCAGGTCCATCGACTCCAGGCCCAGCGACCCGAGCACCACCGGGCCCAGGCCGGGGCGGTCGAAGCCGGCCAGCTCGGCCAGCGACGGCTCGTCGGCGGGCCGGCCGCCGGTGTCGAGCGACGTCGGCTCGAGCATCGTCGGCTCGAGGGACGCGGGCTCCAGCCGGGTGTCCGGGTCCAGCGGGGCGACCTCGAAGTCCAGCTGCGCGGGCTCCAGCTCGTCGACGTCGAGCGGGCCGTCCAGCGGACCGGACCCGAGGCCGCCGGATACCGGCGGCGTCGACGGGCCGTCGGGTCGGATCGGGTGCGCCGGCCGGGCCTCGAGCGGAGCGGCCGCACCCGGAGCGGGCATCGACGGAGCCGACACAACCGGAGCCGGGACCGACGGAGCAGACACCGCGGGGGTGCTCATCCTCGGCGCGCGGCCGGGCTCGAGCAGGCGGTCCAGCATGGAGGTGAGCTCGGCGGACTGCGGGGCCGACCGGTCGTCCGGCTCGACCGACGACGCAGACGGCTCGTCCCAGGACGCGGGGGCCGTCAGCGGGCTGCCCCCGGCCAGGAACCCGTCGGTCCACCCGGAGAGGTCGTCGGAGGCCAGCTTCGGCTCGGGCATCGGCGGGGGCGGGAAGGACGACGGGGGGCGGACCGAGGGCCGCTCCGGCGCGGGAAAACGTCCCCGACCGGCCGGAACGTCGCCCGGGGCCGACCCGAGGGAACGGACGGCCGCGACCGCCGGCGCGATGCCCACCGGGGCGGCGCTCCGGGCCGGGCCGGCGTCGCGGGCCGGGGCGGCGTCCAGGCCGAGCGCCAACATGGCGCCGACCAGACCCGCATCCGATATCCCGCTGTCGGTCCAGGTGTTCATACGGCACTCCCTCCACCTGAGGGGTTCAACGCCCGGGGCGCGCTCCCGTGACGGAACACCCACGAATGGAGGTAGCGGTAAGCCGGGGGACACGTACTAGTGCACGACCGCGCGCAGGGTGCGGTGCCGGCCGCCCCGGCCGGTCGCGGGCCGGTCGGCGTCCGGCTGCTGCAACTCAACCTCCGGGGCCCGGTGCGCGCCGGAGCGGGCGGCGCGACGGGTGGCCCGGGTCCGGGCCGGCGGCTCGGCGCGGTGCGCTCCGCCGGTCGCGACGGGCACCGCGTGCAGCCGGGTCCGCTCGAGGTCGACGGACGAGGCGGCCGAGTCGGCCGGGTCGGACGGCGCGGCCGGGTCGGACGACGCGGCCGGCGGGGTCTGGGTGGCGGCCAGCGGGAGCGCGGAGAGCAGCGCGGCGTCCAGGCTCGACGGCGGGACGGTCTCGGCCGGCGACGTGGACAGCTGGGTGGGCAGCGGGGCGGCCAGCGGATCGCGGTGGAAGTCGTCCTCGGCGGGCGGCCGGGTGGTACTCGTCGAGCCACCGCCGAGGGCGCGGGTGAGCAGCGCCTGGAAGATCGGGGTGAACTGTTGCGTCAGCTCGGTGTCGACGATGCCGTCGCGGTCGAGCTTGTGGGTGCCAACAGTCGTCTCGAACACGAGTTCACATACCTCCGCCACCGGTTTGAGCACAAATGCAGGGGCCGGCGCAGGCGTAACGCCAGTGCGCCAGATCGACCCGGGATTCTGTTACCGAACAACGCCCGGGAGTGGCTGAGGTTGCGGTCACACTGCGGATTCGTCTGCTTGACGCAACGACGGAAGACCCGATGTAGTGGTTTGGCTGCCACGGCTCGTCCATCCGGGTCATGACACCACCGAGGGTTACGCTCGCCGGGTGAGCCAGGACGAGCATCCACCGGCAACATCCCCGACGGCCGAGCCGGCGGGGTCGACGGCTGGGTCGACGGAGCCCACGAACGCCTCGGCGCCGACCGGACGGCACGCCGCGCCGAACGGGCACCCACCCCGAACCACCGCCGCTCCGGCGTACCCGGCCGGACCCGCTCCGGTCAGCGTGGAGAGCCTGATCCCGGTGCCGCTCAAGGTGGGGTCGGAACTGGCCGGCCGGCTGCTGATCATCGCCGCCGCGCTGGCCGTGGTGGTGTGGCTGGTGATCCAGCTGCGGGTGGTGGTCATCCCGGTGGCGATCGCGCTGCTGCTCACCGCGTTGCTCGCGCCGATGGTCCGGTCGGCCACCGAGTCCGGCGTGCCGAAGGGGTTGGCCACCGGATCGGTGCTGGTGGTGGGCATCGCACTGTTCTCCATCGTGCTGTCCGGGGTGATCAACGCGTTCGTCGCCGGCGTGCCCGAGCTGCGCGACCAGCTGATCGCCAGCTACAACGAGACGATCAAGCCGCTGCTCGCCGGGCCGCCGCTGCGGCTGCCCGCCGAACGGCTGAACAACCTGCCCGAGGAGCTGCAGAAGTCGATCGCGGCCAACTCCGAGGCCATCACCTCCGGCGCGCTGAGCACCGCCGCGTCCCTGGTCGAGGTGATCTCCGGGCTGCTCCTGGCCTTCTTCGCGCTGATCTTCTTCCTGCACGACGGCGGGCGGATCTGGAAGTTCCTGATCAAGGTGGTGCCCCGGCCGCACCGGGCCCGGGTGGACGTGGCCGGGGAGCGCGCGTTCGCCTCCCTGGTCGGCTACACCCGGGCCACCGTGGTGGTGGCGGTGGTGGACGCGGTCGGCATCTACATCGGGTTGTGGATCGTCGGCACGCCGTTGAAGATCCCGCTGGCCGCGCTGGTGTTCCTCGGCGCGTTCATCCCGGTGGTCGGGTCGCTGCTGTCCGGCTCGGTGGCGGTGCTGGTGACCCTGGTGGCGATGGGCCCGGTGCAGGCCCTGGTCGTGCTGGGCATCGTCATCGTGGTCATGCAGCTGGAGAGCCACGTGCTGCAGCCGATCCTGCTCGGCCGGGCGGTGCAGCTGCACCCGCTGGCCGTGGTGCTGGCGGTGGCCGGCGGGGTCGTGGTCGCCGGGATCACCGGGGCCCTGGTGGCGGTGCCGCTGGTGGCGGTGGTGACCACCGGGGTGCGGTCGCTGCTGGCCGGCACCGAGACGCTGCCCGAGGACATCGACTCGATGGACCCCGATCAGGCCCGGCCGGCCACCGCCGAACCCGCCGAACGCCGCCGGCTGCGGGTGCTGGTCGGCAAGCTGAAGAACCTGGTGAAGCGGGACTAAACCGCGTCGTCCAGGGCGATGACCGTGTCCAGCGGCAGCTGCAGCGAGGCGGCCGCGCAGTTCTCCTCCAGGTGCGCCACCGACGAGGTGCCCGGGATCGGCAGCATCACCGAGCTGCGCCGCAGCAGCCAGGCCAGCGCGATCTGCGCGGGGGTGGCGTCCAGCGCCTGCGCGGCGTCGTGCACCGGGCCGCCCGGCTTGGCCAGCTCGCCGGCCGCGATCGGGAACCACGGGATGAACCCGATGCCGCGCTCGGTGCAGTGCCGCAGCACGTCGTCGCTGGCCCGGTCGGTGAGGTTGTAGCGGTTCTGCACGGTGGCCACCTCGACGGTGCGGCCGGCGTGCTCGATCTGGTCGACGGTCACCTCGGACAACCCGACGAGGCCCACCTTGCCCTCGGCCTGCAGCTCGGCCAGCACGCCGAACTGCTCGCCGGCGGGGACGGCGGGGTCGATGCGGTGCAGCTGGAACAGGTCGATCCGCTCCACACCGAGCCGGCGCAGGCTCAGCTCGCACTGCTGGCGCAGGTACTCCGGGCGGCCGCACGGGTGCCACTCACCGGGCCCGGTGCGCAGCAGCCCGGCCTTGGTGGCGATGGTGATGTCGTCGTAGGGGTGCAGCGCCTCGCGGATCAGTTCCTCGGCGACGGCCGGACCGTAGGAGTCGGCGGTGTCGATGAAGTCGACGCCCAGCTCGACCGACCGGCGCAGCACCCGGATCGCCTCGTCGTGGTCGCGCGGCGGCCCCCACACGCCCGGGCCGGTCAGCTGCATGGCTCCGTAGCCGAGCCGGTTGACCTGCACCGAATCGCCCAGCTTGAACGAGCCGCTCTCCGATACCGGTGCGGCGGTGCTGGCGGTGGAGCTGGTCACTGGTTGCCTCCCGACAAACTCAAAGATGTTGCCAATCAACCCTGACAGCAATTTGCGGCGATGTGCCCGTGCAAGTGACAGGGCCGACACCTGAAGTACCCGATCGCGTGCGCTGCGCAACATGAGCCCGGACACTCGACCGGCCCATTACCGTGTAAGGGTGTCCGGGGAACGCGAGGCGGTGCGGGGCCGAGTCATGGGTGAGCTGGTGGGAAGCGATCCGGGAGCCTGGCGGATCTCCGATCTGGACCGGGACAACGCCGCGCGGTTACTCGGCACCGCGATGGAGCAGGGCCGGCTGACCCCGGTGGAGTACAGCGACCGCTGCCAGCAGGCCTACGCGGCGCGCACCCGCGACGAGCTGACCGGCGTGCTGGCCGACATCCCCGGCGGGCCGCAGGGGCTGGGTCACGTCGGTCTGGGCCCGCTGGAGCTGAACGTGGCCTTCGGCCAGGTCCGCCGGACCGGGCGGTGGCCGGTGCCGGAGCTGGTCCGGATCACCGGGATCGGCCAGCGGACCGTGCTGGACCTCACCGAGGCGCACCTGGAGCGGTCCGAGCTGGTGATCGAGGTGGCCGCCACGATGAGCTCCACGGTGCTGCTGCTGCCGGCGCACGCCCAGGTGGACTCGGACGCGCTGGAGCTGGTCGCCGGGTCGATCCGCCGGCGCGGCTGGTCGGGCTGGTCCCCGAGCGGGTGGGGGCTGCCGGCCCGGAGCCGGTCCGATCGCCGGGGCGAGCGGGGTGGGCTGCTGCGCCGGCGCCGGGAGGAGCCGCCGCCCCCGCTGCGGATCGTGCTGTGCGGCCGGGCCCGGCTGAGCACCGTCACCCTCTGGCAGTCCCGCCGCTGAGGTTCGTCGTCGCCGCACCCGGTGATCACCCGGTCCATGATCACCCGGTCCATGATCACCCGGTCCATGATCACCGGGAATGGAGCCCCAGCAGCGCTGAGCGCGGCCGAGGCTCCATTCCTGCCGATCATGGGTGGGCGGTGGGGCCCCGTGCGCCTGCCGCTGTCGGTGTCGGCTGGGAGGCTGCGGGCATGTCGGAGCTGAAGTCGGACCTGCACGAGTACCTGCGCTCGGCCCGCGAGGCGTTGCTGTGGAAGCTCGACGGGCTGTCCGCCTACGACCTACGCCGACCGTTGACGCCGACCGGGACGAACCTGCTGGGCCTGGTCAAGCACCTGGCCTACGTGGAGCTGGGCTACTTCGGGGAGATCTTCGGCCGGCCGTCGGGCATCCCGTTGCCGTGGACCGACCCGGACTTCGACCCGCACCTGGACATGGCCGCCACCGCCGACGAGTCGCGCTCCGACATCGTGGCGCTCTACCGGACGGCCTGGGCACACGCCGACGCCACGATCGACGCGCTGCCCATCGATGCGCCCGCCACGGTGGCGCACTGGCCCGGCGACAACCGGGTGACCCTGCACCGGATCCTGGTGCACGTCGCCACCGAGACCTACCGGCACGCCGGGCACGCGGACATCGTCCGCGAGCTGATCGACGGCGCCGTCGGCCGGCAGGCCGACAAACCGAACATGGCGCGGGCCGAACCGGACGAGTGGGCCGCGCGGTGGGAGAGCCTGGAACGGCTGGCCCGGTCTGCGACGGACTGACCGGCCGGCGCCGCGGCCGGCCGGCGTCAGGCGGACGGCGCGGCCGGGTTTCCGGCCGCGGGCTCAGAAGTCGACGTGGTCGGTCCACCGCCGGCGGACCCGGGCCAGCCAGGCGGGCAGGTCGACCAGGTCGCCGACCGGGCGCTGCAGCAGCGCCCCGTGCTCGGGCCGGACCACCGCCACCCGGTAGGTGCTCGGCTCCAGCAACTCCAGCCGCCACCCCGACCCGAACGCCCCCCGGATCGTCGAGTCCGACACCTGCGGCCCGAACCCCGGCCCGGCGTCGGACAGCGCCAGCAGGTGCACCACCGCACCCGGCCGGCACACCCGCCGCAGGCTGGCCACGTACCGGGCCCGGTCGTCGGCCGCCTCGTCGGACCCGAAGACGTGGAACAGGGCGCTGTCCAGCACCGTGTCGTACACCGGCGCCGGCCCCAGGTCGAACGCGTCCCGCCGGGCGAACCGGGCGACCACCCCGCGCTCGGCGGCCACCGCCCGGGCCTGCTCGATCGCGCCGGCGGCGGCGTCCACCCCGAGGACGTCGTGGCCGAGCTCGGCCAGGTGCACGGTGTGCTCGCCGGTGCCGCACCCGACGTCGAGCACCGCGCCGGCGAACCGGCCGGCCCGGGCCAGTTCGACGACCACCGGTTGTGGCTGGCCGATCACCCACGGGGCGGAGCGGGCGGCGTAGGCCTCGTCGAACACTGTGAGATCCATGTGACGACCCTATGATCTCAAGTCCACTTGAGGTCAAGGGCCAGTTCAGCGCGAAAGTCGAGGGCCGTTCCGGTCAGCTCAGCAGGCGCTCGGCCAGCCGGGCCAGCACCGGGCCGGCGGCCAGGACGGCGTCCCGGTCGGCGGCCGGCAGCTCGGCGAGCAGGGCGGCCAGCCGGTCGGCCTCGGCGGCGGCGACCGAGTCGAGCACCGCCAGGCCGGTGTCGGTGGCCACCACCACGACGGCCCGGCGGTCGGCCGGATCGGGGTCGCGGCGGACCAGCCCCGCGCCGGCCATCGCCGCGACCACGGTGGTCGCCGTGGGCTGCGAGCAGGGGATCCGGGCGGCCAGCTCGCCGATCCGCAACGGGCCGCGCTCGCGCAGCAGCGCCAGCACGATCAGCTGGGTCGGCGGCACCGGCTGGCCCACCCCGCCCGCCGAGCCGCCGCCCGAAGCACCGCCACCCGCCGCACCGCCGCGCGCCGGACCACCGCCCGCCGCACCGCCGCCCGGGCCACCCACCGAACCGCCGCCGGCCGGACCGCCGCTCCGGCGCAGCCCACGCAGCAGGCGGTGCATGGCCACCACGAGGGGCAGGGTCTGCTCGCCGACGGCCGGCGGCGACGCGGTGGACGTCGCCCGGGTTGAGGTCACCCAGAGGACAATTTCAGGGCCGGCCGGTAGATGTCGAGCCAGACCGCCAGGTTCAGCACCCGTTCGATACCGTGCCGCTCGGCCGCGCCGGCCGCACCGGTCGCGGTGCTGTCCAGGGCACCGGCCAGCCAGCGCGGGCTGACCAGGTCGAACACCGGGTGTGACGGGTCGGCGAGGTAGTCCCGCGCGGTGTTCTTCAGGTTCACCAGGTAGCGCGGGTCCTGGGTGGACGGGTACGGCGACTTGACCCGGCGCACCACCGAGTCCGGCAGCAGGTCGGCGCCGGCCGCGCGCAGCAGCGACTTCTCCCGGCCGTCGAAGGTCTTCATCGCCCACGGCGTGCGGTAGACGTACTCGACCAGCCGGTGGTCGCAGAACGGCACCCGCACCTCCAGCCCGACGGCCATCGACATCCGGTCCTTGCGGTCGAGCAGCTGGCGGACGAACCGGGTCAGGTGCAGGTAGCAGATCTCCCGCATCCGGGACTCCAGCGCCGACTCGCCGTCCAACCGGTCCACCTCGGCGACGCCGGTGTCGTAGCTCTCCCGGACGTAGTCGGTGAGCCGCAGCCGCTCGGTCAGCTCGGGGTGCAGGATCGCCTCGGCGTCCCGGTCGTGGAAGCTGCCGGCCACCCGCCAGGGGAAGTCCGGGGTGGACCGGGCGGCGGCGTCGAAGAACTGCTTGTACCCGCCGAACACCTCGTCCGCCGACTCCCCGGACAGCGCCACCGTGGAGTGCCCCCGGATGGCCTGGAACAGCAACAACAGCGACGCGTCCATGTCGCCCAGGCCCAGCGGCAGGTCCCGCGCCGTGATCACCCGGGCCCGGACGTCCGGGTCGGCCAGCTGGTCGGCGTCCAGCACGATGTCCCGGTGGTCGGTGTGCGAGGTGGCCACCACGTCGTGCACGTACGGGGTGTCCGGGGTGGACCGCAGCTCGTCGGGCACGAAGTTCTCGGTCTGCCCGACGAAGTCCACCGCGAAGCTGCGCACCGTCTCCCCGCTGGCGGCCAGCTGGCGGGCGGCGATGGCGGTCATCGCCGAGGAGTCCAGGCCGCCGGAGAGCAGCGTGCAGCGGGGCACGTCGGCCACCAGCTGGCGGGCCACGATGTCCTCGAGCAGCTCCCGGACCCGGGCCACCGTGGTCTCCCGGTCGTCGGTGTGCTCGGCGGTGCGCAGGCTCCAGTACCGGGTGGTGCGCAGCCCGGTGCGGTCCAGGGTGACCACCGTGCCCGGCTCCACCTCGCGCATCCCGTCCCAGATCGCGTGCCCGGGCGTCTTCACCCCGGCGAACAGCTCGCGGACGCCGTCCAGGGTCACCGCGTGCTCGGCGGCCGGGTGGGCCAGGATCGCCTTGGGCTCGGACCCGAAGAGCACGCCGTCCGGGGTCTCGTAGAGGTAGAACGGCTTGATCCCCATCCGGTCGCGGACCATCACCAGCCGCTCGGTGCGGGCGTCCCAGACGGCGAACGCGTACATCCCGTTGAGCCGCTCGGCCACGCCCGGCCCCCACTCCAGGTAGCCGTGCAGCACCACCTCGGTGTCCGAGCGGGTGTCGAACCGGTGCCCCCGACCGGCCAGCTCGGCGCGCAGCTCGGGGAAGTTGTACGCCTCCCCGGAGTAGACGATCACCACCGGGCCGTCCGGGGTGGACACGCTCATCGGCTGCGCCCCACCCGGCAGGTCGATCACCGCCAGCCGCCGGTGCCCGAGCGCGGCGTGCCCCTCGGCCCAGACCCCCGCCGCGTCCGGGCCCCGGCAGCTCATCGTGGCGGTCATCGCCTCGATCTCGCCGTGCTGCTTTCCGCCCAGGTCACGCCCGAACGACACCCACCCGGTGATCCCGCACATGCATCCTCCCCAGCTTGTCGCGTACCCGTCCCTCCACTATGTAGTTCCATAGGCTAACTATGTACTTGTTTAACGCCGACCCCCTGAGCGACGTCTCAGCCCCCGGCACGCCACAGCCGCCGCGTCCAGTGGGGACGCGGCGGCTGTGCCCGCGGGGAGCGAGCGGCTACTGAGGCCTAGTGGGCCAGGTCGGCGAAGCGGCTGTAGTGCAGCTGGTGGGCCACGGTGATGGTGTTGGTGGGGCCGTTACGGTTCTTGGCCAGGATCAGGTCGGCCTCGCCGGCGCGCGGGTCGTCGCGCTCGAAAGCGTCCGGGCGGTGCAGCAGGATCACCATGTCGGCGTCCTGCTCGATCGAGCCGGACTCGCGCAGGTCGGAGATCATCGGCCGCTTGTCGGTGCGCTGCTCGGGACCACGGTTCAGCTGGCTGATCGCCACCACCGGGACCTCGATCTCCTTGGCCAGCAGCTTGATCTGCCGGGAGAACTCCGACACCTCCTGCTGGCGGGACTCCACCCGCTTGCCCGAGGACATCAGCTGCAGGTAGTCGAGGATGACCAGGCTCAGGTCGTTGCGCTGCTTGAGCCGCCGCGCCTTGGCCCGGATCTCCATCATGGTCAGGTTGGGCGAGTCGTCGATGAACAGCGGGGCCTCGCTGATCTCGCTCATCCGCCGGGCCATCCGGGTCCAGTCGTCGTCGCTCATCCGGCCCGACCGCATGTCGGTGAGCCGGATCCGGGCCTCGGCGGACAGCAGCCGCATGGTGATCTCGGTGCGGCTCATCTCCAGGGAGAAGATGGCGCTGGTCTTGCCGTGCTTCACCGAGCAGGAGCGGGCGAAGTCGAGGCCGAGCGTGGACTTGCCCAGACCGGGCCGGGCGGCCACCACGACCATCTGACCGGGGTGCAGGCCGTTGGTCACCGCGTCCAGATCGACGAACCCGGTGGGCACGCCCTGGGACATCCCGCCGGCCGAGGCGATGGCGTCCAGCTCGTCCATGGTGGGCTGCAGCAGCTCCTCGAGCGGTACGTAGTCCTCGCTGCTGCGCCGCTCGGTGACCTCGTAAATGGCGCCCTGGGCCCGGTCGACCACCTCGTCCACGGTGGCCCCGGCCCCCTCCGAGCCGAGGTAGCCCAGCTGCACGATCCGGGTGCCGGCCTCGACCAGCCGGCGCAGGATCGCCTTCTCGGCGACGATCTCCGCGTAGTAGGCCGCGTTGGCCGCCGTGGGCACCGTGGAGATCAGCGTGTGCAGGTAGGGGGCGCCGCCGAGGCGGACCAGGTTGCCCTGGCGCTGCAGCTCGGCGGACACGGTCACCGGGTCGGCCGGCTCGCCCCGGGAGTACAGGTCGAGGATCGTGTCGTAGACGGTCTGGTGCGCGGGACGGTAGAAGTCGTCCGGCCGCAGCACCTCGACCACGTCGGCGATGGCGTCCTTGGACAGCAGCATGCCGCCCAGCACCGACTGCTCCGCGGTGAGGTCCTGCGGGGGCTGTCGGTCGAAGCCGGGCTCCTCCGGAGGCTCCTCCGCCGGGCGGACGTGCCTCGGCCGGGACATCGGCCGCTCGTCCGGAACCGCCATGCTCGTGCTCACTCCCCACTGCTCAACCATCGTCACGCCCCGGCCGATCCGGGCCGGGCGACCTGTGCCGCCGCGCCCGGACCGACCCCTCGAACGACCCCCCGTGGTCGGTCTGGCCGGCGAAGGCTAGGACGTCTCAGGGAGCTATTACAAACGGCGCCCCGACCCGCCACTTGGGGACGCGGCTGGGGACAGAACCGCCATCCCTGTTGATCGTTTGGGGATAACTTCGCGTCACCAGCGGCGGAGCGTGGACCGCTGTGGAGAAGTATGGGGAAGGGGTATGACATCTTTGTGTTTCCCCAGGTGGCTGCACTATCGGGTGGGGATTGTTTCCGTGGCGTTCATCCGCGGCTCGACCGGCGTGTCCCTGCGGAACACGCGCTCCGGGCGTGTCCCGGGAGCTGAGGCCGTACTCGAGACTCGGTGTCCCCAGGCGGCGTCACGGCGGTCCCGGCACGCCGGCCCGGACACCCGGCCGCGGCCACCCGACGACGCTCGCGACGACGCCCCCGCGCCGGCGGACCGGGCGGGGGCGTCGAGGAGGCTGGAACCGGCCTCAGCCGGCGGAGGTGACCTCCAGGGTGAACTCGGCGCGCACCTCGGGGTGCAGCCGGGCGCCCACGGTGTGCTTGCCCAGGGTCTTGATCTGCCCGGGCAGCTCCAGCACCCGCCGGTCGAGCTGCGGGCCACCGGCGGCGCGCACCGCGCTGACCACCTCGGCCGCGGTGACCGAACCGAAGAGCTTGTTCGAGCCCGGCGCGGCCTTGGCCGAGAGGGTCACCGAGGGCAGGCCCTTGAGGGTGGCCGCGACCTCCTTGGCGTGCCCCAGGTCGCGGATCTGCCGCGACTCCTGGGCGCGGCGGATGGACGCCACCTGCTTCTCCGCGCCGCGGGTGGCCGGGATGGCCAGGTTGCGGGGCAGCAGGTAGTTGCGGCCGTAGCCGTCCTTGACCTCGACGATGTCGCCCGGAGCACCCAGGTTGGACACGTCGGCGGTGAGAATGAGCTTCACTGTTCCAGCCCCCTCAGCGCGCGGTGGAGGTGTAGGGCAGCAGGGCCACCTCGCGGGCGTTCTTCACCGCGACGGCGACGTCACGCTGGTGCTGGCGGCAGTTGCCGCTGACCCGGCGGGCGCGGATCTTGCCCCGGTCGGAGATGAACTTGCGCAGCAGACCGGTGTCCTTGTAGTCGATCGGCTGGGCCTTGTCCTTGCAGAATGCGCACACCTTCTTCTTCGGCTTGCGCAGGACGGGCTTGGGCATGTCTGTGGTACTCCTAGGTATCTGTGCTGGTGAGCGGGCTGCGGGCTAGAAGGGGGGTTCGTCGTCGCCGGCGGCGCCGGATCCGGAGCCGGCCACCGGGGCCGATCCCCACGGGTCGTCGGACATGCCGCCGCCCGATCCGCCGCCGCCGAAACCTCCGCCGCCGCTGCCGCGGCTGACCTTGTTGACCTTGGCCGTGGCGTACTTGAGCGACGGGCCGACCTCGTCGACCTCGAGCTCCACCACGGTGCGCTTCTCGCCCTCACGGGTCTCGTAGCTGCGCTGCTTGAGCCGGCCGGAGACGATCACCCGGGCCCCCCGGGTGAGGGTCTCGGCCACGTTCTCGGCGGCCTGACGCCAGATGTTGCAGCGCAGGAACAGCGCTTCGCCGTCCTTCCACTCGCCGCTGTTCTTGTCGAACGTGCGGGGGGTGGAGGCCACGGTGAAGTTCGCGACCGCGGCGCCGGACGGGGTGAAGCGCAGCTCCGGATCGGCGGTGAGGTTGCCGATCACGGTGATGACGGTGTCTCCGGCCATGACCGCCGCCCTACTCGGCCGCGGGGGCGTCGGCGGCGGCCGGGGCCGGCGCGGCCGGGCGGGCCGAGGCCGACGCGACGGCGGCGGGGCCGGCGGCCGGGGTGGCACCCGGGGTGGACTGCGGGGCCCTGGCGCCCGCGCTGCCGCCGCCGGAGGCGACCTTGGCCGGCTCGCGGCGCATGACCTTGGTGCGCAGCACCGACTCGTTCAGCGTCAGCTGACGGTCCAGCTCGGCCACGGTGGCCGGCTCGCAGCTGACGTCGAGCACCGCGTAGATGCCCTCGGCGTGCTTGGAGATCTCGAACGCCATCCGGCGCTTGCCCCAGATGTCGACCTTCTCCACGGTGCCACCGTCGCCGGTGACGACCCGCAGGAAGGTGTCCAGGGACGGGGCGACGGTGCGCTCGTCGAGATTGGGGTCGAGGATGACCATGAGCTCGTAATTGCGCATGAGAACCACATACCTCCTATGGACTGGTAAGGCGGCCGCGGTCCGTCCGCGGCAGGAGGGTCTCAGCCCGCACCGACAGAACGCCGGCGCACGGGCCCCACCACTCTAACAACGTCGCTGGTCGAAGCCGTGCCCGGGTCACTCCACCGCCCTCCGCCGCACTCCGCCCGCACTCCGCTCCGACCCTCGCTCCGACTTGTCGTTGGCAGAAAACGCGACAAGAGGCTCTTGTCGCGTGCTCTTCGAACGACAAGTCGGAGCGGTAGCCGCGACCAGTTGAGTGGAGCAGCGGGC
>JAESFN010000473.1_pt1 | contig 36864 bp, 32 predicted proteins | sample 9269411 | NCBI WGS metagenome assembly JAESFN01 (sample SAMN14505399, study PRJNA617100) | algae metagenome | isolation source: Iphinoe sp. HA4291-MV1 and co-occurring heterotrophs from trail next to... | place: USA: Maunawili Falls, Hawaii | collected 2009-07-25
GTTCAAGTTGGCGATACGCTTTTAGCGTCTGCGCTTTGCGCAATCGCCCCCGCAATTAAATAGCAGCTTTATTTTCCCGCACTCTATTACCAGCGCCTCTTCTCACCATATTATCTTCATATAAAAAACGCAAGTTATACCCGTGGAGAGTATAATCAAGAATACTTGGATTCATCTACTGGGGGTACTCCTTAGGTAAACTGCTCAATATGTTTAAGATACTTTGAGCGATAACTTGACTACAAAATGGTGAGTAGTCTAAAATCAGAGCCAGTACGATCACAATCCCTGTAGCTAAAGTTAAACCGACTATATGTCGCAAGCCGGAGGTAACCGTTCACGGGGAGTAAATCATTAGACGAAATTCTAAAGCCCTTGCATAGCATGAGTTTGGGGTGGTTTCTAGTAGGTGCTAATGGTACCTAAAATGTCTAAACGACAATTTCCAGATAAGTGTAGCACTTTGGACTACTCAAAATTAACCGGAAAAAATCAAATCTAGACTGGTTTTCGTACTGTATCCGTTTGATTCCATATTGGACGTTTTTTTGACTCCCCCGTGAACGGTTACAGCCGGAGAGATATCGTTCACGCTTTTGAATCAAGACTAATCATCGCTCTCGATAAATCCATTAAATTCGCCAGCTTGTAAACAATTCGCGCACCAACATTACCATCCCACTCAGCATCACCAACTTCGCAAACATCAAAACCAATAATTTTTCGACCACTACTAACCAATTCACGAAACAAACAAAAAGCTTGCTCCAATTCCAAGCCACCAGGAACAGGAGTTCCTGTACTCGAACAGAGTTTTGGATCTAGACCATCTACATCAAAGCTAATATAAACATATTCTGGTAAATGACTGATAATTTCTCGACACAAGTCAATCCAAGTCGTTCCTGAATAGAGCTTTTGTTTTATGACTGGGTCATAATAAGCGACAATTCGACCATGAGATTGGTCAATCATTTGCACCTCATCATGACAAATATCACGCAAGCCTACCTGCACTAACTTGGAAATTTGCGGTAGCTTCATCGCATTAAACATGATGGACGCATGGGAAAACTCAAACCCCTCATAGGCATCACGTAAATCTGCATGTGCATCAATATGCAGAATACCATAGTTTGGGTAACTCGTTGCTAATGCTTGGAAATAACCTAATGGTGAACTGTGATCCCCTCCAATCACAGCAACTCGTTTACCATTTTCAATCGCTTCTTTAGACTTTTCAAACAACCATTGATTCATCTGCTGACAAGCTTGATTTATTTCTGCTAATACAGGTGTTAAATCTGGTGTCTCTGTCAGAGGTTTGCTTTGCTCTAATCGCTCGATAATTTTTGCTGCTAAGGCACGATAATATTTGTTCTTTTCTAAAATATCTTGGGAAATTCCTACCATAAAAATTCCCTGTTTCCATCCGTCAGGATTATCGAAATCAAACAAATCCAGTTGCGGCGAAGCATCCAGAATTCGTTGTGGTCCGTTAGCAGTGCCTGCACCATAGGAAACGGTTACTTCCCATGGTACACCAAAGACAATCAGGTTTGCAGACTCGTAATCGAATGGTAAACCAAAGAGATTGCCATTGATTTGACCTATGCCACTGGGATTGTAGTCTTGGAGATGACTCATAGCACCGGATAAAACTAAACTAATAACCATGTTATGGATCAAATGGACTGCGAACACCTCGAACATCATGATTAAGAACGTGAGTAATCGCCTCCCACTCGTTCTTGATGGTGATGATACGATCAAGGCAATTTTGTTCTACTGATATGCATCAAACCTTTATTCCTGGCATTACTCCACCCACAGTACAGTCTGAACTCTCCTGGTGGTTTGCGTTCGTTGGCAATAAGTTGCTGGTTCGTCCCGAAGGAACGGTTAGTCAAATTCCCAACCTCATCAGTCTGGCAGAAATTGGCTTGGAGCCAGTGCGAACCCAATTCCTTGGTACCTTGGACAGTCAGCCCTGTTACTCGGTAGAACTGCCTAAAGATGCAATTATCCCCTATGATATGACCTTGCGGGGATTGCGTAAATTGTACGGAACGTTGGATGATGAGTTGTATGCATTGAGCGGTCGCGCTATTCAACTTGTGGAATGGGATCGCACCCATCAGTATTGTGGACACTGTGCGACTCCGACAACCCAATTACCCCATGAGCGCGCCAAGCGTTGCCCTAAATGTGGATTGGTTAATTATCCTCGACTCTCGCCTGCTATTATCGTTCTTGTCTGTCGCGGTGAAGAACTCTTGTTGGCTCGCGCCCATGGGTTTCCAGCTGGAATGTACAGTGTGCTAGCTGGATTTGTGGAACCAGGAGAATCGTTGGAACAGACGGTTGTGCGTGAAGTTCGGGAGGAAGTGGGAATTGAGGTGAAAGACATTCGCTATTTTGGCTCACAACCTTGGCCGTTTCCAAATTCACTTATGATTGGATTCACAGCTACCTATGCAAGGGGTGATATCGTTATCGAACCGCAAGAGTTGGTGGATGCTGCCTGGTTTAGTAAACATAATTTACCACAAGTTCCTCCTAAACTTAGTATTGCCCGGAAGCTTATCGACTGGTTCGTCTCCACTCACTAAGCCATTCACCTGAGCCAATTGTTTTGATACCACAAACACAGTTGTTGCAACATTGTCAAAATGGTGTTTTTGCCTGTAAATGAAGAGTCTGTCCGGCGGATTGCGGATGCTCAAAGGAAAGTTCTCTTGCATGCAGATGTAACCAACTTGCTCCTGCACGACATCCATAAAGGCGATCGCCTAAAATAGGTACCCCAAGTCCTCTCGAATCAGCAGCATGAACTCTCAACTGATGGGTGCGTCCTGTTAGCGGCGTAAACTCGACGCGAGTGTAGTTTCCCTCACCTGCTATCATCTGAAAGTGAGTCACGCTGGGTTTTCCATACTGGCAATCGACTTGCTGATAAGGACGATTCTGAGGATCTCCCCATAATGGCAGTTCAATCACACCTCGGTTAGTAGTAACAGAACCGGAAAGCACGGCTTCATATACCTTGTGAACCTGCTGTTGCTGAAACTGCCGACTCAGTTGACGATAGGTTTGTAAATCGCGAGCCAACAGAAGAATGCCAGATGTTTCCTGATCCAACCGATGCACAGCTTTAAGCATCATACCATCTGGTAATAGCTGACGTAAACGACTAAGAACACTGTCTTGAGTGTCGCGATAACGACCTGGAACCGATAATAGTCCTGGGGGTTTATTCACAACAATCAACCATTTGTCTTCATAAAGAATGTCAAATCCGAGTAATTGCCCATCAGAAAAACACTCCACCTTGTTGTACTCTCCCCTCCTCTTGGTAAGAGGAGGGGTTGGGGGTGAGGTTTGCCAGCTCTTTCAACGCGAACAAATGAACTACTAAATCAAAGGTTGAAACTCTCTCCCTGTATAGAGTGTGAAATTAGGGCTTGAGGCTATCGATGTCCGTCTGGGCGATTGCAATGTCAAAGATGATCAAAATGTTGACCTTTTGGGTGGGCATTTTGTTGAAGAAAATCCCGTAACGACGATAGCGCAAGGATTAAAAGAAGAGCGAAAAATATAGTACAAATGAACGCGTTGAAAGGGCTGGGAGAAAAGAGTTAACGTCCATTGACTCTTCTTCTCAAGAGCTCCTCCGCTCCCCATCCCCTCTGCTCCTCTGCTCCCCATCCCCTCTGCCCCTGGAGCCTCTTCGTTGACCTGCTTCTTCTTCAAAGACGGTTTTGCCAATATTTTCACTTTACAAAGATAAAGGACATGTTTAGGGTAGTAGCGCTTCAACAATTGGGCGTACAGAACAAATTGACCGACGGCTTCCTCCAGATCCTTCATATCAGAGGGACGGGTAAAACTTTTGACCTCAACGGCTATCTTTTCGGTTCCTCGTTCGGCTGCAAGTAAACGTTCTGCACCCAAATCAACAAACAGGTTTCTACCACGCGCTAGACGAATCCGCAATGGATCATGGGGATTTTTAACCGTGTCGTGATAGATGTCTTTGGCTGGCATAGTATCTTGATTGTATCGCGCCTCCTATTCAACAGCATTTCCCAGCACAGGAATGTTCTTGTCTAAAGACAGCAGCAATTATTTAATATTGTCATTATTCAAAATTTATTTATTAATAACTAAATGGTCAACTCTACTGTCGTTGCGACACTCACTGTTTATGTCAACCCTGCAATTGGCAATGATGCCAATGCTGGGACACGGTTAAAACCCTATAAAACTCTGACCCATGCCCTTAAGGTAGCCACCACAACACCCAAGATTATTCAACTTGCCCCTGGAACTTACAGCACTACTAGTGGTGAGGTATTTCCACTGGTCATTCCAGTGGGTGTAATTGTAGTGGGTCGCAAAGCAACCAAAGGTCAAAGTATTGTAATTTCAGGAAGTGGGAAGTATAAGAGCGAAAGCTTTGGTATACAAAATGTTGCACTGGTATTACTCAATGATGCTCGGCTCATGGGCATTACTGTCACAAATCCCACAGAAAAAGGAACTGGCGTCTGGATTGAATCCACAGCATCCACTTTGGCTAAGAACACTTTTCTCAAATGCGGTCGGGAAGGTGTGTTTGTGAGCGGTACTGCCAAACCACTCATTCAGGACAACGTGTTTGTGCAAAACGGCGTCGGTGGGTTGGTTATGGCAAGCAATAGCAAAGGGGAAGTGCTGCGGAATGTTTTCCAAAAAAATGCTGTGGGAATAGCCATTAGTGACTCTGCTGCCCCATTGGTAGCAAATAATACGCTTTCAGAAAACAGAAATGCGATCGCTCTTTCACGAGATGCCCATCCTGTACTACGGAGTAATCTTATCGAAAATAATGTTCAAGATGGATTGTTAGTTAACGGTAATGCCACTCCCGATCTTGGCAGGACTCAAGACCTCGCTGGTAACATTTTTCGCCATAACGGGCAGTTTGATATCCAAAATACCACCTCTGTTCAGTTGATTTCCGTAGGTAACCAGTTGAACCCTACCCAAGTAAAAGGAATGGTAGAGTTTATGGCTGCAGGAGAGGATACTCCTAGACCAGGATTAGTTAGCCCAAGTTTTTCTGATATGAGTGGGCATTGGGCGGCGGCTTTTGTGAAAGCATTGTATAACAGAAATTTGATAAGTCGTTTTCCTGATGGCAGTTTTCGACCAGAAGCCCCCATCACTCGTGCTCAGTATGCGGCTTTAGTTGCGGCTTGCTTCAACCCCACTCCCAAACACCCCGCACCTGATTTTACGGATGTACCAAAGGATTTTTGGGCTTATAGCGCCATCAAAATCGCAGCGCAGGGTGGCTTTGTTGGGGGATTGAGCGATCGCACATTCCGTCCTGGGCAAAATGTCCTCCGATTACAGATCATTGTCTCTCTAGTGAATGGACTTGCCCTGAAAGCAGCTGATAACAACAACTTACTTGGCTACAGCGATCGCAATACGATCCCCAACTATGCTCGTACCGCAGTCGCCACCGCCACCCAAAACAAAATTGTTGTGAATTATCCCGATCCCAAGCAACTCCAACTCAATCGAGAGGCGACACGAGGAGAAGTCGCTGCAATGCTTTATCAAGCATTGGTGGCGATCGGGCGAACTCCTAGTATTAATTCACCCTATATCTTTTCCCATTCTTCATTTGAAAAGTAAAATGAAAAGCACTTCGCCTCTATACTTGGAAGCACTTAATAAAAAAACTATAGATAAAAACAAGATAGGCTGTATGGGATGGGAGCAAGATGTGTGCCTGAGCGAAGCAGAGAGCCAGACGTTCACACTAAATTTGGACACCTCTGCTGACTTGGCAATAGCCCTACTGATTCATTATAGTTTCGACCTCAGTGGCTACAGCGCCAGTGAGCTAGTAGACTTTTGGCAAAAACAATACCCAGGTAACTGGCTACACTTGGCAGTCATTGAAGCACTCTATCAAGGTCGCTACAAAGGGATTTCAGTACAACAAATTCTAACATGTTGGCAGCGGCGAGGACAGGCAATTTGCCATTTTAACATGGAATTTGAACGCTTGATTTGCAGCAAATTTCCAAAGAGCTTAACAGCACTCCCCCAAGATCCTGTGGAGAAAGAGGGACAAGGGGACAAGGGGACAAGGGGACAAGGGGACAAGGGGAAGAACTTTCTTCTATCTTCCCATCCCCCTATCCCTTCATCCCCCTCATCTCCCCAACTCCCCAACTCCGCACCTTTGAAGCAAAAGGATGACTTCTTCCCAGTAGCTACCAATAATCCCCCTATTGGGCAATTCACCCCGAAGACAAGCGTAAGTTCAGACTCATTTACATCAAAACTCAAAGCAATGTCTCACGAAAAGCGATACACTTCTACAAGACGGCTCCCTGGACATCTACGCAGTTCTATTTCAGAAGAAATAGGAAATGACAATAGCTATTATTGACACTCCCACGTATGTTTAAAATTTTATGAACCGTCCACGTATTCTCCAACCTGGTATTAGCTATACGTTTAGCAAATATTTTGAGTTACCTTATGCACCTGTAGACGTTCTTGCAGAATTTGATTGTAGTTATGAACGTAAGCGATTAGATTTACCAAGGTCTGAGGGAAGCATTCAATGTCTAGATTTTTTAAGCCGCTATTTAGAAAGAAATTTAACCTACGTTAACCCAATAAGTGAAACAGCAAGACGAGAGACATTAATTGCTCCTACACTTTTAGAAATTTGTGCCGAAACTCAAACTCAATTGAATATCGAGTATCCCATTAACGTTAGTGAACAGCTAAAAGGTAGTTTTGATTACTACATAAGCAGTGATGGTGGAATACTTGTTGTTGAAGCCAAACAATCTGACTTGAGTCGGGGATTTACGCAACTAGCAGTGGAATTAATTGCTCTTGACCAATGGACTCAATCAAATGCCACAGTTTTATATGGAGCGGTAACGACTGGCGAGGATTGGCGTTTTGGAATATTTCACCGTCAAGAAAAACGAATTTCGCAAGACCTTAAACTTTATCGTGTTCCCGAAGAATTAGAGGAATTGCTACGGGTTCTTATAGGTATTATCGTAAAAGCGCCCTTGCTACTAAGCAGTTGAGATACTTTCCCTACACACGTAATGAAAATAGGGCGATGAAGAGAGGAACTTCCTTCATCAACCCTGAAGGGAAATTTTTAATTTATTGGCTCAACCACAGCTTTTAAACCGTTCTTATTAAGTATTTTCATTATGCTATCTGCGTTATAGCGAGTGCTGAAGACACCTACTTGCATCACTCCCTTACCGCGCCAGACAGTGCGAAAAGCACTAGGGGCAAGGAATTTGACTAACTCTTGCTCCTTTTCATTTTGGACTTCGACCACGACGCGGTAACGTAAATTCATTTGACCAACTCCCGCAGACGATGGGGATGAACTGTCAACATATGCTGTCGTTGAAGAACTTTGAGGTAGTGGCGCTTTTCGCATATTGCCAGTATTGCCCAAAGGGATATTGGAATTGGGAACGGGCAAAAGAGCTGCATTACCGACGGGTGCAGCTTCTAGTGTTGGCAATGAAGACTGTCTTTTACTTTGCACTCTTTGTACGGGTGCTGGTGCTACTTGGTTATACGAAGTTGTATTGAGTTGTGGTATTTGACGCCCAGATGGGGAAAAGGGAGGACGCGAAGCAGTCTGTTGTGAGTTCACCACGTCCCGATTTCCTTGTGTTCTCATATCAACAGTGTTACTTGCTGCTTGGGGTGCAGTGAATTCTACGATATTAGGAGAAACACGTACATAATTTGCTTGTCGTGATGTATTAGATGTGTTTGCTTGTGATTGAATTGACCTTGTTGGAGCAACTTGTCGAGCTGTTCGTGTCCTAGTTAGAGATTGTCTGCTATAGCTTGTCAAGCTATTAGAAATTGGCAACCCAGGATTTTGAGAGGAAAGCAGTTTTTGAGAAGCAAGTGGCGTCGGACTGGCGTGGAGAACCCCAGCACGAAAATATCCTCCCCGTGTACCTATGTCCCCGCGTCTTTGTGTCCTTAAATTCCCTCCCCCAAGTCTCCCCATTCCTGTGTCTGCTACTGCTATTGTCCCAGTGAAATCTACCTTGCCATTAATGCGGTTGCGCTCAAGGGTATTGCCAAAAGCAGGAAAGATTTGCTTGGCAGCGCTGGCGTTGATGTCGTAGCGAGCATTGTTGCGAAACTCATTACCACCTGGTTCAGAGGCGATGCCTAAATTGGGGATCGCCTGAGAAATGGCTACCAACCCGTCTTCTTTGCTGCCTTGAATGAGATTTTTCCTTAGTATTGGGCGAGCATTGGCTTGTACCACAATGCCACTTCTGTTGTCTTGAACAGAATTACCAACGACTATCGGTTGGGCATTGTGGGTAATATTAATACCAAAGCCTGTTCGTTGAAAAACGTTTTCCTGCACCTTGCTTCGAGAATTCCCGGAAATGGTCATTCCATTCGCCCCATTTTGATAAAAGAAATTGTTGCGAATGGTAGGTGTACTGTTGCCAGTAACGGCAATCCCATCTTGAGTATTGCCAGTAAAAGTACTTTCCACGATGACTGGACTACTGTATTCAATCCATAAACCGTAACCACGAGGGTTAGGATTGGTTACCGTTACGCCAGTCAACTTCGCTTGGTTTGCGCCCACAATAGTGACGTTTTGACCGCCAAAGACACGACTGAGGTAGGTATTCCCCCCTTGGATTATAATACCACGACCTTTACTGCGAGAGTCTCCTTGAATAGAAACATTTGGTTTGAGTATCAAAGGAAAACTCTCTCCTGTTTCGGCACTGTAAGTGCCGCTTGAGAGGATAATGACTGTATTGGAACCAGCAACTTGTAGCGCTTGGGTAATGGTTTTAAAAGGAGTGCCTTCACTACCATTGCCTACTTTGTCATCTCCAACACTTGGGTTGACAAAAAGCATGTTAACCTGAGACATTGTTCTGACGCCAGGCTGTCCCTGATCTGTTGTTCTGGGCATCTGAGCAATGGCGGCATCAAAGCTTGCGTCAAGCATTGCCATGTATGCCACTCCCATGCCAGTGGTAAAACACAAAACTAAGAAACGAAATACTAATAATATTGCGACATTGAGGAACGAATATGGTTTTTGACTCTTGGCAACTAGCTTTGCTGGTGTGTCGTTTCCGATATAAGATTTAGGAAAAACGTGGGGGTGAATCACTTTTACTGCACTCCTTCAACCAAAAAAACTTTTTATACTTTTGTGGACGTCGTAAATTAGTCAATAAGTTTACTCACATATTGACCTGTTCGCTCTTTTTGATACAAAGTTAAATTAGTTAAGAATCAATAGAGATGCGAAGCACATTGCCAATATGAAAGAGGCTGACTGTTACGATGAGAGCACTAATGGGGTTGTTGTAATGGTCGAGCCATACAGCCAAACAGAGCAAATACAGCAAGTTGTTTTCCGCATTTTAGATGCAAATTTAGATCGCGCTCGTGAGGGTTTGCGAATCATTGAGGAATGGTGTCGCTTTGGGTTGAACGACGCCCAATTGGCTACGGAATGTAAAAAAGAGCGACAAGAAATAGCTCATTGGCATACCGTTGAACTCCGGGCGGCGCGAAATACACCTGGCGATCCTGGGACTGAGTTGACCCATCCTCAGGAAGAGCAACGTACGAGCATCAAATCTTTGTTACAAGCTAACTTCTGCCGAGTACAAGAAGCTCTGCGAGTGCTGGAAGAATACAGCAAGCTTTACAACCCAAACATGGGGAAAGCTTGTAAGCAGATGCGTTATCGCATTTATACTCTAGAAAGTACTCTGATGGGACATCATCGGCAGCAACTCCTATTGCGATCGCGTCTGTATCTTGTCACCTCCCCCAATGATAAGTTGGTGGAAACCGTCGAAGCTGCCCTCAAAGGAGGATTAACACTGGTACAGTATCGCGACAAAACAGCCGATGATACTGTGCGCTTAGAACAAGCTAAAAAACTGCGGCAGCTATGCAACGCTTACGGCGCTATTTTTATTATCAATGATCGGATAGATTTAGCTCTAGCGGTAGATGCTGATGGGGTACATTTGGGACAACAAGATTTGCCTATTCCTATTGCCCGAGATTTACTTGGTCCTCACCGTTTGATAGGTCGCTCTACCACAAAAGCGGCAGAAATGCAAGCCGCGATCGCTGAAGGTGCGGATTATGTCGGTGTAGGACCAGTTTATGCAACTCCGACAAAAGAAGGGAAAGCACCAGCTGGGGTAGAGTACGTTAGTTATGCGGCGAAAAATTGTTCAATACCTTGGTTTGCCATTGGGGGAATAGATCCAAATAACATTAATGAGGTCATCAACGCAGGAGCAAACCGTGTGGCTGTGGTGCGTAGTCTCATGCAAGCCGAACAACCCACCCTGGTAACACAATTTTTTCTATCACAGCTAACAAGTCCTATGAAACCAGAAGCTGGGATGTCTTATGTCTGATAGGATTACACTTGTTGTCAATGGAGAAACTCGTGGCTGCTTACCCCAAACACCTTTACCTGATTTACTCCAACAACTAGGTTTCAATCCCCGCTTGGTAGCAGTAGAATATAACGGCGAAATTTTACACCGTCAGTTTTGGTCCCAGACAAAAGTCCAACAGGGCGATCGCTTAGAAATAGTCACCATAGTTGGTGGTGGTTAAGTTAACAAAGGTTAACTTAACAAACATGAATAGCGAAACTCAGGAACGTAAATTGAGCGGTGTAAGATTTTGCGTCTAGCTAATTGTTTTCCTCTACAACCGAGTTGTTCGCGCAGCTTTTGGTCTTGACATAACCGCTTGAAAGCATGAAAAACTTCATAGCCGGAATTGGGATTTACCAGTATGCCATTTTCCTCGTGGTGAATTGTATCTGCTACACTCCCCAAACCAGAAGCAATGACAGGTTTCCCAAAATAACCCGCTTCTAAAGCGACGATACCAAAACCCCCAACTCTGGGGGCTTTATTATCTCCCTGAGTCAGCATTGCAAGTATGTCACATGCTGCATAGTATCCGGTTAATTCCTGATCAGATACATGTCCAGCAAAATGGACTCGTCCTCGCACCCGCAAACGACTGGCTAAATTTTTCAGTGCAAACTCATAAGAACCTTGCCCACAGAGTATATAGTGAACATCCATCCCAAAAGTCAGTAGAAGTGTTAAGTTCTCAATCACGCGATCAAAACCTTTACGCTTCAGCAGCCGTCCTACAGAGAGAATGACGACTGCTGTTTCCGGAATACTGTATCCACTCCGCACCCGAACACGTAAATCATTCAGATCATCTTGAGAAGATGAGACACCAAATTTTTCTACTCTAACAGCGGGGTTAATGACATGGGTTGGTGTCGCCACATGGAAATGAGCAGTCAAGGAATCTCGAGTATAGGAACTGTTACAAACAATCCCTTGGGCTCGTTTTAACGTGAATTCAAAGAAAGAACGCAGTATGGGGTTGCGTGATGGCTCAAGAATATCTTTTCCGTGGAGGTAAATAAAAAAGCGAATAGGGAGGATGTAACTCAATAGCAAAAGAGAAAGAAAATGGTAACCGTGACCCCACTCAATATAGCGGTAGTGATAGCGAAAATAGAGTTTGATGGCTAGCACAAATGACCAAACTGTATTGAGGAAAGCTTGCAGCATACTCCCCACAAAACTACCATTCCAATGTCGAGAAACGGGCCAGCGGTGTACTGGAAACTTTTGCGCTTTGTCAAATAGCTTATCTCCCGAACAACTAGCCGTCAAAACAATCACCCGTTCTGGGTCTTGCAAACAACGATTATAGATATACTCTTCAATTCCACCTTCTTTTGGTTGAAAGCTATGAGATATGACTAGGATGTCCGGATATGACGCAGTTTTGTCTCGGATTGTTGCTCTTATGCGTGAAATATTTTCCATTAGACATTTAATCACTAAACGTCAAAATAGCATCAAAAATCTACATGATCTTTTGTAACCTTTGTCATTCATACCTTTAATTAAAGTGAAGAGATTCAGATAATTTTGTTCCAAGTATCTTGGAGTTAACAACTACCTGACGCTCTCCCTTTACCAGAGACAAAATAAAATAGTCATTCATGATTCATAGCTAAGATAATTACTTGAATTATGAATTTCAATGGCTATTTCATTAATTTAGTCTTGTCATTGTTATGACAGCTAAAATATTTATCTTACTGGAAAATTATTTTAAACTTTGAAGATTTGAAAGCTTTCATCATACATACTGTTTCCGGTAGAGATGAAGCTACAAAAAAGATATAGACAAAAGTTAAAAATTCAAGTGAGAGTAAGGATGAAGATTAAAAGAGTTATGTACCTGCTAGAATAAGTTTCTACAGGTTAGTATAAAAAATTTCCAGATTTCATGCTGAACACTTCATATGTCAAATCGCTCCTCTGAAGATTTTTAAATCTAACTACTGTTAGTAGGATATCTGAAGACCATTCAAAATGTATGCCAAAATGCCAAAAAGCTATTTTTCTTAATTGTCTTTTTTAAGAAAGCTTAAAATAAGTTTTTATCTAGTTTTTATCTATGGCAATAAATAAGTTTTGTTAAATTTGTTACAAAAAAACAAAAAAATAGTAAAATATTAGAGAATTATGAAAATAGCTATGAAAAATTATTTGGAGCAAGTAAAAGTAAGTAAAAAAAGACTAATAAAGAAAAGTTATTTACATAATAAAAAACCAAGAAACTAGAGTTATAAGCTGATACTCACTTAAATGAGCAAACGGAATTCGGAAAGTTCAATAGCTTGCGAGGTACGGTTATCTACTCCAGAAATCCCCCCAAAGCGTACTGCTCGTCCGATACAACAGACGGTAAATTGGAATTGTAGCCTATTGCTGGAGAGCTACTGCCAAGCAGCTACTCTGTGGGGCTACGGGCTGGCGTCATTGACCAAGCACAAGACTCCTACAGCATGGAGAGAAAAGATAATCAATATAACCAATACTGTTCTTCAAGCGACTGTATCATGCGTAAAAAACTACAACAAGCTATCAAACCCCTTTTAAAATCTCTGTTCCTCCTATGCCTTGTTTTTACATTGGCATTTGGTCATACTGATGGAGCGCTAGCCGCCAGTGGGGGTAGAATCGGCGGTGGTTCCTTCAGAATGCCCTCAAGCCGCCCCTACTCCTCTCCTCGTACCTATGCACCTCCGGGTGGTGGAGGTTACTATGCTCCCTATCCTGGTGGTGGTTTTGGTTTTCCGTTCCTAATTCCCTTCTGGGGTATTGGGGGGGGATTTGGCGGTTTGTTTGGCATTTTAATTTTTATTGTGATCGCGAACTTTCTGGTGCAAAGCTTCCGTCGCGTCGCTTCTGGTGACAGAGAAGAAGTGGGCTACAGCAGCAATCCTGCTGTTTCCGTAACCCGTTTGCAAGTTGGCTTGTTAGCCAGCGCCCGTGGTTTGCAAACCGAACTCAACCACATTGCTGAAACTGCTGATACGAACTCCCCAGAAGGTAGAGCAGAAGTCTTGCAAGAAGCGAGCTTAGCTTTGCTACGCCATCCAGAATATTGGGTTTACGCAGGTGGTGGAACTCAACAAGCTCGTTTAAATGCAGCTGAATCTCAGTTCAATCGTTTATCACTAGCAGAACGTAGCAAATTCACTGGAGAAACTCTTTCTAATGTGAACAACCAGCTCAAAGCAGCCAATCCCAAAGATGCTTTACCTGCTGCTGATGAACTCAACAATCCAACTCGTCTCATCACCGAAGGTCCTGGAGAATACATTATTGTAACTTTACTAGCTGCGACCTTAGGTAAATTCCAGCTAGGCGATATTAACAACGCTGACGATTTGCGTCAAGCTCTACGTCAATTTGGTAGTATGCCTGGAGACCAACTGCTTGCTATAGAAGTTCTTTGGACTCCACAAGCTGAAGGCGATACTCTCACCTCTGACGATGTGTTGGCGGAGTATCCGGATTTGAAGCTGGTTTAAGGGTGTTGCATAGTAAAAGAATAACTTTTGTGGGGTGGGCAGAAAAGCCCGCCTCTATTTTTTCTAGCAAAGAAGTAATAATATCATGTCCGGTTAATTGCTTATAAATCCCGCACAACCCCACCCCGGTTTTGTCTTGCGCCAAAACCGCCCCTCCCTCTCGAATATACGCAGAAATAGACAAAATCAACTTGAGTCAGACATAAGTAGTTTTTTAGTCAACTACCAGCATGAACAAAAAGCTTATGAGGAAGTCGTTAATAGAATGATATCTGAGTATACTGCTTTTGAAGTATGTATATTGCGGGTAGAAAATGAGTCAAAAATTTTAGAAGTAAAAGCCTTCCAAGGAGTTTCAAAAGTTAAGTGGGAAAATAGAAAAAATGAAGGAATAAAGTCAGGAGAAGGGCTAGTAGGAAAGGTGTTAGAGGGGAGTAGTCCGATAATTATTAAAAATATAAGTCAAAAAATAGATGAATTTAAAAATAAACATTGGATAATCGATAACCAATTTCAATCATTTGGTTGTTTTCCACTTGTTTATCAAAAAAAGGTTGTAGGAACACTTTCTTTATATACTGCATACGAGTACGACTTCCATCCTAGCTGTCAGGAGTTTTTGAAGAGAGTAGGTTCTTTAATAGCTGCTTTCATAGGAAAGAACCAAGAAGAGCATAAGGTGCATGAACTTGAAAAGTACCTTGATAGAGATCCAAATCAATTTATTGATAGGAATACCTTAAAAGAACAATTTAATTCTATATTTACAGATGTCGCTAACTCTAAAACTGAAACAGATTCTAGCAGTGACGCTTCCTCTGATTTGTCACTAGTTGACTAATTAAGATTTTAAACAGACCAACTCATGACAACCCGAAAGCCGCATATCCTCAGTCCACCATCCGGTTCGTTCCAGCTACGACTAGCGCTACGACAAAGCACAGAACTAAAACTCCAAGAACCACCACGAAGCACACGGCGGTTATTGTCACCACCAACTTCCCAAACTGATCCATCTGTGGGTGCGCCTTCGTAATTTTTGTGCCAAGGATCAGCACACCACTCCCAAACTAACCCATGCATATCATATAAGCCAAAGGCGTTTGCTACCAGAAAACTACCTACAGGTGTTGTTTCTTTTCGGTTTTTAGCTTTTTGTTCCCAAGAGTGAGTCTCGTCACTACAGTTTGCTAATTCAGTGGTAACTGTTTTGCCAAAGTGGAAGGGTGTCGTCGTTCCGGCGCGACAAGCATACTCCCATTCGGCTTCACTAGGTAAGCGATACTGTTGTCCAGTTTTTGCAAATAGTCTTGCACAGAATTCTAATGCTTCGTGCCAAGAGACATTTTCAACTGGTCGATTTACACCTTTAAATTTTGATGGATAAGGATTTAAAGATTGTTTGACTTTGGGTAAAGCTGCTACTGCTTTCCATTGTCCTTGGGTGACAGGAAACTTCCCCATAAAAAAAGGTTTGAGAGTCACCTCATGTTGTGGACGTTCGTCAGCATCTCCATCATCATCTTTTGAACCCATCATAAAAGTACTGCCAGGAATCGCTACCATTTCCAGTATGACTTCATTACCTAAGTTTTCTGCATAAAACTTTGCACTCCGACACTCACGGCTAATTTCGTTACCTTGTGCGTCTACTGTTACTACGTCAAACTCAAAAGTCTGCAAGGAGTGGAATTCTAAGGGAGCTTCTCGTTTAGGAATTGGGGTTGTTACTTTCTGTTGTTGAAGCGGTGATTGAGGTTGGGGAATTGCCAAAATGGCTTGTGCAGAAGATTTTGTTGCATTCAAATCTTGCACAACGTCTGTTGCTAATTGATACCTGTCTCTTACCAAATGTTTCAGCAACTTATCCAGAATTTCCCCTAGATCGTCGCTGATAGTAACCCCTTTTTCCCATAAATGCTCTCGCCACAACCATTTACCGTTTATAGGATCGTAAAGAGTATCTTGAAGCTGTCCTCCGTGAAGATTTTGTATGGGCAAACGTTGAGTGAGAAGACGTGCGCAAGTGACTCCTAAGGCGTATAAATCACTCGCCTGACAGGCAAATCCAGCCATTTGCTCGCTGGGTGCATAACCGATTGTATATAACACTGTGGCTTGTCTTGATAAACTGGTTTGCGTCACCTGCTTGGCACCACCAAAGTCAATCAAGACGAGTTTACTATCACTTTGGCGGCGGATGATGTTTTCTGGTTTAATATCCCGATGAATAACGTTACGCTCGTGAATAAATTGGAGAACAGGTAATAAATCTGCTAAAAGTTTGCGAATTTGCTCTTCACTAAAAGCTTGTTGCTGTAGTTCTTGTAAGAGAGTTTGCCCTTCAATAAATTCTTGCACCAGATAGAGACTAGAACCTTGTTCAAAGTAAGCAAGTAATCTGGGAATTTGCCAGTGATTTTCTCCCAGCTCATAAAGTCGCTTCGCCTCCTCCTTAAACAATTCTGCTGCTTTTGTACGTTCTGAAGTCCCCTGAACTTGTGGGAAGAATTGTTTGATGACGCATGGAGCATCTAGTCTATCAATGTCTTGGGCTGCATATGTTTTACTAAACCCGCCTTCACCTAACAATCTCAAAACACGGTAGTGGTTCCTGAGAAGGTTGCCAAAGTTGCTTTGTCCACAACTATTGCAAAATCTATTGCTGTTAGAGTTGAAGGGATGAGAGCAATTGGGATTTTGACAAATTTGCATAGTGAGCCATGTATCGCGTCTTGTCCAAAGTTGGCTCTAACTTGAGCTATTTAAATACAGATATGTATATTCACATACACATTCCTGTCTACCTGCCCACACCCACTACAGGAAGGTAGGCAGATAAAAAAGTTCTGTGTATCTGCTTATGTGGGGTGAGAAGTTTCTAAGTTAGAAGTTTCTAAATATGAATACGTATGAGCGCACGGATTCCCATTATATAATAAATAATATGATGAAGCTGCTAATCTTGTCAAGAGTTTTGAAAGAGTTGCGGGAATGCCGACAAAATCCACTCATCACTGAACAATTTGCGATACCATTCCAGGGTAAATCCTTGCCAAGTAGCACTGTAAGGAGACTGGTTGAAACTATAAAAAGTCAGTACCAATATGGGCAGGTACATGAAAACAAACATGAGCAGTGAGAAAACCGCTTGCCATGTAAAGACACGCGGTTTTTTGGGAGATAGATTTCTATTCACGTTTTCTTCTTCTAGTTTCGCCATAGTATATCATATGAGCTACCAACAGCGCACTTGCTACCTCAGATTGATATAAAATCTCAAATTCAAATGACACAACTGCAACGAATCGCAATAGCACCCTCCCAACTCCAACAAGAGCAAATCTTGTTAACATCCCAGCAACAACATTATTTAGGGCGTGTTTTGCGTTTGCGCGATCGCGATCGCTTTATTGCAATGGATGGCAAGGGGAAATGGTGGCTAGCACAGTTAGAAGGAGAAAAAGCACAAATTGTAGAGTCAATAACGGTGCAAACCGAGTTACCCATATCCATAACGCTGATGGTAGCCTTACCCAAAGGAAATGGATTTGATGATGTGGTGCGGTGTTGTACTGAGTTGGGAGTCACTGTTATTGCTCCGGTAGTGAGCGATCGCACTTTACTTCATCCTAGTCCTCAAAAACTCGAACGCTGGTTACGCATTGCACAAGAAACTGCTGAACAATCAGAGCGTTCCTTTGTGCCTATAATATTAGAACCTGTTTCTTTTATCACTGGTCTTGCTATAGGAACAACAACTCATCGTTACATTTGTGAGGCTCGTGGTAGTTGTCCTCATTTAAGAGAAGCAATCAATCAAGTTTCTACAACATCTGAGATGATCATTGCTACTGGACCAGAGGGAGGATGGACGGAAAAAGAACTGGAGTGCGCTGTTGACGCTGGATTTCAACCTGTTTCCCTCGGACGTCGCATCTTGCGAGCAGTCACCGCCCCGATTGTTGCCTTATCTATTGTGGCAGCCGAGTTAGAATCAATGGAATTCAATGCAGCAAGCTGAAAAATGTAGACCTTTTGCGGAGACAGATTTGTAGGGTGGGCAGTGTCCACCCTTACAAATATCCAAAAGCTACTTAGAGGTTTTTACTTGACGTGCCATGTCTAAGAAAGAACTCATATTCGCACCTGGACGCCGACGACCATTGGAAGTGCCAGGTACGGCGAGATATTTTGGCGCAAAAGTAGTTTCAGCTGGCTGCTGTTGAATTGCCGCTTTGGCTTTTTCTGGTTTAGCAGGTTCAGGCTTAACGCCACCTGCAGTCTGTACTAGCTCAACTTTAGGTGCTTTTGGCTTAACACCAGCTGCTTTATCTTTTGTTCCATTCTTGGATGCTGCTTGTGCTGCAACAGGTTCCGCTGCTTCCTTAGCTTTCGATGGAACAGGTTCTGCTGCTTCCTTAGCTTGCGATGTTACGGATTCTGCTGCTTCCTTAGCTTGCGATGTTACGGATTCTGCCACTTCCTTAGCTTTTGATGTTACGGATTCTGCCACTTCCTTAGCTTTTGATGTTGCTGATTCTACTGCTTCCTTAGCTTTTGATACAGCTTGCTTGGCTGTGTCTTTCGTTGCTTCAGCAGCTTCATCAAGTTCCATGTAGTAGCCGTCTTTCTTCTTACCGAAAAGCCCAGTAAAGAAATTCAGAATCCCATTGATTAAATTTTTGATAAAACCGATCATTACAATTTCTCCTGCCTCTTATACCTGGAATGTGACCGCAATCCTTAAAAAATCACGGAATATTTTTAATTTTTATCAAGATATTCTTGACTTACCCATTCGCCTGCACAACCAGATTATGGTAGCAGCTTTCATAGGTTTATTTTTCAACAAAGGTGCCGGTGACAGTATGGGGCTGATGCCCTTAACTCTTTCTCTCAGGCACTCGCCATTTTATAAATAGTCAGACTTAATTATCAAATCTTAGTGTAACTTGGGGCAATATTTTGAGAGCGCACTTAACAAAAATTAACCTGTACTTGACAAATATGCGTATTCAGTTTTGAAACCAGTGTTGCTTAAACCAGTGTGGAGACTGTCACAGCTTTTTGGCAAAAAGTCATGATACTTGACTAGATTAGGTAAAGATAGAACTTAATATTATTTTGTATATGAATAACGTAAAAGAACAACGAAATCCCGTGTTATTGGTACACGGGATTTTTGATACAGGTCGAGTTTTCGATAAAATGATCCCCTATCTGAAACAGAGGGGTTGGATGGTGTATGACCTGGATTTAATACCAAATAATGGTAATTTAGGTCTTGACACGTTAGCTCAGCAAGTCGTTGATTATATTGATGCCACTTTTGAACCAGAACAACACCTGGATTTAGTAGGCTTCAGTATGGGAGGTATCGTTAGCCGCTACTACGTCCAACGACTGGGAGGAATTAACCGCGTTCAACGGTTTGTGACCATTTCAGCACCGCATCATGGCACTTGGATTGCCTACTGTCGCAAAGGTATTGGTTGCATGCAAATGCGTCCTGACAGTGTTTTATTACAAGATTTAAATCGGGATGCTGCGATGTTAAAACAGATTAATTTTACCTCTATCTGGACACCATACGACTTGATGATTGTTCCTGCGAATAGCTCGCAAATGCCTGTGGGAGATGAGGTGATAGTGCCAGTTTTGAATCACGCCTGGATGCTGACTGACTCAAGAAGTCTGGCTGCGGTGGCTGAGGCGTTGGCAACTGCGGTTCAGCAAATGGGCAATGGGCAATGGGCAATGGGCAAGGGGCAGCTTAAAGGCGATGCTCCTAAAGGGAGCCGCGCAAGGCGCTATCGCCAATTTGTATATACTCGGCACTTCCAAAAATAGCTTCAGGGTAATTATAATACTTAAACTCCATGATGTTATAAAAAGGGTCTTCTAAAAAGAAAGTCCGATGCTCTAAGGGAGAACCAACAAAGCGGTGTTTGGGTTCTTCTCTAAAAAAGAGCTGTCGCTGTTGTGCTCTCGTTAGCAAGTCCTCCCAATCATGTTCTAAGGTAAAAATTATCCCAAAGTGTCTTGGGTATATACCGCGTTGGGGTATAAGCGGTTCTTTTGTAACGTGAGCTACCAGTTGATGACCGTAAAGATTAAGAATTAAGGCGTGGCGATTTTCCCGTCCAGGAGTGCAGCCTAAACCATCCACATAATACGCTTTTGCTTGGGCAATGTCTGTGACGGGAAAGGCAAGATGAAATAACGCTCGATTCATTGCTTGTGTTGGTAAGACTGCTAGTTGATGCTATATACAATGTATTCTCTTCATCCTTTAGTTTGTGCGAAATGCGAGTTCTATTCGTTTGTACTGGTAACACTTGTCGTAGTCCAATGGCAGAAGCACTATTTCAGAAAAAGATTTGGGAACTAGGGAAAGCAGGTGAAATTGAAGTGCGATCGGCTGGACTTTATAAATTTGGTAGGATATCTGTGTCATCCCACGCTCTCGCTGTGTTGACAGAGTACGGCATTCAATTTGACCACGAACCTCAAGGGTTAAATCGAGAACTCATCGCATGGGCAAATTTGGTGCTGACGATGACGAAGTTTCATAAATATGTGGCACTTGCTATATTTCCTGAGATAATAAATAAGACTTTTACTCTCAAAGAATTTGTGGGTGAAAAAAACTCTTTAGATATAGCCGATCCAGTTGGCAAATCCTTATCTAGATATCGTCAATGCGCTCAGGAAATCGAATGTGCACTCAATCTTCTACAACAGAAGTTAGTTCTCATCTCGACTGAAACAGACTTTGATTCTTTGTCATTCCCCACTCCTCAACCCTTACCTCGTACTCTACCCTTGTTCAGGTGGCTTATTGGAATGACACGATTGAGTCAGAAAACGCGCAATTAAGAAATGACACCAATTTTGATATTAGATGTTTGCCTGCTGCCTTTGATACAATGACCAGTACAAACCTTTTTGTCGCAACAGGTCTAAATGGTTTCCGCGTTCGGCAATAATGCCCTTCTCTAGCACCAAAATCAAATCAGCACGCTTGAGGGGGGCAAAACGGTGAGCGATGAGAAAGACGGTGCGGTTAGCGGAAATTTTTTTGAGGTTTTCCAGAACTTGCTGTTCAGTTTCACTATCTAAAGCACTAGTCGCTTCGTCTAAAATTAAAATCGGTGCTTGCGAGAGAAACAACCGCGCTAAGGCTATGCGTTGACGTTGTCCTCCAGATAACGCTGTACCTCGTTCTCCAACATTGGTTTCGTAGCCGTGGGGTAATTCACTGATAAAGTCATGAGCAACAGCATATCTTGCAGCTTCTACAACTTGTTCTGAAGTGATGTCAAGATTACCCAAAGTTATATTGTCTAATATAGAACCATTGAATAAAAAGTCTTCTTGAAGAACAACACCAATTTGTTGACGCAGCGAGGCTAAGTCAGCACTTTTTATATCAAAACCATCAATCAAGATACGTCCTGATTCAATTTGATAAAGGCGTTGCAACAGTTTAGAAAGGGTACTTTTTCCAGAGCCACTGCGTCCAACTATACCAACAAACTGCCCTGGTTGAACCGAGAAGGAAATTCCTCGCAATACTGGTTCAGTACTCTGTCGATAGCGGAAGAAAACTTGTTCAAAGCTGACTTGACCTTTGAGGGATGGTAAAACTAAACCTGTTCCTGGTTCAGCTTCTGGAGCAACGTTAAGAATATCACCAATCCGATCAACAGAAAGCAGCACCTGTTGGAAAGTTTGCCAAAGCTGTACGAGGCGTAAAAGTGGTGCAGTAACTCTACCTGAAAGCATTTGAAATGCTACCAGTTGACCGACAGTCAGTTTGTGTTCAATAACAAGCTTGGCTCCAAACCAAAGAATAAGCAAGTTGGAAAAATTGGTGAGGAAGGTACCAATATTACTGCTAATGTTAGAGGTGGTAGAAGCTTTGAAACCTGTGCGGACGAAACGAGCAAACAAACCTTCCCAGCGATCGCGTGCTGCTGGTTCTGCTGTATGTGCTTTAACTGAGTGAATTCCTGTAATTGTTTCGACAAGAAATGATTGACTATCAGCACTGCGGTTAAAAGTTTCGTTCAGCCAGTTACGGAGAATTGGCGTTGCTACCAGTGTTAAAGCTGCAAATAACGGCAAGACTGCTAGCGCCACAAAGGTCAATGGGATATTGTAGTAAAACATTAATCCCAAGTAGACGACAGCAAAGATGCTGTCTAACACCACAGTTAACGCGGTACCTGTAAGAAATTGGCGGATTTGTTCGAGTTCCTGGACTCTTGCAACTGTATCTCCTACCCGCCGAGACTCAAAATAAGCCAAGGGTAACCGCATCAGGTGGCGAAACAGCTGTGCTGATAAACTCAAATCTAGGCGACGGGCGGTATGGGTAAAAATAAACAGTCGCAGGATACCGAGAATTGCCTCAAATATTGCCGTGAGCAGAAGTGCGATCGCCATAACATCAAGAGTTGGCAAACTCTCCTGCACCATCACCTTATCAATCACGACTTGCGTAATCAGTGGTGTTGCCAACCCCAAAAGCTGCAATGTGAAAGACGCTAGCAGCACTTCTCCTAACAATCTTCGGTACTGCCAAACTGCTGGAGTGAACCAATTGAGGTTGAATTTTTCTTGCTTTTGGATGAGTTCTACTTGCCACAACTCCCCATCCCAAGTTGATTCCATAACTTCTTGTGGTAAGCTTTCACATAGGTTATTCGGATTTAAGGGATTCGCGATAGTTAAGCGATCGCTCTTTAGCGCATACGCGACTACCCAACTTCCCTCTCTGTCTCCTGAGGCTTCCCAGCGCAATAAAGCTGGAAATGATAGCTGTCGTAACTCACTCCAAGTGATTTGTAACCGTCGCAGTACAAATCCTAACTTTTCTGCTGCTTCTACAAGATGTTTTGGTCGTTGTCCTCGCAGTTGACGTTGTACCCATTCTAATTGCACGGGATTATCTAGCTGTTGCGCCACCATTGTTAAACATGCAGCACCCGTGTTCCAGCTCGAGACGAATGGGTATGTTGACACAGCAGAAGAGGATGGGGGGCTTTGGGGTCCCCTTTGGGGTTGGGGGGCAATGGGGAGATGGGGGGCTTCGGGGTCCCCTTTGGGGTTGGGGGGCAATGGGGGGCTTTGGAGTTCCCTCTGGGGTTGGGGGGGATGGGGAGATTCCAAATTTTGAATTTTGAATTTTGAATTTTGAATTTTGAATTGGTTTGTTCCCTTTTCCTCCTCCCTACCTAACCAAAATCCTTCAATTTGTGGCGTGGAAAGTTCTGCCCATATTGCTGTCGTCCAGCGCACCACTACTACCTCTTTGCTAGCAGCGACAGCTTTACACTCAATAGAATATTTGTTTAAGTCACCGAACCAATCTCCTGGCTGTAGCGTTGCCAAAGGTTTACCGATATTTTCTTCTCGCAAGCGGATTTTTCCAGAAATAATTAAGAACTGGAAACCTCCCACTTCTTGTGACCAGATTTTTTCTCCCAAATTGTAGCGAAGAGTTTCTGACACCTGTTGTAGTCGGCTTTGTTGTTCAGGAGTTAGCCAGCAAAGTGGTGGTTGATTCCAAGGTAGAGATGCTAGCACACTATTTTTTGAAGATTCCTCATCTAAAAGTTTTAATTCACTTGCAATTTTACCGTTAGTTTTTGAATTTTCTCTGCTAGCCATTTCTCAAATAACTCATTTTGTAGTGCTTGCCTTAGTTGAGTATCTTCCAACGAAGCTGGCAGAAATTGTTCTACACGAAACAATCCGTAGCGTTCTTCCAGTTCTATTGGTCCTACCAATTGTCCGGAATGAGCAATATCAATAGCTGCCCTCAGTGTATCTGGCATTGTTCCCCGACTAACTGGTCCCATCATACCGTTCACAATTTTGTCATCTGCTAGTGAATACTCTCGAGCGAGTTGCTCAAAGCTTGCTCCTTCTTCGATTTGGGTTTGTAATTCTTCAGCTAGCTCTTGGCTATCAACAACAATTCGTGAAAGTACCACCTTATCCAGATAAATTTTACGCTCAATGAAGTATTCTTGTAGCTTTGATTCACACGCAACAGCTTTCAGTTTTTCTACCTTAAAACCATAAGCAACTGATGAGTGAAAGGTATCATAATTTGTCCCGTTACTCTGTAGCCATTCTTGAAATTTCTGAGAGTCTGTCAATTGATTTTTTATCCGGAAGTCAATTATCGTCTGTTCGGTCAAAGCAGGGCTAATGAGTATATCTTCTCGTGTTTGTAATTCTTGCTCAATTATGTACTGGCGAAGAATGTCTCCAATAAAATGCCCCAATTTTCCAGAGGCTTGCAAATATTTTACTGCTTGCCCATAAGAAATCGGTTTGTCATCAACAGTTAAAAATGATGAAAATTCCATAAAGTTAAAAAATTCATGAATAGAAAAAACGACAAAAAAACAACATACAACTTTTTATAAACTAAAATTGCATTTGAATTGACAATTTTATAGAAAATTAAATATAGTGTTGCAATACCTAAGCAGTCTTGAGTTAAAGAGACAACTTAACTATAAGGTATTGCAAGAAATACTCAGTACTTTAGAACAAATTAGCCAATAATATTAGTCCATATCCAGGCACATAAAATTGCTGTACTTGCACCTATCAATGTATTAAAAATATTCACCACTTCATTAGTGAGCCAGTTCAAGCGAGATTGCAGTGTTGCGCCAATCACACTTTCTAAATTCGTGGCAATAAACGCCGCCACAACACACCAAAGGACACCTGACAAATCTATCAAACCTACTCCCCAACCAAGGAGTCCTTGAGCAAGTGACGCGATCGCACCAGCTAAAGTTCCCTCTAAGCTAACCGCGCCTTCGGTTCCCCGTGGGACTGGTTGTAGTGTAGTAATCAGAAAAGTGCTCTTACCATAAGCCTTACCCACTTCGCTTGCACAGGTATCAGAAAGCTTTGTACTAAAACTCGCCACATAACCTAATAACAATAGGGTGGTAGGTGTGGGATGTAGGTTTTGAGGCGTAGGAAGAATTCCTGAACTTATCGCCCATGCTCCTAACGCACACAAAGCCCCAGTTAAAGCAGAACCCCAGACATTTTCTGGACCTCTAGCACCCGAACGCTTTTCTGCGATACCTTCTGCTTCTTTCTGCACTATACCTATACGCGTGGCAAAAGAACCAACAAGAAAATAGAACATGACGACTATATATCCCTGCCACCCCAGTGTCCCCCAAATTAGGACGCCAAGTACAAGAGCGTGAAATAATCCAGCTGGAGTGAGCAGCTTTTTGGGAACAATCCAAGCCACAACTAGCAAAATAGAGTTTAATCCTACTCCAACTAGCCAAGGATTCAGAGAATTAATTGAAGAAAACATTGTCGCAACTCATTTTTCTACGAGTGTTTTGCCAAAGTACCAATAGAATAACTAATTTAGAACAGATTTGCGTCTATAGTACTAGCTCACCTCGTCATCTTCCACGATTTTATGTATTTTATATTACAATACGACAAAGGACAAATTTTGTTTTTTAGAAAAAAACTCTTTGAATTTATCAATACATATGAAGAACCAGTAAAATCTTTCTATTTTTTTAGTAAAATTATACACAAATATATTTTCTTTCTCTGAAAGAAACCCAATATTTAATCTAGTGTTCTCTATATTAAATTGAATTTTGATGTAATATATACTACTTGTACACACTCTTAATATATGTCAACGACTTTTCCTGAGAGCTATTCAGAGACTCCTCAAAACTTAAATCTAAGTGTTAATACCCAAATAATTAGCGATACATTAAATTGGGGTCATAGTAATTTCTACAGCTTCAATCTGAAAGGTCGTAGTAGTTTTAACCTTGATTTAGAAGATTTCAGCCCAAAAGCACACGTAGATTTAATTCGAGACACAAATGGTAATAATCTGGTAGATGACGATGAAGTTATAAATAGTTCTCTTTTTAGTAGTACGAACGCTGAATCGATTAACCAAAACTTAGATGCAGGTTTGTATTATATCCAGGTCTCTATTGATGAAGGTTTAGAAACTAATTATAAATTGGCTGTTTCAGCAATACCCATTGATTATGCAGGAAACTCCTTACAAGCTGCGCGTCACATTAGTGTTAATTCCAAAACTAACAACTACAGTGGTTGGGTAGGTATATCAGATACGAACGATTACTACCAATTTGGACTGAAGACTACTAGTGATTTCCAATTAGGACTCAGTGAACTGAGTGATGATACACAGGTGCAATTACTAGATGGTAATGGGAATACACTTGCAAGTTCCTTTAACGGTGACATCATAAATGAATCAATAAATCTCACTTTAAATGCAGGAACATACTATGTACAAGTAAACTCGTACAATGATAGTGAAACTTTTTACAATCTAAGTTTGTCAACAACCCCTGTTTCTGGTAGTGTTTCATCACCGACTCCCACTTCCGTAAACACATCGTTTGCCACTTCTATCAACCCACAACAGCCCACTACTGCTTCTGTAAGTACACTCCCAATCTTTAACAATAGCACATATTATGAAAAGGGAACTCTCAAGGCAGATACCTTTACTTACAAATCTGCATATAATCGGACAGTATACTCTGGCAATGGCAACGTTGAGTATGGCAGTGGAAGGCGAGACTTACTGGATCTATCCGCATTTTATTCTACAAGCGCCACAATCAAATTAGTGGAGTCCACAGGGGGTGTCATGTATAACCCAGGTAATGGCACTCGCTTGTTTGATGCCATAACATTGAGAAACGGAAAAGAAATTTTGTTTGAGGGCATTGAAGCCATTAAATTTGCAGACAAAACAATCAACTTATCAGTGACACCCAACGATCCTCTGTTTGGACAGCAATGGAACCTACACATGATGGGTATTCAAAGTGCGTGGCGTTTTACGAAGGGTTCCACCAATGTACTTATTGGAATTGAAGATACCGGCTTGGCTGCCAATGGTGGTAATCTTCACTTCGATTTACGTTCCTCTTATTTATTAGATAATAACTACTTGGATGACATGAGTCACCCCACCACTCATGGTACTTCAATTGAAGGGGTAATTGCTGCAGCGAGTAATAATGGCGTCGGGATAAGTGGCATCAACTGGTATTCTGATGTTTTCCAGATTGATGTGGTTGGTAATGACGCTGGAGATTACAATTTGGTTAGTGCGACACAAGCATTGATTAATCAGGCAAATAGTAAAGGTCAGCGTTTGGTAGTCAATCTGAGCTTGACTGGTGGTAGCTCATGGGAATTTGAGCAACTGATTGCTAATAACCAAAATACGGCTCTGTTTGTGATTGCAGCCGGAAATAGTGACGCTAATAGTCTTGAAAGTCCTGCCGACTTAGCGAAGAAATATGGCAATGTTGTAGCGGTAGGTGCTTCTTGGGGACTTCGAGACTGGTATGGCAATCCAACAACACCTGGAACACGTATCTCCTATAACAACCCAAGATGGTGGGCTTCCAATAAAGGAGATGGTTTGACCTTAGTGGCACCATCTGAATACCTCACAACCAATGCTACCAAGTTCTCTTATGGTTTTGGGTTCGGTTATGATGACCGCTTTAATGGTACTTCAGCAGCAGTGCCAAACGTGACAGGAGTTGCTTCTTTAATATGGAGTGTTAATTCAAATCTCACTGCTACTCAAATCAAGTCAATCCTGTCAGAAACAGCTTACGACTTAGGTCCATCTGGTTATGATACAGAGTATGGTTACGGGTTCATTAATGCCGATGCTGCTGTTAGGAGAGCAATGGCTCTTGCACGGGGTGCGGCGTAATATTGTTTACATCTCATTAAAAAATAACGTGAGTTCGACTGATTGAAAACGGCAAAAAAAAAGGCGCTCGACTGTAATAAATGTCTAATATGGGTATTAGATGAAAAGATCAATTGGCTTGCCCTCTGTAGTAACTGATGCTGTTGTTGGTGCTGTTTATGAGTTGTGAAAATTGCTGGAGTCCAGAAACCTGGTTTCTAATTTTTCACAAATGATTTATGACTGCTATATTACGAACCTTTTATACGCGATTAATAACCAATAGAAAAGATGGTAAAAATCTAACCTAAACCCACTGAAAATTTCCCTAAATTCTCCCTACGCCACTTCGCATCTGCTTTGCGATTTGTTCGCAATTCTAAAACACGAATTCCCTTGCTTGGCAATGGGTTGAATTTTGAGAGTAACTGCTCCCAAGAAGTTATCAATTCATGCTCGACGTTATAAGTGGCACACAGTTGAGCAAAATCAATATCTTGTGGAGTCGCAAAAAATTCTTCAAATGGTGGGTCAAATTTGGAAATAGGTAACGTTTCAAAAATTCCACCACCATTGTTATTAATTAACACAATGGTTAGATGTCCAACAAACTTATTTCTGATTAAAAAACCATTTGTATCGTGCAATAAGGCTAAATCACCTGTCAACATAACACTGCTTTGTTGGCGATGGGCAATTCCCAAAGCAGTGGACAATGTGCCATCAATACCATTTGCACCTCGGTTGAAAAAGGGTTGCACTTCTGAATGACTCGGTTTCCAGAAAAATTCAACATCCCGCACTGGCATACTGTTGGCAATAAAAATTGGTGTCTTTGGTGGTAATGTCTGAGAAAGCAACCAAGCAGCTTTACTTTCAAATAACTCCTCTATTGTTACCAAAGTTTGGTCAACAGTTGTCCTGACTTTTGCTTCTGCTGTACACCATAGTTGAAGATAAGAGGATGAGGGAGATGAGGAAGTATTTTCTCCCCAAGTTATGCATCTGCCCAATTCTTCTATACTTATCCGTAGATGAGTTGTTCTCCTATGAAGAGGATCGAGATTTTGGTCACTAGGGTCAATAATCCAATATCGTGCTTGGATAGCTGTTAACCAGTTACGTAAATCCTTACTGGTAGGCATTTCACCAATTTGAATCACCATGTCTGGTACTAGCTGTTTTGCCAATTCCCGATTTCGCAAAATAAGGTCATAGGTGGAAATAATATAAGGATTGAGATCAGCATAGTTTCTTACAGAGGAGAGTCCCTCTGCTAAAACCGGGAATTTTAAGATTTTGGAGAGTTGCGCGATCGCACGACAATATTCCTGTGGTTTTTGCGGATGGGCTACACCAGCGATGATAATTCCTCGTTGAGATTTTAACCACTCTTGAAAAGGGGGATTTGAGGAGTTAGGGAGATGAACAGATGGGTAGATAGTTGTTATATGAGAGAAGAAGTCTTCTGGATTAAACTGGGACTGTAACAATTGTAGGGACATTGTATGCAACATCTCTACATCGGGGATGGGTGCGAGGGGGTCGCGAAAGGGAACGTTGAGGTGCACTGGTCCAGGTACAGGAGTTTGTGAACGTTCCCACACATGAATCATCATTTGCCGCAGATAAGCAAGCATTCCCACGTCAACAGAGGGAATAGCTAACTCTGTCTGCCAGTTTGGGTAATTGCCATATAAGTTTAACTGGGTTATAGTTTGACCAGAATGGCAATCTCGTAACTCAGGCGGTCTGTCAGTCGTAAACAGTAACAGAGGTACGCGACTTTCTTTTGCTTCAATCACCGCCGGGTAAAAATTCGCTCCCGCCGTCCCAGAGGTGCAAACAATGACCGTGGGGTGTCCCGTTGCTTTTGCTTGACCCAAGGCAAAAAAGGCTGCAGACCGTTCATCAAGAATGGAAATTGCTTCAACATCGGGTGATTGTTGGGTAAAGGCGACTGCTAGAGGTGTCGAACGGGAACCCGGACAAATCACGACACAGGTCAATCCTAAACGCTTTAATGTCTCAGCAGCAATCGACGACCATACAGTATTAATGTTTCTAAAATCAATTGCCATCAACCTTGAAAGTTCAAAAGTCCTGAGTTTTAAGTTCTAAGAAGATATGCTAAGAAGAGCGTGTCATTTTAAACTGATTGTCTCTTAGCTATCTCATCATCCTATTCTTTGGTATATTTCAACCAACTTTCCTATCGTAGATTAATCAGGAAAGTCAATGCGCCGCTAAATACTAAAAAACTCACAACTGAGAACTATTTTTATGGACTGCATTCACTTAACGGGAATTCGCTGCTATGGCTACACAGGGTATCTGCAAGAAGAACAGGTGTTAGGACAATGGTTTGAGGTAGATCTGAGGTTATGGTTGGATATTTCAAAAGCTGCTAAAACTGACGCGATAGAAGATACTATCGATTACCGCAGTGTTATCAGTTTGGTGCAAGACCTGGTGAAGACATCAAAGTTTTCTCTGGTAGAACGATTAGCAACCACCATTGCAGACTCTATTTTGGCATCAAGCGATCGCGTGGTACAAGTTCAAGTTGTTCTGAGTAAACCTGCTGCACCCATTCCAGACTTTGGCGGCAAAATCAGTATTGAATTAACTAGAACAAAATGTAATACCTGAATCCAGCAACATCTAAAATAGTATTAAAAAGTTGCGTCATTGCTTGAATGGCTAAATCTCGACGGCTGGCTAAACTCCTTGCATACCTGCGTCCCCATTGGCGAGAGGCAACATTCGGCATTATCGCCTTGTTGATTGTGAATGGTTTGGGTGTATCAATCCCTCTATTGATTCGCTCTGCTGTTGACAGACTCTCAGTAGAATTCAGCTTCAATCAAGTCAGAAATCTTGTCATACAAATTATATTATTTAGCTCAGCCATGTGGCTCATCCGGATGGCTTCCCGGGTTTGGCTGTTTGGCGTGGGGCGTCAGGTGGAATTTGACCTGAAACAAAGAATTTTTGAACACTTACTCAAACTGGAACCGTCATATTTTGCGACCAATACTGCAGGAGATTTGATTAGTCGGGCGACAAGCGATGTGGATAATATCCGGCGGCTATTGGGTTTTGCAGTCCTGAGTTTGGCAAATACTTTATTTGCCTACGTTCTCACCTTACCAGTGATGCTGATGCTCAGTGTGGATCTGACATTAGCCTCGCTAGCAGTCTATCCTTTCATGTTTTTGTTGGTACATTTGTTTAGTGAGCGTTTACGCACAGAACAGTTCGCTGTACAGGAAAGACTCTCTGATATTAGCGAACTGATTCAAGAGGATGTCAGCGGTATTGCTCTCATAAAAATTTACTCTCAAGAAGAAAACGAGCGTCATGCTTTTGCCAGTAAAAATCAACAGCTATTGCAGGCTAATCTAAAACTAGCAAAAAGTCGAAACACACTGTTCCCATTGATTGGTGGACTAGCTACGGTGAGTTCTTTTATCATCATTTGGTTAGGAGCTACGCGGATTGCCAATGGAAGCCTTGCTATTGGTGACTTTGTTGCACTACTCCTCTACGTAGAACGTCTCGTCTTCCCCACAGCTCTATTGGGATTCACCATCACCGCTTACCAACGGGGCGAAGTGAGTATTGACCGCATTGAGGCAATTCTGACTGTCACACCCACAATTAAAGACAAACGAGATGCTATTCACTTACCACCAGAGCAAGTGAAAGGAGAACTCACAGCAAGAAACCTCAGTTACACCTACCCAGGTTCCACTACTCCCGCACTCCAAGACGTCAATTTTACCATAGCACCTGGGGAAACTGTGGCAATTGTGGGCGCTATTGGTTCAGGGAAATCAACTTTGGCAAATGCTGTGCCAAGATTGTTGGATATTGAGGCGAGACAGTTGTTTTTGGATGGGGTGGACATTACCAAAATTGCCTTGGCTGATTTAAGGAGTGCGATCGCCTATGTCCCTCAAGATAGCTTTCTCTTCAGTACAACAATTAAAAATAACATCCGCTACGGCGATCCCATCAGCGAACAACAAGAGGTAGAATACGCTGCCAAGATGGCGCAAGTTCACCCAGAAATCATCAATTTTCCTCAACAATATGAAACCATAGTTGGCGAACGCGGCATTACTCTTTCTGGTGGTCAACGACAACGTACTGCATTGGCTAGGGCAATGCTAGTCAATGCCCAAGTATTAATTTTGGATGATACCCTTTCCAGTGTAGATAATCAAACAGCGACAGCCATCTTGAAAAATCTCTCTGGTGGTACACGACGAAAAACAGTCGTTTTCATCACTCATCAACTCTCTGCGGCTGCTACTGCTGACCGAATCTTTGTCATGGACAAGGGCAAAATCGTTCAGATAGGTACGCAGATAGAGCTTTTGCAGCAAAGCGGGCTATATAGAACTTTATGGAGCCAGCATCAGGTTGAGGAATTATTGCATTAGTTTTTTGCAATTCTTATAAAGATTTTGATATCCTACCAAAGGTCAGCGTTTTCAGCATAAGATATGCTGCGCCGACTTGAGCTTCTCTATGATTTTTATACTGATTTTTAAACTCTCTAGGTGGCTAATTAGGGCTTGCTGAATAAGTCTCTAAAGCAAATCTAGAAGCCACACAGCTTGCAAAATGGTTGTTTCGTTGCTCAGTTTCCAAATTTACCCAGCGATTGCCTCCGACAGTGTCCCTTGGGCAATCGCCCACGAAAGTGCAAGGGTTTTGAGACTCTAGATGTTATAACCTTACTTGCTTGGTGGAAAAAGGCTTGAACCCCTTATCTGGACTTCCTTACACTTTTATTCAGCAAGCCCTAATTAACATTATGACTAGTGGTTGGCTATCTTCCTTAGAAAGCTCCCACTCGACCAATAATGATAAAAAATGTCTTCACAATCAGTAATAGGTCGTACAGTGGATACCATTTGTTCTGATACTGCAAATCTAAGTCAACAACTTGCTCAAAATCTTTCACATGAGAACGACCGTTCACTTGCCACTCACCTGTCAAACCTGGCTTAACGTTTAAGCGTTGCCAGTGACGCTGATTATAGTTAGACACCTCATCTTTTGTTGGTGGACGTGTCCCCACTAAACTCATTTCGCCCATCAGAACATTCCAAAACTGTGGGAGTTCATCTAAGCTTGTACTTCTTAAGAAGCGACCTATCCTTGTCACTCGGAAGTCATTTTTATTTTTAAAGATTAATCCATTAGCTTCGTTCTGCACTAAAGATTTTAACTTTTCCGCATCAGAAACCATAGAGCGGAATTTCTGGATACGGAATGGACGTCCATAGAGTCCGTAACGTTCTTGCGTGAAGAAAATTGGACCTGGACTGTCCATTTTAATTGCTACTGCTACTGGCACAAACAAAATTGATAAAATTAGTAGTCCTACTAGACTCCCTGCAATGTCTAAAAATCGTTTAAGCCTGGAATTCACTGACGGGTGAGCAGTCAGCTGTAATTCCCAAGTATCAGTAGTTGCACCTTCAACAACCGTTGTACAGGATATCTGGTACATCGTTAAGCTAATTAATTATTTTATAGAAAAACGTATGATTACGTAGCAATAATCTGACTATAGACCTAGCTATCCACCAGGAAACCAAGCTCAACCGTAGATTTACTGAATCTTCATCAACATTCCTGGGATCATGATTTTTGATAAATTTCAGTTAAAGCAGAATAAATATTTCTTATGCGAGATGAAAAGTTATTTACAGATGAAAAATTATTACAAATTTGATGTTTTCAGATAATTATGTTATAATACACAATCAACCAAGTGCATTCGTTGAAAAGTTCAACTCATATCAGAAAGTATGTAAAGCTAAGGTAAAACATATCGTCCTAAAGATTTGGTTTTATCAATAAGCAATTGGATGATGCCTCTTGCAAGATGCACCATAGCAGTGAGAGTTATAACAAAAGTCAAGTTACCACTAGAAGGCAATAATAGCTTTATCTTTTAATGAAAGTACAAAGAGACATGGACGCCTTGTTGAAGGGAAGAATATAAAGGGAAGAATATTTTAAAGAGGCAGCGTTTTATGTCATGACTTTAAGCTTCTCTGAAATGTCCTGTGATGACCAGAGACCAAGCTCTTAAAAAAGCCCCTCGTTGACGCGTGGTAGGACCGGCTTTTTTCTTGCTCAATTCGTGACATTAAAACATTCTGAACAAGACGTCTACACTAGTGTCTTGAAGAAAATTGCACATAGTATCTAGAAGGCAATTACTATTTCGAATTGCCTATATTCACTTGCTCAAAAATAAACAGCAAATTTGCTGTCGTATTATCTTAAATTAGGGTGGTAAAAAATGGTTTTAGCAGGAGTTGAAGTTAAAGTTAGTCGATTAGAAGCGATTGTTGAACAAATTGGGGAAGCAGTACTTGCTACCACGGAGACGATTGAACGGCTTGCTGACAGAATAGATACTCTCAGTGCTCAAGTTGGAGAACAAGGAAAGCAATTACAGCAACAAGGATATCAGATTCTGGCATTATGTGATGCCGTGCAGACCCTTGCTGAAACCCAGGATGATTCTCTACAAAAACTTACTCAACTCACACAAACCTTAGACAGCTTGATGACATTGAGTGGAGAATCATTTGAATAAAAGGAGTCAGAATCCACCAATCCACCGAGTCAGGAGAACTCCACGTTTCACCACAAGGGGACGTCGCAAAGGAGCCATTCTGGCTCCTGACTCGGTGAATTCTTTTTCAATCAAACCCTCAGTTTGGTCACAGCTATTTTCCCAGAAAAACACACATCAACATCACTGTCAGGAGTGCGATCGCGCTTGGCATATTCACCCTCATAATAAAAATCATTGCCCTCAATACGATAGTTGATGGGCAACGGTTTGGTACAGGGTTGACAAAACACAACTTCTGGATCTGGTTCTCCTGGAACCAGATGAGGCAAATTCACGTTCCAAAAAGTTCCCGGTTCTAGGGGACGATTAAGTAAGTCATCTAAAACAGAACTCGTCCAACGTGCTACGACATCCCAATCAACATTCAGCTTCTTTTTACGATAGTGGGAAACTGCAATACCAGGAATGCCGTGCATCGCTGCTTCCCTCACAGCAGCGACAGTCCCAGAAATGTAAGTATCCACACCCATATTCCCCCCAGCATTGATCCCAGACAATACATATTGGACATTTTTGCAAATATGCGTTATACCAATTCTGACGCAATCAGCGGGAGTGCCTCCAATAGCATACTCGTTTTCAGAGCGACGATGGACATGAATTGGTTGAGTCGTGGTGACTTGATGTCCACAACCTGAGAGATGATCTTTGGGAGCAGCAATAATGATTTCTTTACCATTTACAGCTTTGCGGAGTGCTTGAATACCGGGAGCGTCTATCCCGTCATCGTTAGTGAGAATTAAGGTCATAGATTGTTTTGTTAGGGTCTAAGCAAACAAGACCGATTTTCTGGCAAATTTGCTTTAGAAGCAATCGCTTAACCGATAATGCTGTGCATTTTTGTTAAGAACAGATGAACTTCAATCTTTGAAAGACCATTTATGTCCAGTTTTTTGAAAAAGCGCAAGGTAAAGGATGCAGTGAATTAATTGAAGTCAAAAGTCAAAAGTATTTTACTAATGACTAATGACTAATGACCAATGACTAATGACTATTTTCAAAACTTCAAAGTACGTGCTTTTCCATCATCTTGAAACTGCTGTTCACCAACACCAACGAGTTCAACAATCACTTCACGAGGCGATGGTGTCCATTCTCCCTCTCGCGCTCCAATTTCCACAATTGTTTGTTCTCCCCTAAGTGAGACACGGTAATTTATAGTTGCAAAAGCACCCTTTTGGTACTCAAATGTTTGTCCATCGTCTTCGTAAAGTGTAAATTCACCAGTACCAGGGAAAATACGTAGCCTTAGCTGCTCAAGTGGATGTTCATCAACATATTGCATAACAGGTTGCATGGGGATAATTGCACCAGCAGGTACATAAAGAGGCATTTTTTCTAATGGAGCATGGGCGAGGATATGAATGGGACCAGAGTAAGATTCACCTGTCCACCAGTCATACCAAGTACCTGCGCTTAGGTAAACGGCGCGATGCTCAATTCCAGGACGATAAATTGGTGCAGCCATGAGGGAAGGACCAAGCAACACCTGGTCGTAAAGCGTGTAGGTTTTGCGATCGCTGGGGAAATGGTAAAGTAATGGTCTTAAAATGGGTGCTCCTGTGGTCGCTGCTTCCCAGAAAAGAGTGTAAATGTATGGTAATAACTGATAACGTAGGTTGATGTATTCTCGACATATGTTTTCTGTACGCTCTCCAAAAACCCATGGTTCATGACGAGCTGTAGTCATTGCTGAGTGACCACGCATGAACGGGTAAAGCATTCCTACCTGCATCCACCGAGCAAATAATTCAGCCGTGGCGTTACCAGCAAATCCGCCAATATCGCAACCCACAAAAGCTACACCAGAAAGTCCCATATTGCATAGCATTGGTAGGGACATCTCCAGATGTTCCCACAACGACTGATTATCACCCATCCATACAGACGACCACCGCTGCACTCCTGCAAAACCAGAGCGAGTTAGCACAAAAGAACGCTCATTTGGGCGTAGTTGTTGCAAACCCTCCGCAGATGCTCTCGCCATTGACAAACCATACAAATTATGTACTTCCACATGAGTTGCCCTTTCGTTAAAAACTAAATTCCCCTTGTCTTCCTCTCCTCCCTGCGGTGCATCCAAAGGAAACCAAATTTTCTGACCACCATCTCCAAAGGGGCGATCGTCTATGGCTGGTTCATTCATATCATTCCAAATTCCTGCAACGCCAATGTCTGTCAGGCTTTTGTGTAAATCGCCCCACCACTGACGCACATCAGAACGCAGAAAATCAGGAAAAACAGATTTTTCCGGCCATACTAGAACTTACGCATTGACAATCAAGACAAAAAGTGCGTAAGGAGAATTCAGAAAAAAACTAGCGATCGCTATTTACCAGAGGCGTGAAAAACAGATAATTTACTTGTTTGTGTTTAGGGTTCGGA
>JAESFN010000474.1_pt1 | contig 36674 bp, 33 predicted proteins | sample 9269411 | NCBI WGS metagenome assembly JAESFN01 (sample SAMN14505399, study PRJNA617100) | algae metagenome | isolation source: Iphinoe sp. HA4291-MV1 and co-occurring heterotrophs from trail next to... | place: USA: Maunawili Falls, Hawaii | collected 2009-07-25
CGTTGGACGTCGAATTTCGCGTGGCGCCGGTGGGTGCGTCCTCCGGCAATCGACCTTCACATCATCACTGACCGGATGCATCAAGTGATCATGTCCATAGACTCGACCCGTCCGCGACGCCCTAGCTGGCGTCGCGGACGGGCGCGTCAGTGCCCGGCTTTGTTCCAGCCGCGGGCCGTGTCGCCCAGACCTTCGTGACCATTCTCGGTCACCAGCACCGTGTCCTCCAGTTTGATGAAGCCCCTCTTGGGATGCTGCACCGTCGTTTCGACGGAGATGACCATCCCGCTTTCGAGCGGACGCTCGGTGTCATAGCCGTCGTAGGACAGGCGCGGTGTGTTCATCAGGCGTGGCGCTTCGTGGCTGACGAGACCCATGCCGTGAGCGATGTAGTGCGTGTAGGGGCCGTGGGGCGACGTCTCAACCACCTTGTTGCCGGCCGCGATGATGTCGCCGCCGCGGACGCCCTTTCGGATGGGCTTACGGGCCGCCTGCTGCACCTCGTCGACAAAGCCCAGAATGTCCTCGAGCTCGCGATCGGGCGTGCCCAGGATTGCCATCCGGCATAGGTCGCCGATGTAGCCTTTGAAGTTGCCGCCGGAGTCGAGCGAGATGATGTCTCCGGCCGCGAGGCGCTGATCGGATGGGGCGCGGTTCAGGCTCGTGCCGGCCGTGATGAGACAGTAGTCGAAGACGAGTCCCCGGTTCACTTCCTCGCGTCGCAGCGTTTCGGCGACCTCAAGCTTGCTGATGCCGGGCACGCACCGTGCGAATGCGGTCCGCATCGCGTCCACAACGTGCTCGGAGGCTTGGCGCAGGTACTGGATTTCTTCCGCGGTCTTGACGGCACGCAGACGTTCAAGGGGGACGACGGCGTCGACAATGGCGCAATTGGACAAGCCATGACGCAGCACGCCCTCGGCATCGGCCGGCAAGAACGCCGACTCGACGCCAATCGTACGGATGCCGTCACCGAGCCGTTTGACGTGCTGCACGGCCTGCCGCATCGCGGCCTGGCTGCCGGTGGTTCCAAGATCGAGCGTGGGCGGCCAGAGTTTGCCGAGCTCCTTCTCGAAGTTCTCCATTGCGCAGCCGACGTAGACGGACTGCTCGGGCCGGCCCTTGCGGTAGACAAGCGCGGGGAGATAGCGGCTGGTGCCGATGGCGTCCATGTTCTCGAAAAAGAAGAATCGATAACCGCCCAACAGGTACTGGATGTTGTGCTTGGAACTGACGACCAGCACGTCGATGCCCGCATTGTCCAGGAGGCGGTCAAGCTGATCGGTATCGAAGGGAATTCGTTTGCCGGCGGTGGACTGTGCGGCTTTCATTGAATGTCTCCTCCCGAAGGCCCGCGCGGCCTAGCGTACGTGGCCATGCTTTCAGGCAATGTTAGTTCAGGCTCGAGCGCGGCGCCATTCTCGACGAGCCTCCCAAGCGGCAGTCGCCGTCCGAGGCGCGAGCGACGCCTCATCTGAGGGCGATCAGGATGATCCCTCCGGTGATCATGAGGACACCAAGCCAACCTGTGGCGTCGAGGTGCTCGCCCAGGAAAGTCACACCGAACACCGCGACCAGTACGACGCTCAGCTTGTCGACAGGCGCGACCCGGGCTGCATCACCGATTTGAAGCGCCCGGAAATAGCAAAGCCACGATGCTCCGGTGGCTAGTCCGGAAAGGGCGAGGTAGCCGTACGTCCGCATGGAGATCGCGGGTAGCGAATGCAACATGCCGCGTGCGGCCAAAATGGCGCCCAACACGGCAACGACGACGATCGTACGTATGAAGGTTGCGAGGTCCGAGTTGACGTTCTCGACACCGAGCTTCGCGAAGATTGCGGTAAGTGCGGCAAAAATGGCGGATAGGACGGCCCACATGATCCATCCGCCGATGGCCAAATCGGGCATGGTGCACCTCCTCGCTGCGGCGGCATCGCCTGCTTCCGGGACGAGCACTTTACGGTAGTTCTTTGCCTTCGCGGCACGGGCTCAACGGAACAACATGCCGCGCCCGTGGGACGCGGCATGTGGGACCGATCAGGCGTTAGCGGCGGACCTATTTCCAGGTGTTCTTCAGGGCCTGGACGTATCCATCGATCTGCCCGGGAAGGCCGCGGGCGATGCGCTCCATCTCGCGGGCATCGAAGTAGCTGCTGGTGGCGCGGCGCGAACTCAGCTTCCACAATGCACCGATGGCGAGGGCCGTCGCAGCCGTGCCGACGAGCAGTGTGATCGGTTTTTCTTCCGCCAGACGCTTGATGTAGGCAGCAACGTCTTCGGTAGCCTCCTGGGTGCGGCCAAGCGCGGCACGACCCGTGTCCGCGGCCGCATTCGCTGCATTGCTCACGGTGTCTCTGATCGCGCCGGTGACGTCATCCGCCGTACTGGAGGGGTTACGATCGGTGGGCGGATTGCGAGGGTATGCTGTTTCGTACGCCATGGCGGGCATGCTCCGCTGGGGGTGTGGATGTTGCCAAGTGCAACGTTCCAGCGGCGTAAACGGTTCCCGTTTGTAACACTCCCTCGCCCATCACCTTATGTCGCGTGCTCTGATTACCACGGGTCTCTCGACGAGATGGGGCTCGAGTGGCCTTTTTGGAACGAGGCGCGGCGTGGTCGAGTCGGAAAGCTCTTCCGGTCTCGGCTCGCGCCAACCCCTGCGTCCCGGTACGGCATCGAGCCCGATCGGATAGATCGTCAACCGATCGGGCTCGAACTTGATCCGCAGGAAATTCTTGTAGCCGGTGATCCGGAGGGCGGCGAACGAATCGGCACAATGCATGCCGGCGATGATGGACGTCGTCACCCAGTACAGTCCAAGGATGGAGCCGCCGAGGAAGCCGCCGATGAGACCCATCTCCAGCGGATAAAGGAAGCCGAGGACGTGCGGGGCCCACCCGCGCCCACGCTCGATGGGGGCGAGCGCCTCCTGCGCGCCTTGCGAGACGGTTGGGGCGGCGAAGCGAACCATCTCGCGGATATCCTGCACGACGTCCTGGATGATCGGCGCGAGCGTTTGATGCCAGCGGATCAGGACCACGAAGAGGAGCATCATCATCGTGAGGTGAGCCAGGAAATGTAAGAACCCGACGACTGTTCGTATCGCGTACCGCTGCAGCCTGGGCCGGGTCTTGTCGACGTTGACGTAAGCGATCAGGCTGAAGAGAAGCGTTGCAAGCATCAGCGCGAACCCGATGCTGTAGGACATCGCTTCCACGATGTATGCGGGCAGCGTCAGGAGGTGGGTCTTGAATCCAGCCCACCCCTGGTCGCGACCGATATCATTGAAGGCGGTGCCGCCGATACGCGAGTCCGTGACGATGATGTGGAACGACCAGGTGACGACCCAATAAATCAGGCCGATCGCCATCGCGAACCACCAATTGAAGACCGAAAAGAAAATGTTGCGGCAAGACAACCACGCGCTCCGCAGCCGGCTGGGGTAGCAGCGGGGCCGGCCGGTGACTTGCTTGATCAGCGTCTTGATCTCGTGGGCCGCGTCCTGCGCGATTTCCTCTGCCGCTTCGCCGAGGTCCTTACCCGGTGTGATGTCGATCTTCTTCTTGCGCCGGGCGGGAAGCTGCTTCAACGACAGCTTTACTGGTGTTGGCTCCCAGTCGCTGCCGGCGCCCCTCATGCCGCCGCGCTGAACCGCTTCCACCGCTGCGGAGAGACCGAGCGCTCGTGTCTGTTTGTGCAGAGGCCATTCGATCTCGAGCTCGGTGCGCAGATCGTGGGTGGCGTGAAGGAACGCACCGCCGCCGCCAGAGGTGATGAAATTGGTGCCGATATCTTGGGCGACGTAACGCGCGTAGTGATGGCTGTCTCCCGCGATGACGGCGCAGATTTTCGCCCCGTGCTTACGGGCGATCATCGAGATCGCGTTCAAGTTTTCATTCTCGTCGTATGTGCTTTGCTGGATGAGCCAGCTGGGCTCAGACAGACACAGGATGACCTTGTGGTCCGGCCCCATTTGGTCTGCGATGAGATTGAAGTAACTGATCTGGCTGTCATCGAGATGGCTTGAGAACTGAATATCAGGTCCCCAGATCCACCAATCGTGGGGCAGCTTGATTGCCCAATAGCTGCGGTACTGCTGGCATTGCCAGCCACCGATGCACGTGCCGACGGGATCGAAGGGACGGTCGCGCGGCGCGCAGAAGAGACTGTCGAAGGCACTCAGGCCGTCATACCAGTCGTGGTTGCCAGGCAACGCGAACAGCTTGCGTCGCGGCGAGCATGTTGGCGCTGCCCATTCGTACGGCTGCTGAAAGCGCTCGCGATAGTTGTGCCGGGAGGCGTCCGGATAAGTCTGATCGCCACCGAAGACCACGATCTGCCCCTGGGGTAGCGCGCCAACACCCGGAAGATCGAGGGCGGGACGGCCCAGGAGGTAGGCCATGGTGTAGGTCGACTCGAAGCCATCACCGGTGTCGGCGATGTAGTCGATCCAGACCGCACCGCTTGCGTCCTGGGCCACTGTCCGCCGAGGGTCGTCGCTGGGGATCGAATAGTCGTGGCGCCAGCGGAGCATGTCCGGTGAGACATTGTCCTGTACAGCCTGAATGACGCGGTGGTCGGCATACTGCCCGATCGTGGAGGAAATGATCGAGCGTACGGCGATCTGGGCAAGAAGCTTGGGCGTAAACCAGCTGACCATGGACGGCAGCTTGCCGGACTCGAGCAACTCGAGCGGGCTTTCATCGGCCATATGCGGTTTCCTACTTACTCCCCACGACGAACGGGGCCAAGCTAACGCGGGCGGGCCCGCCGGGGAAAGTGCGTCCAGGCCACAGGAACTGCCGGGGGAGGGCGGTGCGTCACCATGGGGGCGCCGGGCGGGCAAGACGAAGACGGGTCGTTGCCGCTATGCTAGACGGCAGATTGGGCCCCGCGGTGCGGCATTCTCCGGCAGGGGCAAGAGAGGAGGCGTTATGAGGCGCAATCGGCGCGCGAAGATCGTTGCGACTGTGGGGCCCGCATCGTCGAGCCCCGAGATGCTCAAGAAGCTGTTTCTCGCCGGTGTCGATGTGTTCCGGCTGAATTTCAGCCACGGCCGGCAGGAGGATCACGCCAACGTTCATGCTGCCATTCGCCGGCTTGAGGGCGAAATGCAACGGCCGATTGGGATCCTCCAGGATCTGCAGGGTCCGAAAATCCGGATCGGTGCGGTGAAGGACGGCAAGTTTCGCGTCGAGGAGGGGGAGAATATCCGCTTCGTGCCGGGCGGTGTCGACGGTGACAAGCTGAACATCCCGTTGCCGCATGCCGAGGTGTTCGCGGCGATCGAACCCGGCCACGAGCTGCTGATCGACGACGGGCGCGTGCGGTTGCAGGCGACGAGGTGCACCGATACATCGATCGATGCGCGCGTGATCATCGGCGGGATGGTGAGTAATCGGAAAGGCGTCAATCTGCCGTCCACGGTGCTGTCGCTGTCTCCCCTCACGGCCAAGGACCGCGCCGACCTGGCGTTCGGGCTCGATCTGGGCGTGGAATGGGTGGCGCTGTCGTTCGTGCAGAGGCCAGCCGACATCATGGAGGCGCGCGGCTTGATCGGCGATCGCGCCGGCGTGATGGCCAAGATCGAGAAGCCCTCGGCGCTCGACCACATCGACGATATTGTCCGTCTCGTCGATGCGGTGATGGTGGCGCGCGGTGATCTTGGTGTCGAGATACCCCCAGAGGATGTGCCCGGTCGGCAGAAGGAGCTGGTTCGCGCCTGTCGGCTCGCGGTGAAGCCGGTGATCATCGCGACGCAGATGCTCGAATCGATGATCAACTCGCCGTCGCCCACCCGCGCCGAAGCGTCCGACGTGGCGACGGCCATCTACGATGGCGCGGACGCCGTCATGTTATCGGCGGAGTCGGCTACGGGAAGCTATCCCGTCGAGGCCGTGTCGATGATGAATCGCATCATCGCGCATACCGAGCAGCACAAGTCGTACCGATCGATCGTCACCGCTCTGGAACCGGAGGTTGATTCCTCGCTGTCGCATGCGGTGGCTGCCGCGGCGGCAGATATTGCCAATGCCATCCGAGCGTCCTGTATCGTGGCTTTCACGTCGAGCGGCACAACTGCGCTCCGGATTGCGCGCAAACGCCCGGAGGTGGCCATTCTCGCCGTAACGCCGCGCCTCGAGGTCTCCCGTCAGCTTTGCCTGCTGTGGGGTGCGCACAGCGTACGCTCGGAGGACATTCATAGCTACGAGGAGATGGCCGAGCGCGCGCAGGCCTATGCGACGGCCGACGATTTCGCGAAGGCTGGCGACCGCATCGTGGTGGTGGCCGGTGTGCCGTTCGGTGTGGCTGGCACGACGAACAATCTTCGCGTGATCAGCTTGTGATCGCGTCCGCGTGAGCCGCGGGGGGCTTGCCCTGCGCGGGGTCAGGCCAATGCGGCGATGGCCGCACGCACGGCGCCTGGCGGCTCGACCGAACGACGCACCGCAAGATCGAAGAAAACGATGGCACATTCGGCGGTCGCGGCGCAGTCGTCCGCGCCGTCCTTGAACACGCCATGCGACAACGTCAGCGATTTCGTGCCCAGTCGCGCGATGCGGGTGCCGATCTCAACCGTACCCGGGAATTGCAGCTCGCGCACATAGTCGATGACGATACGAGCCAGTACGAGATCGAGTTGCGGCCCTACATGAGCCCGCAGGACAGGATAGATGAGCGCGACGCGGGCCTGCTCGATGTAGGCCGCCATCGCGGCGTTGTTCACGTGACCCAATGGATCCTGGTCACAATAGCGGATGGACACCGAGGTCCAGTGGCGGAAGCTCGAGCGCGAGCGCAGATCGGTCACGGGCGTTGGTTTGCTCATGGTCTTGTCTTGCGGGAACGGTTGGAGGATCAGGAGTGCGGACGGACGTGTACCGGCAGGTGGACGACAGCGTTGTTGCCGAAGCCGCCGCGATCCCATTGCGGCTCCAGGGGCTGCGTATTGCCTGCGGCATCCGTTGCCCGGCAGGCCAGTTCGTGGTCGCCGGGTGCCGCGACCCAGGTGTAGCGCCACCCTCGCCAGGCATATGCTCCCGATGGCGCATCGAGCGTCGCATCCTGCCATGCGCCGTCGATTGCGACCTCCACCTTGGTGATTGGGGTGCCGGCGCCCGACCAAGCGCGGCCGAACAGCTCGACTCGCCCGGCATCGACGATGCGTCCCCGCGAATACCAGTCGGGAATCCCCGGCGGCACCATCAGGGATTTGACACGGATGTGGGTCACCGGGGTTCCGCGATCGTCGGCGGTGCGCTTGTAAATGTAGGTGCGAACCTGCTGGAAACCATCGAACGGCCGATCGAGAACCTCGATCCGATCGAGCCATTTGACGCTTGCCATGCCGTACCAGCCGGGGACGACCAGGCGCAGCGGAAAGCCATGCTGCGGGAGAAGGGGCGCACCGTTCATCTGCCAGGCCAGCAGGACGTCGTCCGACATGGCCAGCTTGGGCACAAGGCTGCGGCCATAGTTGTGCTCGACGCCGGCATCGAAACCGCGATCGATGCCGAAGAAAGCGATTTCCACTGCGTCCGGCTGGATCTCCGCCTGTTCCAGGACGTGGCGCAGAGGCGTGCCCGTCCATTCGGCGGTGCCGACAGCTCCGTGTTCCCACGGCTGACTCTGCCACCGTGGCCGGAGCGTTGCGCGGCCGTTGCCGGCGCATTCCAGTGTGACGCGCAGCGTCTTCTGGGGCAGGCGTTTGATAGCCTCCAGCGACAGCCGGACGGGGGTGCGGACACGGCCGCTCACCGCGAGCGTCCACGCCTCTGCGGATGCCACGTAGGGCACGTCGAAGTGGATCAGCAGGTAGTGCAGGCCGGCGGGTGTCAAGTCGTAGCGCAGGGCCTCGAGCGGAAGGCCGGCGTTCCGGTTCGACAGCGCAACTTCCTCGCGCGCGAAGGCGCCGTCGGTGTGGATGCGCTGATCAGGGATCGGGTGATTGCTCATTGCGATGCCGGACATTGGTCGGCCCCGGACTGAACGCCCGAGGCCGCCACAGACTATCAGGTGCGAAGGGGATGTCCTACCTCCGTTCCCGGAGCCGTTCAGGGCCCGGGCCGAGAGACTCACGCGACGCCGTTTTGTTTCAGCCATGCCACCAGCTTGGCCCATCCGTCTTTGGCCTGATCGGCGCGGTAGCTCGGGCGATAGTCGGCGTAGAAGGCGTGCGGCGTGTCCGGGTACACGGTGATCTCGCACGTCTTGTTGGCCGCCTTGCAGGCCGCCCGCATCTTGTCGACGGTATCGACCGGGATGCCGGCGTCGGACCCGCCGTAGAGACCGAGCACAGGCGCGTTGAGCTGCGCGGCAATATCGACCGGGTGCTTGGGGGTCAGCTCCGTTGCATCGCCGACGAGCCGTCCGTACCACGCAATTCCGGCCTTCACGCCCGGGTTGTGAGCGGTATAGAGCCAGGTGATGCGTCCGCCCCAGCAGAACCCGGTGATCGCCAATTTCGAGGTGTCGCCCTTGCCCGATGCCTTCGCATAGGCAACCGCCGCATCGAGATCGCTCATGACCTGCCGGTCCGGGACCTTGGCGACGATCGGGCGAATTTCGTCAATCGAGGTGAGCTTGGACACATCTCCTTGACGCGCGTAGAGCTCGGCGGCGATCGCCATGTGTCCGGCCTTGGCAAGGCGGCGGCACACGTCCTTGATGTGCTCGTGCACACCGAAAATCTCCTGGACGACGAGCACGACGGGGAATGGCCCCCCGGACGCGGGCATCGCGCGGTAGGCGGGGATCTCGCCGTCGGATGTCTTCATCTTGATTTCGCCGGCCTCGAGCCCGCCGGTATCGGTGGTGATCATTGTTTGCGCGGCGACTGGCTGCGCCGCAAGGGCAAATCCCGTGGCAAGTGTCGTCACCATCATCTCCCGGCGTGAAAAGTCGATCTTGGGGGAAAGGCTCAAGCGTTCCTGCTCGAAATTTCTCTCCATGGATATCTCCTGATCGTGGGGCCGGGCGGAGTATACAGACGAGATCAGTGCACAGGCCCCGTCAGCGTTCACGCTTGCGTGTGTTCGCGCCGCCGAAGCGGTTTCGGTAGGTCGCGGGTGCGACGCCCACCTGACGTTTGAATGCGGCGCGGAACGTTTCGAGCGAACGGAAGCCGCAGGCAAGACTGACGTCCGGCAAGGGCAGCTTGGCTTCCTCGAGCAACTCCTGGGCGCGCACGAGGCGCTCGCGTTGAAGCCAGGCCTTTGGCGTGACGCCGACCGTGGCGGCGAAATGACGAAGAAACGTCCGCTCGCTCATGGCTGCTTCCGCGGCAAGGTCGCCCATTCCGATGTCCTGGTCGAGACGCGCGCGCGCCCAGTCGAGAACACGTCCCATGCCGCGTCCCGGGCGCGCCGGCAACGGCGCCACCACGTACTGGGCCTGGCCGCCTTCGCGATGCGGGGGAACGACGAGGCGGCGTGCCACCGCGTTGGCGACCTTTGCTCCGAAGTCCCGGCGCACAAGATGGAGACACGCATCTATACCGGCCGCACTACCCGAGGACGTAATGATGTTGCCCTCGTCGACGTACAGAACATCGTGCTCTATGCGGATGTCGGGATGCAGCCGCGCAAGATCGGGGGTATGGCGCCAATGGGTCGTTGCGCGCCGACCTTGCAGCAGTCCGGCAGCGGCCAGCACGAAGACACCCGAGCAAATCGACAGAAACCGGGTCTTGCGACGAGCCGCGTGGCGCAATGCTGACAGCAGCGCTTCGGGCGGCCGCTCGTTGTTGTTTCGCCAACCGGGAATGATGATGGTGCGCGCCTTGGCGAGCGCGGCGAGCCCGTGCGTCGCCTCGACGCTGATGCCGCCCAGGGCGGTCGTCCGTCTGCTCTCGGCGGCAACGACGGCAAACCGGTACCAGGGAAAGTCGAACTCGGGCCGAGGGAGGCCAAAGACCTCGACGGCGATCCCGAACTCGAAGGTGCACAGGCCGTCGTATGTGACGACGGCTACGAGGCCGGGATTTTGCCTGTTCTCGAGCATTTGGCGGAAACTTACCAGACTTTGTCGTGGCCGCCACTCACGGCGCGCGCCGCGGCGGGGTAAGTCCGTCCGCATGCCGTCCATTGCCGACGAGGAGACATGCCCATGCCGACGCCAGTCGCAGAAACACCGGCCGCGCCGTCCGAAGATGCTGCTCGCCACTTCGCAGCGAGGCTCTCGTTCGAAACCGACTGTTGGGATACCCACGAAAGTCTCAAGAGCGAAACGCGCGACTTCGTGCTCATCGATGTCCGATCTCCGGCGCTCTACGCCGAGGGGCATGTGCCAGGCGCCATCAACATTCCTCATGGGAAGATGACGCAGTCGAGAATGGCGGAATTCCCGAAGGGCACGCTATTCGTGGTGTACTGCGCCGGGCCACATTGCAATGGTGCCAACAAGGCGGCGCTGCGATTGGCCCGTCTCGGGCTTCCGGTCAAGGAAATGATCGGCGGGATAACTGGTTGGACCGATGAGGGGTTCTTGCTCAAACGAAATCAGAATCCGTAAAGGTTGAAGGCCATCCGTTCTCGCACTTTCGCCTTGCGCGATGGTACGGATCGGCTTTACTGCCGGCCGGCGAGCGCCATCGGCCCGCCGGCAACGAACGGTGATGATCATGGGTAATGTCGGCTGGATCGTGCTGGGCGTCATCGCCATGGCGGCGCTGTACGCGGTCTTCACATACAACGGCTTGGTGACGCTCAGGCAGCGCACGCGGCAAGCGTTCTCCGACATCGATGTGCAACTCAAGCAGCGGCACGACCTCGTTCCCAATCTGGTCGAGACCGTGAAAGGGTACGCGAAGCACGAGAGCCAGACCCTCGAGAACGTGATCAAAGCCCGCAATGCGGCCATCTCGGCGCAAGGCCCGACCGCGCAGGCTGCCGCAGAGGGCATGCTGCAGGGCGCGCTGCGCCAACTCTTTGCTCTTGCCGAGGCCTATCCCGATCTCAAGGCCAACACCAATTTCCAGCAGTTGCAAACCGAGCTTTCCAGTCTCGAGGGCAAGATCGCTGCCGCGCGCCGCTTCTTTAACAACGCAGTGGCCGAATACAATGCAACGCGCGAGAGCTTCCCTGCGGTCCTCTTCGCCAACGCGATGGGCTTTGCTCCGCAGGAATTCTTCAATCTGGAGGAGGGGGAGCGCGCGGCGGTCTCCAAGGCGCCCGAAGTGAAATTCTAGAGCGCCTCGCTGCGCGGACGCCCGATCCTCCAATGGTCCAAGCGTACGGCCTCTATTCACACATTCGCGCCAACCGCGTGCGGTCCATCATTCTCCTCGCGGGGTTTGTGGCGCTGCTGCACGCGCTGCTCTACTCCGTGCTGCTCGCGTTCTGTGCCTTCGAGGGTGGATCGCTCGAATGGATCATGCGCCGCGCAGCGGACCGCTTCGCCAGTGCGTGGCCGGTGGCGATGGCAGCAGCCGCGATCTGGTTCACGATCTCGTGGCTCTTCCACCAGTATTTCATCAGCTTTGCCACGGGAGCCCGAAGCGTCGAGCGCGCCGAAGCACCGCAGCTCTACGACGCGCTCGAAGCGCTGTGCATCTCGCGTGGCATCACCATGCCGGCGCTGCAGATCATCGAGACGCCCGCTCTCAATGCCTATGCCTCGGGACTGAAGGAGAGCGAGTACACCATCGCGGTCACGCGCGGGTTGATCGATACACTGAGCAAGGATGAGCTCGAGGCGGTGCTAGGCCATGAGCTCACCCACATCCGCAATCGCGACACCCAGCTCATGGTGATCGCAGTGGTCTTTGCCGGGATCTTCGCCTTCTTCGGTGACCTTGCGATTCGCGGGTGGGATTTCCCCTACGGCGTGTGGCCGCGGGGACGGCCGTCGGGTGACCGATCCTCCGATACGTGGAGCAGTAACGGCAACGACGGCGGCCGCGACAGCAAGGGAGGCGGGGGCGGGGCGCTCATCGCGATCCTCATTGCGATCGCGATCGTCGTCATATCCTGGGGGCTGTCGACGCTCATTCGCTTCGCGCTGTCCCGCTCGCGCGAGTATCTCGCCGACGCTGGTGCCGTGGAGCTCACCAAAAATCCCGATGCGATGATCCGCGCGCTGCGCAAGATCGAGAAGAACGCCGCGTTCGACGTGCCGTCGCGGATGGAGGCCTTCTTCATCGAGAACCCGCTGCAACGGCGGGCTGCGAGCCTGCTGTCAACGCATCCCTCGATGGACGACCGCGTCGCCGCGCTCGAGCGCTTCGCCGGTGGACGGGATGAGGCGGCGCCGTCGCGTCAGTAGACGACGACGCTGCGGATGCTCTTGCCGGCGTGCATGAGATCAAATCCCTTGTTGATGTCCTCCAGCGGCAGGACATGGGTGATCATCGGGTCGATCTCGATCTTGCGATCCATGTACCAGTCGACGATCCGCGGCACGTCAGTCCGGCCCCTAGCGCCGCCGAAAGCGGTGCCGCGCCACACCCGGCCGGTGACGAGCTGGAAGGGGCGTGTCGCGATCTCCTGGCCGGCGCCGGCAACGCCGATGATGATGCTCTCGCCCCAGCCGCGATGGCAGGCCTCGAGCGCCTGGCGCATCACGGTGACATTGCCGGTGCAATCGAAGGTGTAGTCGGCGCCGCCGATCTGGTCGGCGCCGCGCTTGGTCATGTTGACGAGGTGAGGGACGACGTCGCCCTGGATCTCCTTCGGGTTGACGAAATGCGTCATGCCGAAACGCTCACCCCAGGCTTTGCGCTCATTGTTGATGTCGACGCCGATGATCATGTCGGCACCGACCAGCCGCAATCCCTGGACCACATTGAGGCCGATGCCGCCGAGGCCGAAAACGATGCAGCGCGCACCGGGCTCCACCTTGGCGGTATTGATGACCGCGCCGACCCCGGTCGTGACACCACAGCCGATGTAGCAGATCTTGTCGAAGGGGGCGTCTTCGCGGACCTTGGCGATCGCGATTTCCGGCAGCACCGTGAAGTTCGAGAAGGTCGAACATCCCATGTAATGGTGGATCTTGCGGCCCTTGTAGGAGAACCGCGTGGTGCCGTCGGGCATGAGCCCCTGGCCCTGCGTGGCGCGGATGGCCGTGCACAGATTGGTCTTGCGCGATAGGCATGACGGGCACTGCCGGCATTCCGGAGTGTACAGCGGGATGACGTGATCGCCCTTTTTCACGGTGGTAACGCCCGGGCCTACGTCGACGACGATGCCGGCGCCCTCGTGGCCCAGGATGGCCGGAAACAGCCCCTCCGGGTCGGCGCCCGACAGTGTGAACTCGTCGGTATGGCAGATGCCGGTGGCCTTGATCTCGACCAGCACTTCGCCGCTCTTGGGACCATCGAGGTCGACGTCGACGATCTCGAGCGGTTTGCCCTTCTCGAAGGCGACGGCGGCGCGAGTCTTCATCGGCGCAACTCCCGGTGTTTCGATGCGTGGCCGCTGGCGGCGGCGCTGACCCCTGCAGTTGAACAGGGAACGGTGGCGCCGCGTCAAGGGAGCGCGTTAAATGAAAGAAGGGCCGCGGCAAGCCGCGGCCCTTCTCGATGATCCGATGTCCGCGGTTGCGGCGCGGGATCAGTGCTGACCCCAGATCTCGACAACAGCGGCGCCTTTGCCAACGGCCGTGCTGTCGAAGAAGCGCGAGCGGTACTTGGCCCGAACCTCCTTGATGGCGCGCGCACTGCCGGCGAGGTCCACGGGTCCGTAGATCGTCCCCGCCTCGACCTTGGACTTGACGGGGATTACGTCGTCCTTGCCGGACACGTAGATCACCCGTAGCTCATTCAAGGTGATGGCGCGGTCCTTCACCGCAACGCGCAACCGCTTGAAGCCGCCCTCGTTCACGCCCACGGGCACGAGGTCATTGTCGAAACCGACGAAGCCGGCGGTCTGGGCACCGAGCAGCACCCAGCCCTGATTGTACTTGCGGCCTTCGCCGTTGGGCCCGAGCCAGTTGGCTGCGTACTCGCCGTAGGCTTCGATGCGGGCTTGTCCTTTGAAATTGGGCCGTGAGCGATAGGTCATCTGGATGTCCTTGATGAACCGATCGCTCTTCAGGTCGAACCAGCGGGTGCGCGTGTTCTGCTTGATCTCGGCGTTGACCGCGAGAACGTCAGGATCGCCCGACAGGTAGTTGACCCGCAGCTCGCTGATGAAGATGTCGTTATCGAGCACGCGAAGACGGAGCCGGTTGAACTTGCCGATCTCCGAGCCGACGCGAATGGTGTCACGGTCAACGCCGAAGCCGACCAGTTGGGCTCCGAAGAGGACGTCGCCGCCGGCGGTTACGGAGCCGGGCTTCTCGGTCGCCTTGCCGGAAGTGTCCTGCCCTGCGATCGCACCGCTCGCGGGTCGTTTCGCCGCGAGGCCGGCGCTGCTCTGCAGGCCGTAGACCTGGACTTGGCCTTTGCGCTTGGCAGCCGGGTCGGCCTTGTAGCTGATGATGACGCTGTCGAGGAAGCGGTCCTCGGTGGTCGGATTGATGGGCTTGGTGTGCTCACCCTGCTTGAGGTCGATGTTGCGGCGCTCATTGTGCGCGGAGCCAGTCAGATATTTGACCTCGACGTGGGAGACTTGAACGTTCCCCCGTCTCGCGATGAGGCGGATGCCCTTATAGGCGCCCTTGGCCTTCGACAGATCCACGGTCTGTGATCCGCGTGCGAAGTCGATCTCGGGAGCACCGAGAAGAACCCATTTTTCCCCCGCCTTCTGCTGAGCCTGGGCAACGGAAAATACCCCGGCCGCGGCGATGGCGAGGCTCGCCAATACTAGCCTCCGTGACATGCCATACTCCCTGAATTGACCCACGAAGCCCCCGGGCTCCGGCGGTGACTCCTACTTGAAAAGCCCTTGTGGCGAAAGGCGATTTGGGCCCTTGAATTCACAGTTTTCCTTGACTGTGGCCGTGATGCGAATCGGGCCAGGTTGCCGGCCGGTCGCGGCGTTTGCATAGCGCAGGGCGCGGCCCTAGGTTGCAACGGAGCGGCTGGACCAGCGGTCGTGTGAGCGGATCTAGTAGGAGACTTGGATGGCGGCGGGGACTACGAAGGCGCGGCGCGAAGGCGTGGACACGGCCATCGCCGTGCTTCGGCAGCGGTTCGGTGATCGGCTGCAGACCGGCGAGGCGATCCGCCGCCAACACGCCAACACCTTGACTTGGATCGAGAACCAGCCTCCCGACGCCGTGATCTGGGTGGAGACTGGCGACGAAGTTCCCGAAATCGTGCGCGTCGCGGCGCAGCATCGGGTCCCGATCATTCCGTTCGGAGCCGGCACCTCTCTCGAGGGGCACGTCAACGCTCCGAACGGTGGGCTATCGATCGATTTTTCCCGGATGAACCGCGTTCTTGCCGTCAATGATCGCGACCTCGATTGTGTGGTCGAGCCCGGAGTGTCGCGGAAAGCCCTCAATGATCATCTTCGCGACATGGGGCTGTTCTTTCCGATAGATCCTGGTGCGGAGGAGGCCACTCTCGGAGGCATGGCGGCGACGCGCGCGTCCGGAACCAATGCGGTGCGCTACGGCACCATGCGGGAGAACGTGCTCAACGTGACGGCGGTCCTTGCCGATGGCTCGGTTGTGAAGACCGCCGGTCGGGCTCGCAAATCCTCTGCCGGCTACGACCTGACGCGGATGTTCGTCGGCTCAGAAGGCACGCTGGGCGTGATCACGGAGCTGACCGTCCGCCTCTACGGCATTCCGGAGGTCATTCTCGCGGCGGTGTGCCCGTTCAAGACCATCGAAGGTGCGTGCAACGCCGTCATCCAGTCGATCCAGCTCGCATTGGGGGTTGCGCGCATGGAGCTGCTGGACGAGGTGCAAATCCGCGCCGTCAACACGCATTCCAAGCTTTCGCTGCAAGAGAGCCCGACGCTGTTCCTGGAGTTCCACGGCACGCAGGTTTCCGCCCGGGACCAAGTGAGACTGTTCGAGGAGATCGCGAAGGCGGAAGGGGCCATCCGGTTCGATTGGGCGGATAAGGAGGAAGATCGCCGTCGCCTCTGGAAGGCACGCCATGACGTGTACTGGTCGGTCAAGACGACATGGCCCGGCAAGGACGTGCTGGCGACAGACGTGTGCGTGCCAATCTCGCGCCTTGCCGAATGCGTTCTCGAAACGCAAAAGGACATCCGTGCCTCCGGTCTGGTGGCCCCGATCGTCGGGCATGTCGGCGACGGCAACTTTCACACTACGCCGGTGTTCGACATGAAGGACCCCGCCGAGATGGCCAAGGTTAAAGGTTTCATGGAGCGGCTCACGGCACGGGCGATCGGCATGGAAGGGACGTGCACGGGTGAGCACGGGGTTGGCCAGGGCAAGGTCAAATACATGACGAGCGAGCTCGGCGCCGGCGTCGACATGATGCGCCAAATCAAGCGCGCCCTCGATCCGTTGGACATCATGAACCCCGGCAAGGTGCTGCCCGCTCCGATTTGAGCGCTTCCGCGGATTAATTCTTCGTTGCCAATTTCGCACGACTTTCGCGTCGCCGTCGAAGGGTCATTTCAGCATTTTTTGCCATGATCGGGACCGGGAACGTGCGTGCGCCACTATCGCAAGGGTGGCCGTCGCCGACGGGGTATTGGTCCATGGTGTTGAAAACACAACAATTCAAGCTGCCGCGGTTCTTCCTGTTCAATCTGGCCGCCGGCGTGCTCTTCGTCGGCACGGCTGCCTATGCCGTGCGCTCGCTGTTCGTGACAGAGGAGGTTCCGCCCTGCTCGGAGCGGTATGTCCAGGCAACGGTGTTTGCCCTCCGGAACGCCTCGGGCGCGGCGCTGACCCCGGCCGACCTTCAAGCGAGGCTCGCCGGGCGTGATTGGGGCCTGCTCGACAATGCCCGGATCGTGGAAACGCCCGATGGGCCCGCCTCGGCAGCCCTCCAGGTCCGCCTGGCCGATGCCAAGGTCGCACGCGGGGAGGCTGGCGAACGGCCGAGCGGCATGGGTTTTACCTGGATGCCGTCACGCCTGGCGACAGCTAGCGCCGCCTGCCTCGGCTATACCTTCCGGGTTCCCGACGATTTCGAGTTCGGCGTGGGGGGCACCCTCCCCGGCCTGTTCGGCGGCCGCGAGGAGGCTGCTGCTCCTGGCGGAAAGGCGCAATTCTCGGCCCGCTATCGCTGGCGCGATGACGGAAAGTTGGAGCTCCGTGCGGCGACCGTCGATGCCCCCGGTGGGTTGAGTCTCGCCATCGATCCCAACAAGCTGACCCTCCCCCGGGGCCGTTGGGTGCGCCTCGAGCAGGAAGTCGTCCTCAACCGGCCCGGTGCGTCCGACGGCGTGCTGCGCGTGTGGGTCGATGGGGCGATGAAGCTCGAAAGCCGCAACCTGGCCTTCCGCGACAAGGACGATCAGAGCCTGAAGGGTGTGATTGCGGATGTTCACTACGGGCGCCCCGACCTCAGTTGGGCGCCTGCGCCGAAAACGGCCAATCTTCTGATGTCGCCCTTTGATCTGCGCTGGCGCTAAGGGCTAGGACCCGGCCAGCGCCTCGATCTGCTCCAGCAGGGCGGTTTCGACCTTCACGCCGTGGCGTGCGGCCGCCTCGCGCAGCGCAAGCCGGCGGGACCCGGGCAAGCGCGCACCATCCCCCTCGATGGCAGCCACCAAGGTGGAGAGACGATCGCCGAAGCGGTCGGCCCCGGCAAAAGCCGTCGGATCGATGGCCACCAGCACGTGGCCGATTCCCGGTGGTGGGCCCTGGTCGTCGAAGAACGAGGAGGCCTCGAACGCAAAGTTGGCGCCGCTCAGGGCAACAGCAAGGATCTCGACCATGAGGGCCAGGGCGGCACCCTTCCCGCCGCTGGCCGGCAGGAGCGTTCCGGCGAGCGCGGCGCGCGCATCGGTTGTCGGGCGACCGGTGGCGTCGAGCGCCCAGCCGGCCGGAATTGGCTCGCCCTTTTGAGCGGCCGACACGATCTTTCCGCGAGCGACCTCGCTCAACGCCATGTCGATAACCAGGGCCGCGCGATTGTGCTGGGGGGCTGCGAAGGCGATCGGATTGGTGCCGAGCAGCGAGCGGCGGCCACCCCATGCGGCCATGGCATGGGGGCTGTTGCTGACCGCCAAGGCGACGAGGCCCTGGCTCGCAAAACGCTCGACGGTTCGGCCGGCCACTCCGAAGTGATGCGATCGCGTGATAGCAGCCGCGGCCACGCCGCTCGATGCGGCCAGGGACGGAAGGCGCGCGACCGCGAGATCGATCGCCGGGTATGCGAAGCCGTTGGCCGCATCGATCTGGAGGCTGGCGGCGCGTGTCTGCCGCGCTTGAGGGATGGCGTGTCCATCGACCTTTCCGGCTCGTGCATGCGCTGCGTAGCTCTGGACTCGGGACACGCCGTGCCCCTTCTGACCGTCGATCTCGGCCTGAACGAGCGCCGCGGCGACGGAGCGGGCGTTGACGTCGCTGGTCCGACTATTGACCAGCGCGCGAACGATGATGTTTTCCAATTCGCTGGGGGGCAGCGAGCGTGTGCTCATCGGCCCTCCTTCCCCGGGGAGCCGGGGCCCGTTGCGGGTTGCCCAAGGATTTCGATGAGAACGATCTTGATCATGCCCGCTTGATCCTTCGTTTGGTGTCCAAGGCGCTCCCGCCGGTGAGGTCTATGACATAGAGCGCTTTCGGCTCCAGACCGTAGGTCGGATTGACGACTTCGCCGACGCATGCCCCGCCGTTGCGCTCGATGGTCCGACGGGAGGCGGTGTTGGTCTTGTCGGTCGTCAGCTCGATCCGCCGTAAGCCGATCCGGCGCGCCTCCCGCACCATGGTGCCGAGCGCGCGGGCTGCGTAGCCGTTACCGCGCTTCCATGGCACGACCGCGTACCCAACGTGACCCAGTACGTAGTCGGGCAAGGTATCGCTGTCCGGCTGCCACCTGAGGCTGATCGTGCCGCAGAAGTCACCGTCCCACATCCACTGCATCACGGACGGCAGCTTTGGTACATGGCGACCGTCGGGGAGCGGGATCGTCCCGGTTTGAGCGATCAGGTCCCGGAGGAATGCGTCCGGGTCGGCTCGGATCGCGTCGAGATGCTCGGCGCTGACGTCGCGGACGTTGTTCGGCGACCACCCGCGCTCGAGGGCGCTCCGGTAGGAGGAGAGGTACTTTTGGCCCGGCTTGACGAGGCGAAACGTCGATTTGCTCATGACGTGCGAGGAATGCAGCTTCACGACCCGGCGTCGTGACTGGCCCTGTGGGCAACGGTTCTATCACAAGATCTTGACCGGTGCCGGGTCCGCCGCCTTTGCCGAGAATGCTCTGGCCCAACCCGCGAGCGCTCGCTAGTGTCGGCGCGAACAAGAAGCCCGGCGTGTTGTTCGGGCCCAAGCACGTGGAGGAGTCATGCAGACATCCGTCTGGACGAGACAATGCGCCGTCGCTGCATTCGCGGCGCTCGTGTTCCCTGCCGCATTGCACGCTCAAGGGTATCCAACCAAACCGATCACGCTCATTGCGCCGTTCGCGGCGGGCGGTCCTACCGATACCATCGCACGGCTGACCGCGGACCATATCGGACGCACGCTGGGCCAGCAGGTGATCGTTGAGAACGTTGCGGGTGCGGGTGGAACCGCGGGCGCCGAGCGCGCCGCGAAGGCCTCGCCCGACGGCTACACCGTTCTCATCCACCACGGTGGGCTCACGCGTGGGCCATCGCTCTATTCGAACCTGCGCTACGATACGAAGACGGCGTTCGACACGATCGGGCTGATCAATGGCGGTCCGATGATCGTCGTCAGCAAAAAGGGCATCGAGGCCAAAAGCGCGGCCGAGCTGTTCGACTATCTGAAGAAGAATGCGGACAAGGTCTCGCTCGGCCATGCCGGTGCGGGCTCGAACTCCTATACGTGCGGCCTGCTGATCCAGCATGTGCTCCAGCAGAAATTCTCATTCGTGGCCTACCGCGGCACCGGTCCTGCGATGAACGATCTGGTGGCGGGTCAGATCGATGCGATGTGCGATCAGGCGACCAATGCCATCCCGCAAGTCAGCGGAGGGACGATCAAAGGCTATCTGGTCACCGGAGACGAACGGCTCGGGTCGGTGAAAGACCTTCCCACCGCGAAGGAGGCCGGCTTCCCGGGCCTCAAGATCGAGATCTGGAACGGTCTCTATCTGCCGAAGGGCACGCCGAAGGACATTATCGACAAGTGGCACGCTGCGCTGCAAAAGGCGCTCGGTGACAAAACTTTTGTCGACAAGCTGACGGAGCTCGGCACGACGCTGTTCCCCGAAAACATGCGTTCGCCGGACGAGCATAGGAAATACATGTTGGCCGACATCGAGCTGCAGGCGGCGCTCCTGAAAAGCGCCGGGGTGCAGCCTGTCGAGGCCAAATAGTACACAGGCTTCGATGGCATCCGTCCGGGCGCGCCGGGGATGCCATCGAGACATACATTGGCATCTTCCCAGTCGCGCCAGAGGACACATCATGCCGCTCGCCATGTATGACGCTTGCGTACCCGTGTGCGTTAGCCAGCTCGAGGCGCTTATCGGGGTTCTCGAAAAAGGAGAAGCTTACGCGGGCGCGAAGAAAATCGACCCCGCCGTTCTCGTCGGGGCGCGCCTCTTTCCGGATATGTTTCCTCTATCCCGCCAGGTGCAGACGGCAAGCGATTTCGCGAAAGGCACGACCGCCAGGCTGGCGGGTCTGGATGTGCCGAGCTACGAGGACTCGGAGAAAACGTTTGGCGATCTGAAGGCACGTTTGAGAAAGACGCTCGACTTCCTGGCTTCGGTCAGCCCCGAGCGCATGATCGGTGCGGAAGATCGCGACATCGTCATGAAAATCGGGGGGAAGCCGGTGACCTTCAAAGGGCAGCCCTATCTGTTCGGATTTGCGCTGCCCAATCTCTACTTCCACTCGACGATGGCGTACGCCATTCTGCGCCACAACGGGGTGGAGCTGGGCAAGCGCGACTTTCTCGGCAAGGTTCCGGGTCTGTAAGCCGGTACGCGACACCCCCGCGCCAGGGCCTGTCGGGTGCGGCGTGGCGCGAGGACAGGCGGACGATGCACGATCGACCTGAATTGTCGCGAAGCGCGGCCAATTTCGTTCCTCTGACCCCGCTCAGCTTCCTGAGACGCGCAGCGACGTTCTTCGCCGGCGCAACGGCAGTCATTCACGGTGGCCGCCGCTTTACCTACGCGCAGTTCGAAATCAGATGCCGGCGGCTCGCCGATGCCCTCGCCAGAGCCGGAATCGGACGCGGCGATACCGTGGCGATCGTGGCGGCCAACGTGCCGGCTCTGCTCGAGGCGCACTATGCGGTGCCGATGCTGGGAGCGGTGCTGAACCCCATCAATACAAGGCTCGATTCCGGAACGATCGCGTTCTGCTTGGAGCACGGGGACGCCAAGGTTCTCCTCGCTGACCGTGAGTTTCATGCAGCCGTTCGGCCGGCTTTGGCTCAGCTTGCGCGGCCGCCGATGGTGATCGACGTCGCCGATCCGGAGACGGTGGATGCACCGCACATCAGCGCAATCGAATACGAGGCGTTTCTGGCGTCGGGGGATCCCGGTTTCGCGTACGCCGGCCCGGCCGACGAGTGGGACTCGATTTGCCTTCTTTACACGTCCGGCACCACCGGCAATCCGAAAGGTGCCGTCTATAGCCATCGCGGCGCTCATCTCAATGCGCTCGCCAACGCGATGACCTTCAAGCTCGACCATCAGAGCCGGTATCTGTGGACGTTGCCGATGTTCCACTGCTCGGGCTGGACCTACACGTGGGCGGTCACGGCAGCGGCGGGCACGCATATCTGCCTGAGGAAGATTGATCCCAAACGAATTTTCGATCTCATCGAGGAGCATGGTGTCACCCATCTATGCGGCGCGCCGATCGTGCTCAATATCCTGGCGCATGCACCGCCGGAGGTCCGCAAGGTGCTTCGCGCCAGGCCGAAAATCATGACAGGCGGCGCTGCACCGCCTTCGGCGATCATCAAGAACATGGAGCTGCTAGGGTTCGAGGTGCTCCATGCCTACGGAACCACCGAGAGTTATGGACCGTCGACCTATTGTGCCCCACAGGTAGACTGGCATGATGGCGCGAGCGATGTGCGTTACCAGCGGATGGCCCGACAGGGTGTGCCCCACCCGCTGATCGAGCACCTTATGGTCGCTTCCCCCGAGACGCTGATCCCGGTCGCACGCGACGGCCAAACCATGGGGGAGATCATGCTGCGCGGCAATACGCTGATGAAGGGCTACCTGAAGAACGCGGCAGCAACGGCCGAAGCCTTCGTTGGCGGCATCTACCATTCAGGCGACCTCGCCGTGTGGCATCCCGACGGCTACGTCGAAGTCAAGGACCGCTCGAAGGACATCATCATTTCGGGCGGAGAGAACATTTCGTCCCTCGAGGTGGAGGAGGTGCTTTACCGGCACCCGAGCGTGATGGAAGCCGCGGTAGTCGCCCGGTCCGATCCCAAGTGGGGCGAGAGCCCGTGCGCGTTCATCGCGCTGAAGGCCGGCGCTGTGGAGTCGACGGCTGCCGAGATCATCGCGTTCTGCAGAGCCAACATGGCCGGGTTCAAGGTGCCGCGAACCGTGGTTTTCGGTCCTTTGCCCAAGACATCGACCGGTAAGATCCAAAAATTCGTCCTGCGTGAAGCTGCCAAAAAGCTCTAGCCCGAGCCGCGGAGGGGGATGGTCTCGTTTTTTGCCGCAATCGCTCCCATATCCCGGTGTCCAATCCGGCAAGACTCATTTGGTCGTCTCTTCATCCGTCTTGCCGAGGCATGAGGAATGCTTTCATGTTGAACAAGATTCGCTGGCTTCACGACGTTCGCCGTGAGCCCGCCGGTCATTCCGACGTGGCGGCGGACGGCGAGTTGCTCGATGCCTATTCGCGGGCGGTCGTGTCGGTTGTGGAAGCCGTATCTCCGTCGGTCGTGCACGTGCAGGTCAGGGGCGAGCGCAACGGTCGCCAGGCGCAGGGGTCGGGAAGTGGGGTCGTGGTGTCGCCCGACGGCCTCATCCTCACCAACAACCATGTGATCGACGGTGTCGCCGGCATCGACGTTTCGCTCAATGATGGCCGCCGCTTCCGGGCGCGGGTTCTGGGTCGCGATCTCGACACCGATCTTGCGGTCCTGCGCGGGGAGATCGAAGGGTCGTTGCCGGCAGCACGCATCGGCAATTCGAAGCGGGTGCGCCCCGGTCAGGTGGCGATCGCGATCGGCAATCCTCTGGGTTTCGAGAGCACGGTCACGGCGGGCATCGTCAGTGCGGTGGGGCGTTCCCTGCGGGCGCAGAATGGGCGGCTCATCGGTGACGTCATCCAGACCGATGCGGCGCTCAATCCGGGCAACTCGGGCGGGCCGCTCGTCAGCTCCATGGGCGAGGTGATCGGCATCAATACGGCCATGATCGCGGGTGCCCAGGGTATCTGCTTTTCCGTTGCCGCCAACACGGCGTTGCACGTGCTGACCCAGGTGCTGTCGCACGGCCGGGTGCGGCGGGCGCGGATCGGGGTGGTGGCGGAGCAGGTGCCGCTGCCGGCGCGGCTGCGCCATCACGCCGGTGTCACCCAGGCCAGTGCGGTGCGCGTGAGAGACGTGCAGGCCGGTAGTCCGGCTCATCGGGCCGGAATGGTCGCGGGTGACGTGGTTCTGGCTCTCGATGGCGAGGTCGTCACCGGGGTCGACGACATCTCCCGCATCCTCGATGGGGCGCGGATCGGGCGCCAAGTCGTGGCGCGCGTGCTGCGGGAGGGCGGTGTGCAGGAAATGCGGCTGGTGCCCGACGAGCGGTGAGGCCGATAGTCGGGGTGCGTGTCAAATCTCTAACATTTGTCAGATAACGCGCTGACGGATTTTTTACGATCCGGCGAACTATTCCGGCTGATGTTCTTGCCATGGCGAGGGCGTCGCGGTTTGATCGGACTGTCCGAACCGTGACGCCGCTCCCACCACCCCCCTCAGGCGTCACGCGCTCAGCCCGCGGTCCCCCCCGGCCGCGGGCTTCTTCATTGGAAGCATCAGAGACGTCGACAGCGCGTGATTTATTGCGGCGCGGCCACCTTCATGATGAAGGGGTTGCCGGAGTTCGCCGCCGTCGAGATCCACACACTCTTCGTTTGCAAGTACTCGTTGATCGCCTCCTGGCCGTTCTCGCGGCCGAGTCCTGAGCTCTTGTAGCCGCCGAACGGCATCGTGAAGCTCACGGCCCGATAGGTGTTGACCCACACCGTTCCGGCGCGGATGCGGCGCGCCATGACGGTGGCCCGCTTCACGGACTGTGTCCACACACCCGAGCCCAGCCCGTAGATCACATCGTTGGCGATTCGGATCGCGTCCTCCTCGTCCTTGAATTTGATGACCGACAGCACAGGGCCGAAGACTTCCTCCTGGGCGATCCGCATCTTGTTCTCGACGCCGGTGAAGATGGTGGGCTGCACGAAATACTTGCCGCCGCCCACGCTGGAATCGGCGGGGCCGCCGCCCAGCACGCATTTGGCGCCCTCGCCCTTGGCAATGTCGATGTAGGACAGGATCTTCTGATATTGCGCCGGGGTGGTGACCGGCCCGACCTGGGTGTCGAAGCTCATTGGATTGCCGAGCTTGGCGGTCCTGGCGGTTGCCAGCAGCTTCTCGACGAACCGATCGTGGATGCTTTCCTGGACCAGCAGGCGCGACCCTGCCACGCAGGTCTGTCCAGTGGCGGCGAAGATGCCGGAGATCGCGCCGTTGACGGCGTCCTCCATCACGCAATCATCGAACACGATGTTGGGGGATTTGCCGCCGAGCTCGAGGGAAACCTTCTTGAAGGTCTGCGCGGCGAGCGAGGCGACGCGGGCGCCGGTGACGCTGCCGCCTGTGAACGCCACCTTGGCGACCTTGGGGTGGGTGACGAGCGGCTCGCCCGTCACGGCGCCGTAGCCGGTGACCACGTTGACCACGCCTTTGGGAAGGCCGGCTTCCTCGATGACCAGCTTGACGAACTCGAGGAGGGAGGCGGACGTGAATTCCGACGGCTTGATGACGACCGTGCAGCCGGCGGCGAGTGCGGGGGCCAGCTTCCAGCCGACCAGGAGGAGCGGCGAGTTCCACGGGATGATCATGCCGCACACGCCGACCGGCTCGCGCAGTGTGTAGGTGAAGGTGTCCGGCTTGTCGACGGGCACGACGGTGCCGGTGATCTTGTCGGCCAGACCGCCGTAATAATAGTACCACTCGGGCAGATACTTGAGCTGGGCGCTCATCTCGGAGATGAGCTTGCCGTTGTCCTGGACCTCGATCCGGGCGAGATGGTCGGCATGTTTTTCGATCAGGCCGGCGATCTTGCGCAGGACCTTGCCACGCGCGGTCTGCGTCATGCTCGGCCAGGGACCGCTATCGAAGGCGCGCCAGGCCGCTTCGCAGGCGCGGTCGACGTCGCGGGCATCACATTCGGGGATCAGGGCCCACGGCTCGCCGGTGTACGGGTCGGACGATTGGAACGATTTGCCGGACTGAGCGTCGACCCACTGGCCGTCGATGTAGGTCTGGTACTGCTTGAGCTTCTTCGGAACGTCCTGCATGGGGGGGCTCCTTGAATTCCACTTGTCGGCTTGTCCGGCACGGAACGCCAAGCGGGCGGGCGCGTCAAGTTGGGGGTGATGCCCGCACTCCCCACATCGCGTCGGCGAACGCCGGATAGGTCTCGGCGACCTGTTCTCCGACCGCGGTGCGCAGGAGATGCGCCGTCTCGGCATCGAGCGACTCGGTTTCGCGAGATCGGCCGACTGTGTCGTACTCGAAGCCCGTGGCGGCACGAACGTCGGAGGCCGAAACGCCCGGGTGCGTGCTTTCGAGCCGAAAACGTTTGCGCGTCTTGTCGAAGGAGAAGACGCACAATCCGGTGACAAGCGCGTGCGGCCCCCCCGGCCGGAATTCGCCCGGTGGCGATGTGCCGGCCGCGCTTACGAAATCGACCTTTTCGACCAGCGTGCGCGGCGTGTGCTCCTCGCGGAACAGAATGACGCGCGGAACGAGGTGATAGAGGTAGGCCGAGCCGAACGAGCCGGGAAATCGCACGGACGTGTTGGGATAGGGGCCGAGGCCGACCAGATTGATGTTGGCTTCGCCGTCGATCTGGCCGCCCGACAGGAAGAACGCGTCGATGCGGCCCTGGGCGGCGCAATCGAACAGCTCACGGCCGCCATCGGTGAAGGGGTTGTGCTCGCGGCTGCCGAGGAGGGAGACGCGCAGTCGGCCGTTGGAGAGGGCGCGGGCGAGCAGGGCCGCAGAACCGGGGATCGGCGAGCTTGCTCCGACCGCCACGTGATCGAGGCCGGCAAGCATGCGCGCGATGGCGCCGATCATCGTTTCGGCGCGCGCGGCTGCCGGGGGTGTCGTCACGCCGGAACCGTCGCGAGGATGTTTTCTTCGAGCCATTCGCGGAACCCGGCTTCGGTGCGTGCGGCGCGCGCGTACGCGGCCAGCGCGGCGGCGTCCGGAGCGTAGGCCCCGACGAGCCCGATCGGATCGGCGCCTCGAGGCGCCTCGCAGAGAGCGGTGATGTAGAGCGCGGGGATGGTGCCGGCGGCGTAGGCGTCCTCAGTGAGGAAATCGGCATCCATGACGCGCTCAACCGTTATGAAGGTCCGGCGCGCGGCGTGCGCCATCAGCATCAGCTCGCGGCGGACTCCAATCCAGACGTTGCCGTGGCGGTCTGCGGCAGCGGCATGAAACAGGGCGACATCGGGCCGGATCGCTGGGACGAGGACGATTGGATCGGGCGTGGCGCTCAGTGGATTGTCGATCACTTTCCAGTCGGGTCGATGCTCGAGCAGGTCCGACCCCAGGATGCCGCGCAAAGGCAGGAAGGGAATGCCCTTCTCGGCCGCCTGCAGGCCGGCGTGAATGGCGGGACACGTGGCGTCCCGCATCACCAGAGTCCGGTTCTTGATCGCGGCGGCAAAGCGGGGCGGCAGGCCGTGCTCGCCGAGGGTCATAGCTGCAGCCTCGACGCTTGCGACGCAGCCGGCGCCGATTAGCCAGTCGGCCTGGACGCCGCCGCTCGGCACGCCGACCAGGTGGAGGTTACGCGCACCGCGCCGGATCAGCACCTTGACGGCGGTCATTGCACAGCCCGAGTAATCAGGCGGAATGGCGATGCTGGCGCCGTCCGGGATGCGCGAGGCCAGCGCGTCGATGTCGAGGAGTGGGGGTCCCGCTGTGGTCACGTTGTCGGCGCCGAGTTGATGTAACGCCTTGAGTCTAGCCGAAATGCCGTCTGGCACAAGGTGTTGGAACGAACGGAGCGGGTGCCGTGATCGAGGGTCTGAGCCACGTAACCTTTGTCGTCAGGGATCTCGAGAGGATGACGCGGATCCTCCAAGAGGTTCTCGACGCACGGGAGGTTTATGCCAGCGGGGATGAGACGTTCTCGATCGCGCAGGAGAAGTTCTTTGTCGCCGGGGGCGTGTGGATCGCGATCATGGAGGGCGAGGCACTGCCGTCACGCACCTACAACCATGTGGCCTTCAAGATCGCGGAGGGGGATTTTGACGCGCGGTTGGCGCGGATTCGCGCACTCGGGCTCGAGGTGAAGCCGCCGCGGCCGCGGGTCGAGGGGGAGGGGCGGTCCATCTACTTTTATGACGACGATAACCACCTCTTTGAGCTGCACACGGGAACGCTGGAGCAGCGGCTGGCGCGGTATGGCCGCGGTGCTGGGCGGCAATGATCGCGATTGGCTCGACGCGGGGAGGTGGTGGGGCCTACTTCACACGATCGGTGATTGCAGTGCGAAACGATGCGGAACGTGCGCTGCAGCGTGCGGAACGAGGACTCCGACGTGCCGGAACAAAGGCTCCGGAATGTTTCACGACGACTTGATCCGGGTCTCTTGAGGGGTGGCGCGTGATGGCCACACCGCCCCCTTCTGCCGGACGGCCGGGCGTGGTTAGTTGGCGGCCAGCCGCACAAGCCCGGAGCCGCCATGTCGTTCGTCAATCCCAGCCCCTTCACGACCCGCCCCGAGATCGAGGGCACGTTCGGGGTCGTGACCTCGACCCACTGGATCGCCACCGCGGTCGGCATGGGCATCCTGGAAAGAGGGGGCAACGCGTTCGATGCGGGCGTAGCGGTCGCCTTCACGCTGCAGGTGGTGGAGCCGCACCTCAACGGCCCCGGCGGCGACGTGCCGGTGATGCTGCTCGACCGCCGCAAGGGCAAGCCCGAGGTCGTGTGCGGCCAGGGTCCGGTGCCGGCGGGCGCAACAATAGCGCACTACCGTGATCACCTGGGGCTCGACATGATCCCGGGCACCGGCCTGCTCGCCGCGTGCATCCCGGGCACGTTCGAGACCTACATGATGATCCTGCGCGACTACGGCACGATGCGCCTGCGCGACGTGCTGGAGCCGGCGATCGGCTATGCCACCCACGGGCATCCGCTGGTCGAGCGGGCGACGGCCACCATCGCCACGGTGGAGCAGCTCTTCCGCGAGCACTGGCCGACCTCGGCGACGGTCTACCTGCCCGGCGGCAAGGTGCCGGCGACCGGCTCGCTGTTCACCAACGCGGCGCATGCCGCCACCTACGCGCGCATCCTCAAGGAGGCGGAGGCCGGCGGCGGCGGGCGCGAGGCGGAGATCGGGCGAGCGCGCAAGGCGTGGAGCCACGGCTTCGTCGCCGAGGCGATCGACCGCTTCTGCCGGACACAGGAAGTGATGGATGTCAGCGGCCGGCCGCATCGCGGCGTGCTGACGGCCGAGGACATCGCCGGCTGGAAGCCGACCATCGAGGCGCCGGTGCATCTCGACTACGGCCGCTACCGGGTGCTGAAGCCCGGGCCGTGGACGCAGGGGCCGGTGCTGTTGCAGCAGCTCGCCCTGCTCAAGGGCTACGATTTCGGAAAGCTCGACCCGACCAATCCGGATTTCATCCACCTGTGGATCGAGTGCGCCAAGCTCGCCTATGCCGACCGCGAGGCATTCTACGGCGATCCGGCGTTCGTCGACGTGCCGCTCGAGACGCTGCTGTCGGAGGCCTACAACGCGGAGCGGCGCAAGCTCGTCGATGCCGGGCGCGCGTCGATGGAGCAGCGGCCGGGCCGGATCGACGGCTATGGCGGCAAGGTCATCGTCAAGGGCTCGGGCGATCAGCGCACCGCGGTGTCGTCCTCCGGCGCCGGCGAGCCGACCGTCGGCCGGATGGGCGAGGCGCGCGGCGATACCGTCCACGTCGACATCATCGACCGCCACGGCAACATGTTCACCGCCACGCCATCGGGCGGCTGGCTGCAATCCTCGCCGGTGATCCCGGAGCTCGGCTGGCCGCTCGGCTCGCGGGCGCAGATGTTCTGGCTCGAGGAGGGCCAACCGGCCTCGCTGGCGCCCGGCAAGCGGCCGCGCTCGACGCTGTCGGTCGGCATGGCGCTGCGCGACGGCGAGCCCTACCTGAGCTGGGGCACCCCCGGCGGCGACCAGCAGGACCAGTGGTCGAGCCAGTTCTTCCTGCGCCACGTCCACGCCGGCATGAACCTGCAGGAGGCGATCGACGCGCCGGCTTGGCACATCGAGCATTTCCCGCTGTCGTTCTGGCCGCGCACGGCGCGGCCCGGCGTGGTGGCGGTCGAGAGCCGTCTGCCGAAGGCGACGATCGAGGAGTTGAAGCGCCGCGGCCACAAGGTCGAGGTGGGGGCGGACTGGTCCGAGGGCCGGTTGACGGCGGCGTCGCAGGTGGGGCCGCGCCGCAAGGCGGCGGCCAACCCGCGCGGCATGCAAGGCTACGCGGCCGGCCGATAGCGGAGACAGCCATGACGTGGTCGATCATCGCGCGCGACGAGGAGACGGGCCGGGTCGGCATCATCGTGGCGACGCGCTTCTTCGCGGTTGGCGCGCGGGTGCCCACCATCAAGACGGGCGTCGGGGCTATCGCGTCCCAGGCTTTCGTCAATCCGTTCTTTGGCCCGCAAGGCCTGGCGCTGCTGCAGGCCGGCGCGTCCGCCGAGGATGTGGTGCGCATGCTCACCAACGCCGACGACGGGCGCGACACTCGCCAGCTCCACGTCATGGACCGGCACGGCCGCTTCGCCGCCTACACGGGCGCGGCCTGCATCGATTGGTGCGGCCATGTCGTGGCCGAGGCCTACTCGATCGCGGGCAACATGCTGGCGGGTCAGGCGGTGCTAGAGCAGACGGCAGTCGCCTACGAGGCGGCCCGAGACGTGCCCTTCGCGCGGCGGCTGCTGGCGGCGATGAAGGCCGGCGAGGCCGCGGGCGGCGACAAGCGCGGCAAGCAGTCGGCCGCCCTCCTCGTTCATGACGACCAGGACTATTCGCTGCTCGACCTCAGGGTCGACGACCACGCTGACCCGCTTGCCGAGCTGGAGCGCCTGGAGGCGGTGGCCCGCGAGCGCTGGGTCCACTTCCGCCGCCTGATGCCGTCGCGGGAGGACGCGGTCGGGCTCACTAATCGCGCCGAGCTCGAGGACCACATCGCCCGCTCGATCGCGGAGGGATATGAATGAGCGCGTCGCCGCTGCTCGACGTCCGCGATCTGCGCGTCGCCTTTGTCGGGCACGGCGGCCCGGTGAGCGAAGCGGTAACGGGCGTGAGCCTCACCATCGAGCGCGGGCGGACGCTGGGTGTCGTCGGAGAATCGGGCTGCGGCAAGAGCGTGACCGCGCTCGCCGTCATGCGGCTGTTGCCCAAGGACACGGCGCGGCTGTCCGGCTCCGTCGCGTTCGAGGGCCGCGAGCTGACCACGCTCTCCGAGCGCGAGATGCAGGATCTGCGCGGCAATCGGCTGGCGATGATCTTCCAGGAGCCGATGACGTCGCTCAACCCGAGCTTCACCGTCGGCGACCAAATCGGCGAGACGCTGGTGCGCCACCGCGGCCTGTCGCGCGCGGAAGCGCGGCGCGAAGCGACCGAGATGCTGCGGCGTGTGCGCATCCCGTCGCCCGAGGCGCGGGTCGACGAGTATCCGCACAAGCTCTCGGGCGGCATGCGCCAGCGGGTGATGATCGCGATGGCGCTCGCCTGCGACCCGGCGCTGCTGATTGCCGACGAGCCGACCACCGCGCTCGATGTCACGATCCAGGCCCAGATCCTCGATCTGCTGCGGCGGCTCAGTGACGAGACCGGCACCGCCATCCTGCTGATCACGCACGATCTCGGCGTCGTCGCCGAGATGTGCCAGGAGGTGGTCGTCATGTATGCCGGCGAGATCGTCGAGCGGGCGCCGGTGGCGGAGATCTTCGCGCGCCCCGAGCATCCCTACACGGTCGGGCTCATCGGCTCGATCCCGCGGCTCGGCGAACGGCGGGACCGCCTCGCCGCCATCCGCGGCACGGTGCCGGTGCTGTTGAGCGCGCTGGCCGGCTGCCGGTTCTCGCCCCGCTGCCCGTTCGCCGACGAGCGCTGCCGCACCAAGGCGCCGCCGCTCGCCAGCGTCGGGGAGGCCCACGTCTCGCGCTGCTGGAAGGCGCCGCTGGCGGCGTTGGCGGCATGACCCAGCCGCTTGTCGAGGTCCGCGACCTGGTCAAGCACTTCGTCGCGCGCCGGTCGCTGCTCGGGCTGCCGACACGCCTGGTGCGGGCCGTCGACGGGGTGTCGTTCACCATTCCGGCTGGCGAGACGCTGGCGCTGGTCGGCGAGTCGGGCTGCGGCAAGTCGACGGTCGGACGGCTGGTTCTGCGGCTCATCGAGCCGACCGACGGCATCGTCGCCGTCGCGGGCCGTGACCTCGCCGATCTCACCGCGCGAGAGATCAAGAGCTTCCGCGCCACCGCGCAGCTCATCTTCCAGGACCCCTACGCCTCGCTCAACCCGCGCATGACGATCGGCGATATGCTGGCCGAGCCGCTTGCGCTTCACACCGATCTCGGCGCGGCCGGTCGCCGCGAGCGGGTGGCGGAGCTGCTCGAGACGGTGGGGCTCAGGCGCGCGCACGCGCGCCGGTATCCGCACGAGTTCTCAGGCGGGCAGCGCCAGCGCGTCGCCATCGCCCGGGCGCTGGCGGCGGGCCCCAAGCTGATCGTGTGCGACGAGCCGGTCTCGGCGCTCGACGTATCGATCCGCAGCCAGGTGCTGAACCTGCTGCGCGACCTGCAGCAGCGGCTCGGGCTCTCCTACCTGTTCATCAGCCACGACCTGGCGGTGGTGAAGCACGTCGCGACCGAGGTGGCGGTGATGTATCTCGGGCGGATCGTCGAGCGGGCACCGGTGGACGAGCTGTTCGCCCATCCGCGGCATCCCTACACGCAGGCCCTGCTGTCGGCCATTCCGACGCCGTCGCCGGCAGCCCGGCGCGAGCGGCGCCTGCTGCCCGGCGATCCGCCGAGCCCGATCGCGCCGCCGCCGGGCTGTCATCTCCATCCGCGCTGCCCGCATGCCGAGGAGGTGTGCCGGTCGGTGCGGCCACCGCTCGAGCCCGTGGCCGGTGCCCACGAGGTCGCCTGCCACGTCTGGCGCAAGATTGCGCGCTCTGCCACTTTGACGCCGGACGAGCGCCTGTCCCCGGCGCTCGAGCGGCTCGTCAAAGCCTTCGAATGATGCCTGACCGATTGTCTCAGTCGCGTTTTATAGGGAGGACTTCGAGCATGAAGAGACACCTTTCGATGCTGGCCGGCGCCGCCGTGATGCTGGCCGCGGCACCGGCACTCGCCCAGAGCACGCTGCGCATCGGGCTGGCGGAGGACCCGGACATTCTCGATCCGACGCTGGCGCGGACCTATGTCGGGCGCATCGTGTTCGCCTCGCTCTGCGACAAGCTGTTCGACATCGACGAGAACGTCAACATCGTGCCGCAACTCGCGCTCTCGCATGAGACCTCCGAGGACGGCAAGACGGTGATCATCAAGCTGCGGCCGGGCGTCAAATTCCACGACGGCGAGAAGATGGACGCCGAGGCGGTCAAGGCCAGCCTCGAGCGGCACATGAACATGCAGGGCTCGTTCCGCAAGCCGGAGCTGGCGGCGGTGGACAAGGTCGAGGCGGTGGACCCGACGACCGTGCGGCTGTTGCTCAAGACGCCGTTCTCCCCGCTCATCGCCCAGCTCTCGGATCGCGCCGGCATGATCCTCAGCCCGAAGGCGGCGGCGGAGGCGCAGGACAAGTTCGGCCTGAAGCCGGTGTGCGCGGGCCCCTACAAGTTCGTCGAGCGGGTGCAGCAGGACCGCATCGTGGTCGAGAAGTTCGCCGACTACTGGAATGCGGCCAACGTCCACATCGACCGCATCGTGTTCCGGCCGGTCGTCGAGTCGACGGTGCGGCTCGCCAACCTGAAATCAGGCAGCCTCGATCTCATCGAGCGGGCACTCGCCACCGACATCAAGGAGATCAAGGCCGATCCCAAGCTGAAGCTCGCGACCCAGATCGAGATCGGCTACCAGGGCCTCACGCTCAACATCGCCAACGGCGACGCGGGCAAGAACGGGCCGTTCGGCAAGGATCCGCGGGTGCGCCAGGCGCTGGAGGCGGCGATCGACCGCAAGGCGCTCTCCGACGTCGTGTTCAACGGCGAGGTGATGCCGGGCAACCAGTGGATCAGCCCGAAGAACCCGTACTTCCAGCAGAAGTTTCCGGTGCCCGGCCGCGATCTGGCCAAGGCCAAGAAGCTGCTCGCGGAAGCCGGCATGAAGGCGCCGGTCACCGTCGATCTGATGGTGCCGAACAACCCCGAGACGCGGCAGGTGGCGGAGGTTCTCCAGGCGATGGCGGGAGAGGCCGGCTTCGACATGAAGATCCGCGTCACCGAGTTCGCGACCTCGCTGAAGGAGGCCGAGGAAGGGCGCTTCCAAGCCTTCCTGATCGGATGGAGCGGGCGCGTCGATCCCGACGGCAACAGCTACATCTTCCACAAGTGCAAGGCGCCGCAGAACAACGGCATGTTCTGCAGCGCGGAGGTGGACCAGTGGCTCGACGACCAGCGCAAGGTGACCAAGCTCGAGGAGCGCAAGGCGATCTACGAGAAGATCGCCACGAAGTTCCTGACGGAAGGGTCGATCATCTACCTTTATCACCGGCTGGTGATCATCGCGCATACCGACAAGCTCGACGGCTACAAGCAGCTTCCCGACGGGCTGGTGCGGGTGGTCGGGGTGAAGCTGAAGTGATCGTGTGAGGCAGGCTCCCGCTCCCGGGTCGTCCGGGAGCGGGTGGAGCCCAGGGGCTTTCAGGCCATGCTGATCTTTCTCGGCAAGCGTCTGCTGCAGCTCATTCCGACGCTGTTCTTCGTGTCGGTGATCATCTTCTCGCTGCAGCAACTGCTGCCGGGCGATCCGGCGCTCGCCATGGCGGGCGAGGAGCGCGATCCGGAGGTGCTGGAGCAGATCCGGCGGCAGTACCGGCTCGATCAACCGGTCTACGTGCAATACGTCTACTGGATCAGCGGGGTGCTGACCGGCAACCTCGGTGAGTCGATGCGGCTGAAGGAGCCCGTCGCGACGCTGATCGCGCAGAAATTCCCGGTGACGCTGCAACTGGCGCTGATGGCGATCGTGATCTCGCTCGCCATCGGCGTGACGGCGGGGGTGATCTCGGCGGTGAAGAAGAACACGTGGATCGATTATGCGGTCAACGTGGTGGCGCTGGGCGGCATCTCGACGCCGAACTTCTGGCTCGGGATCATGCTGATCTTCCTGTTCGCGGTGAACCTCGGCTGGCTGCCGGCGTCGGGATACGTGAGCCCGTTCGAGAATTTCTGGCTGTCGATGCAGACGACGATCCTGCCGGCGTTCGTGCTGGGCAACTCGTTCGCGGCGGTGCTGATGCGGCACACCCGCAGCGCGATGCTGCAGGCGATGACCAGCGACTACGTGCGGACGGCGCGAGCCAAGGGGCTCGCGGAGCGGGTGGTGGTGCTCAAGCACGCGATGCGCAACGCGATGACGCCGGTGATCACACTGGGCGCGCTCGAGCTCGGCACGCTGCTGTCGGGGGCGGTGCTGACCGAGCAGGTGTTCTCGATCCCGGGCTTCGGCAAGCTGATCGTCGACAGCGTGTTCAACCGTGACTACGCGGTGGTGCAGGGCGTGACGCTGATCACGGCGACGATGTACATCCTGCTCAACCTGCTGGCCGACATCGCGTACGTGCTGGTCAATCCGCGGCTGAGGAGCTAGCGCCATGGCGGTGCTGACGATCGAGCGCGAGCCGCTGATTGCCGAGGAGACGCCGGCGCGGCGGGCGTGGGTCCGGCTGAGAGCCCGCAGGAGCGCGATGGTCGGGCTGGTGGTGATCGTGGCGGTGATCCTGATCGCGATCTTCGCGCCGGTGATCGCGCCGTTCGATCCGGCGCAGCAGAGCTGGACGGCGGTGCGCAAGCCGCCGTCGTGGGCGCACTGGTTCGGCACCGACGAGTCGGGCCGTGATCTGCTGTCGCGGGTGATCTATGGGGCGCGGGCGTCGCTGCTGGCGGGCGTGGTGTCGGTGTCGATCGCGCTCGGCATCGGCGTGCCGATCGGGCTCGCGGCCGGCTATCGCGGCGGGGTAGCCGACGCGCTGATCAGCCGGATCACCGATGCGATGCTGGCCTGCCCGTTCCTGATCCTGGCGATCGCGCTGGCGGCGTTCCTCGGGCCGTCGCTGCAGAACGCGATGATCGCGATCGGGATCACCGCGACGCCGGTGTTCGTGCGGCTGACGCGCGGCCAGGTGATGGCGGTCAAGGTCGAGGACTACGTGGAAGCCGCCCGCGCGGTCGGCAACTCGGCCGTCCGAATCGCGGTGCGGCACATCCTGCCCAACATCCTGCCCGCCCTGCTGGTGCAGGCGACGCTCGCCATCGCCACCGCGATCATCGCCGAGGCGAGCCTGTCGTTCCTCGGCCTCGGCCAGCAGCCGCCGGCGCCGTCGTGGGGCTCGATGCTCAACACCGCGCAGCGCTTCCTGATCAACGCGCCGTGGATGGCCATTTGGCCGGGGCTCGCGATCTTCCTCGTCGTGCTGTCGTTCAACCTGCTGGGCGACGGTCTGCGCGACGCGCTCGATCCGAAGGAGCGGTAGGGGCAGCTCGTTTCACTCTCACCCCGGCCCTCCCCCTTCGAGGGGGAGGGAGAGAGAAAACCAGAGAGGGTGTGCCTGAGCCGCCCGCGGCGACCTTCCGAGAGTGGGCCGCGCCAGCCTCACGTGATGTGGGCGCCGCGGGTCTCGACGTAGACGGCGTAGAGCGACTGGCTGGCGGTCATGAACAGCCGGTTGCGCTTGGTGCCGCCGAAGCACACGTTGGAGCAGATCTCGGGCAGGCGGATCTGGCCGATGCGGGCGCCGTCGGGCGCGAACACGTGGACGCCGTCATAGCCGTCGCCGACCCAGCCGGCGCTCGACCACACGTTGCCGTCCTCGTCGCAGCGGATGCCGTCGGAGAAGCCGGTCTTGCCGTTCCACTCCATGTTGACGAACGTCTTGGGGTTCTTCAGCGTCGCGCCGTCGACGTCGTAGACCCAGATCTGGCTCTTGGCGTCCGGGTAGTGCGAGACCCCGGTGTCGGCGATGTAGAGCTTGCGGTAGTCGTGCGAGAAGCACAGCCCGTTCGGCTTGAAGGGCTGGTCGGCGACCTTGGTGATGGCGCCGCTCTGGCCATCGATGCGATAGACCGCCTCCTTCTGGAGCGGGCTGACGTTGGCGGCGCTCTGCGGCAGGCGGTTGCCCTCGTACTCCATCAGCGAGCCGTAGCCCGGATCGGTAAACCAGATCGAGCCGTCGTTGGGATGGACCACGACGTCGTTGGGCGCGTTGAACTCCTTGCCGTCGA
>JAESFN010000475.1_pt1 | contig 36480 bp, 28 predicted proteins | sample 9269411 | NCBI WGS metagenome assembly JAESFN01 (sample SAMN14505399, study PRJNA617100) | algae metagenome | isolation source: Iphinoe sp. HA4291-MV1 and co-occurring heterotrophs from trail next to... | place: USA: Maunawili Falls, Hawaii | collected 2009-07-25
ACGCCCACCCCCGCCCATATCGCCACCGACGCCAGGCAGACGGCCGCGAGCACGCTCGCGACCACTCCGGTCTCAACCAGCACGTCTCCCCCCACGGTGGTAAAGGCGGCGAGCGCGCCCATTGCGGTCACCCAGCCCTTGGGATTGAGCCAGGTGAAGAGCGCGGCCTCGACGAAGGTGATCGGCCGCGCCTGCGCCGAGCCCGCGCGGGCCGCGTCGGCATTGGCAATGCGCCAGGCAAGGTAGACGAGGTAAATCGCGCCCGCGTACTTCAGCAGCGCGTGCAGGCGCGGCTCGGCTCGAAAGAGGCCCGCGAGGCCGAGCCCGGCCGCCACGACCATGGCGCCGAAGCCGAGAGTGATGCCGAGGATCTGGGGGATCGCGCGGCGGAAACCGAAATTGGCGGCTGACGCGGTGACCATGACGACGTTCGGTCCCGGTGTCAGGCACAGGGCCACGGCGAACAGGATCAACGGTCCGAGCATGTCCTGCATGATGCCAAACCCCTCACCCATCGGCTTGCAATGCCGTTTGCTGACTACCTTCGAAGCGGGCATTATCTGCGGCAGGTGCCGGCCATCAACTACATGCGAGGTAGTTATGGGTTCCTCGCCTGCCTTCCCGTCGCGGCTGGTGTGGTGGCGCAAGAGGCGTGGCCTCTCGCAGCTCGATCTGGCGATGGCGGCGGCCTGCTCGCAGCGCCACGTCAGCTTCCTGGAGCTTGGTCGCACACGCCCGAGCCGCGAGATGGTGCTTCGGCTTTCGGCGGCGCTCGACCTGCCGCTCAGGCGATCCAACGAGCTGCTGCTGGCCGCCGGATTTGCGCCGGTGTGGCGCGAGACCGCTCTCGGTGCTCCGTCGCTTGCGCCCGTGCGTAGTGCGCTCGACTACATGCTGGCGCAGCAGGAGCCGTTTCCCGCGGTGGTCGTCGATCGCCGCTGGAACCTGATCCAGGCCAACAAGGGGGCGGTCGCGCTGGTCGCGTTCCTGGCCGGCCCGGTCGAGCCCGGTGCCGCGATCAACCTGGCCGATGCCCTGGTCGGGCCCGACGTGCTGAGGCCGCACCTGACCAACTGGGCGGATGTCGTCCGGTATTTCGTGCGCAGCGTCGAGGCCGATGCGGCGGCCGACGGCACCGCCGAGACGGCCGCCCTGCTGGACCGGCTGCTCGGCTACAAGGGGGTGCGGTCGGCGCTGGCGCAGGCCCCACCCGATGCGCCCGACGCCCCCGTTCTGGCCCTGCATTTCCAGAAAGGCAGAACGAAGCTCCGGCTGTTCACGACGATCGCCACGCTCGGCACGCCGCAGGACATCACGCTGCAGGACATTCGCATCGAAAGCTTCTTTCCGATGGATGAGGCAACCCGCGACGTCTTGCGCACATGGGCGGCGGCGGCGCCGCGGCGACGCAAGGCTTCGTAGCGCTGCGGCACCGTCCGGCTCACGGACCATACGGCGAGGCGAGCGGGCCCATGCCGACGTAGACGGATTTCAGCCGCGTGTAGTGCTCGAGGGCGGCGCGGCCGTTCTCGCGGCCGACGCCGGAGCGCTTGACGCCGCCGAACGGGATCTCGACAGGTGTCAGGTTATAGGCGTTGATCCAGCAGATGCCGGCTTCGAGCCGCGCCGCCACGCGATGCGCGCGGGCGAGGTCGCGAGTGAAAAGCCCGGCGGCGAGGCCGTAGGGCGTGGCGTTGGCGCGAGCGACGACCTCGTCCTCGCTGTCGAAATCGAGCACCGATAGCACGGGCCCAAAGATCTCCTCGGCTGCGATGCGCATGCCGTCGGTGACATCGGCGAAGATCGTGGGCTCGACGAAGGTGCCGGCCTCGAAGCCTTGCAGGCGCGGTGCGGCACCGCCGGCAAGGAGCCGCGCGCCTTCGGCCTTGCCGGCCGCGATGTAGCCCATCACCTTGTCGCGCTGCGCGGCCGAGACGAGCGGGCCGATCTCGGTCGCCTCGTCGAGCGGATCGCCGAGTCGCAGCGCCTTGGTGCGGGCGACCAGCCGGTCGAGGAAGGCCGTCTTGGCGGCGCGGTGGACGAACACGCGAGTGCCGTTGGAGCAGATCTGGCCGGCGGAATAGAAATTGCCGAGCATGGCGCCGGTCACCGCGTCGTCGAGATCGGCATCCTCGAACACGATCAGCGGCGACTTGCCGCCGAGCTCCATGGTCACTGCCTTGACGCCGGCGGCCGCGGAGATCTTCTCGCCGGTGGCGACCGAGCCGGTGACGGACACCTTGGCGACGCCCGGGTGGCGGACCAGCGCGGTGCCGACCGCGGCCCCGCCCTGCACCACGTTGAAGACGCCCGGCGGCACGCCGGCCTCGATCAGGATGCGAGCGAGCTCGAGCGCGGTAAGCGGGGTCAGCTCCGACGGCTTGAAGATCATGGCGTTGCCGCAGGCGAGCGCGGGGGCCGCCTTCCAGCAGGCGATCTGGATCGGATAGTTCCAGGCGCCGATGCCGACGCAGACGCCGAGCGGCTCGCGGCGGGTGTAGGCGAAGTCGCGGCCGAGATCGATGTGCTCGCCGGCCAGCGAGGCGGCCAGCCCGCCGAAGTATTCGAGGCAGTCGGCGCCGGAGGCGGCGTCGGCGACCAGCGTCTCGGCGAGCGGCTTGCCGGTGTCGAGTGTCTCCAGCACCGAGAGTGCGCGATTGCGGCTGCGGATGAGGTCGGCGGCGCGACGCAGGATGCGGCCGCGCTCGGCGCCCGGCATCTTCGACCAGACGGCGAAACCCGCCTGCGCGGCGGCGACGGCCTGCTCGATCAGCGCCGGCGTCGCCTCGTGCAGCGCCGCAATGGGCTGGCCGTCGGCCGGGTGTAGACTTGTGAGGCGTACGCCGGTCTCATCCTCCGCGAACGCGCCGTCGATGAAGTGGGAGGCTTCGGGTTGCGCGCGCATCTTGTCTCTCCGCTCTAGCGGTCCATTGTCGCCCACGCCGGATGCAGCCACGGCTCGGCGTTGGAGCGCGGCAGCGACGGGCGGCCCAGGATGTGATCGGCGGCCTTCTCGCCGACCATGATCGATGGGGCGTTGAGGTTGCCGTTGGTGACACGCGGGAAGATCGAGCTGTCCGCCACGCGTAGGCCTTCGACGCCGATCACCCGGCACTCGGGATCGACCACCGCGGTCGCGTCATCGCGCCGGCCCATCCGGCAGGTGCCGCAGGGGTGAAACGCGCTCTCGGCCGACTCGGCCACGAAGGCGTCGAGGTCGGCATCCGACTTCACATCCTTGCCTGGCGCCAGCTCGCGGCCGCGGTAGGGGGCGAGTGCCGGCTGGCCGATGATGTCGCGAGTCAGGCGGATGCAGCGGCGGAAGTCGGCACGATCTTCCTCCTCCGCCAGATAGTTGAAGCGGATCACCGGCGGCGCGTTCGGATCACGCACACGCAGCGTGACGGCGCCGCGCGATTTCGCCCGCATCGGCCCGACGTGGAGCTGGAAGCCGTGGCCGGCCACCGGCGCTCCGCCGTCGTAGCGGATCGCCGCAGGGAGGAAATGAAACTGGATGTCGGGATAGTCGACGCCCGCTCGCGAGCGCACGAAGGCGCCGGCCTCGAAATGGTTGGTGGCGCCGTCGCCGCGTTTGAGGAACAGCCATTCGGCGCCGACACGCGCCTTGCTCAGCAGTCCGAACTTGGCGTTGAGCGTGATCGGCTGGAGGCATTCGTACTGGACGTAGACTTCGAGATGATCCTGCAGGTTGCGGCCGACGCCCGGCCGGTCAGCTTTGACCGCGATGCCATGGGCCAGCAGCTCCTCGGCGGGGCCGATGCCGGACAGCAGCAGCAGCTTCGGCGAGTTGATGGCGGACGCGGCGATGACGACCTCGCGGTGCGCACGGACGAGGCGAGCGTTGCCGGCGGTGCCGATCTCGACGCCGATCGCGCGGGCGCCGGAGAAGTGGACGCGGCTCGCCTCGCCGCGGACGAGGCGCACGTTGCCGCGCTTCAGCGCGGGACGCAGATAAGCGTTGGCGGCGGACCAGCGGCGGCCCTGCCAGATGGTGCGATCGAAGGCGCCGAAGCCTTCCTGGCGGTGGCCATTGAGGTCGGTCGAAATGGCAAAGCCGGCCTCGCGGCCCGCCGCGATGAACGCCCTGTAGAGCGGATTGGCGAGTGCGCCGCGGGTGACGTGCAGCGGGCCGCTGGCGCCGCGCCAGCCGGCCTCGCCGCCGTGGCTCGTCTCCATGCGCTGGAAATACGGGAGGACATCGGCGTAGGCCCATCCCGTCGCGCCGCTGTCGGCCCAGTGGTCGAAGTCGCGGGCGTGGCCGCGCACGAACACCATGCCGTTGATCGAGGAGGAGCCGCCGATGACCCGGCCGCGCGGGCAGACGAGGCGGCGGCCGGCAAGGTGCGGCTCGGGCTCGGTGCGGTAGCCCCAGTCGTAGCGGGCCATGCTCATCGGGTAGCTGAGCGCGGCCGGCATCTGGATGAACGGGCCGGCGTCGGTGCCGCCGGCCTCGATGACGATGACGCGGGTGCGGCCGTCCTCGGAGAGACGGTAGGCAAGCGCGGAGCCGGCCGAGCCCGACCCGACGATGACGTAGTCGGCCTCGTCACTCTCGGTCACGCGCGCAGCCGGGCGTTGGCGGGGTCGAAGGGCGACTCGGGGATGACGGTGGCGGGATACGCCTTGCCAAGGATCGTCACGTCGAGGCGGGTGCCGGGGGCGCCGAGATCAGGCCGCACCATGGCGAGCGCCAGCGACTTGCCCGTGCGCCAGCCGTAGCCGCCCGAGGTGCAGCGGCCGACGAGAGCGCCGTCTCGGGTGACCGGCTCGGAGCCGCGCGCGTCGGTGTCGGCGATACCGCCCAGCTCCAACGTGACGAAGCGCCAGGCCGGCCCCTTCTCCTTAGCCTTCACGAGCGCATCGCGGCCGAGGAAGTCGCCCTTGTCGAGTCGCACGAAGCGGTCGAGGCCCGAGTCCCAGGCAGAGTACTCGATCGACAGCTCGCGCGGGATGAGGCGATAGGATTTCTCGAGGGCCATGGCGGTCATTGCGCGGATGCCGAACGGCTTGATGCCGAACTCGTCGCCGGCATCCATGAGCCGGTCGAAGATGTAGTTCTGCTGCTCGACCGGATGGTGCAGCTCCCAGCCAAGCTCGCCGACGAAGTTGACGCGCAGCGCATGCGCGGTCGCGGCGCCGACCGAGATCGGCTGGCCGGAGAGCCACGGAAAGTCGGCGCTGGCGAGGCTCGTGCGGGTGAGCTTTTGGAGCACCTTGCGGCTGTTGGGGCCTGCCAGTACCAGCACGCCCCAAGACGTGGTGACGGGAACCATGCGGACGCTTCCGTCGCGGGGCAGAAGCTTGTTCAGAATGTCGTGGTCGTGGGCCTCGTAGGCGCCGGCGGAGACCAGATAGAACCCGCCCGGCCGGCGGTAGACCGTGAACTCGGAGCGGACGCCGCCGTGCTTGGTCAGTAGATGGCAGAGCGTGAGGCGGCCTTCCTTCGCCGGCATGCGGTTGGCGAGGATGGAGTCGAGCCACGCCGCGGCGCCGGGGCCCGACACCCAGCACTTGGCGAAGGCCGACATGTCCTGCAGGCCGACATTGCTGGTGACGTTCTTCACCTCGTTGCCGACATGCTCGAAGTAGTTGGAGCGGCGGAACGACCATTTCTCGACGATGCGGCCGTCGGCCAGCGGGGCAGCGTGGTTGTGCTTCAGGAGAACATCCGCGCCGACGCCGAGGTCGGCCTGGGGCACCTGGTAGCCGGCGGGCGCGAACCAGTTCGGGCGCTCCCAGCCGTAGACCGAGCCGAACACGGCGCCCCGCTCCTTCATGCGGCCGTAGCAGGGCGTGGTCTTCAAGGGCCGCGCGGCGGCGCGCTCCTCGTCCGGATAGTGCAACGTGAAGACGTTGGCGTAGGCCTCCTCGCACTTCTGGCGCAGGTAGCCCTCGGTGGCGTAGGGACCGAAGCGGCGCGGATCGACGCCCATCATGTCGATGGTCGGCTCGCCGTCGACGATCCATTCGGCGAGCTGCCAGCCGGCGCCGCCCGCGGCGGTGACGCCGAAGCTGTGGCCCTCGTTGAGCCAGAACCCGGGAAGGCCCGGCGCCGGGCCGATGATCGGCGAGCCGTCCGGGGCGTAGGCGATGGCGCCGTTATAGACCTTCTTGACGCCGACCTCGCCGAAGGCCGGCACGCGGACGATGGCGGTCTCGATGTGGGGGGCGAGGCGCTCCAGGTCCTCCTGGAACAGCTCATACTCCGAGGTGGCCGCCGGGCCATCGAGGTAGCAGCAGGGCGCGCCCTTCTCGTAGGGGCCAAGGAGGAGGCCGCCGTTCTCCTCGCGCATGTACCAGGAGGAATCCGACTCGCGCAGCACGCCCATCTCGGGCAGGCCCTGCCTCTGGCGCGCGAGGATCGCCGGGTGCGGCTCGGTGACGATGTACTGGTGCTCGACCGGGATAACGGGCACGTCGAGGCCGACCATGGCGCCGGTCCGGCGGGCGAAGCTGCCGGTGGCCGAGACGACATGCTCGCACGCGATGTCGCCCTTGTCGGTCTTGACGAGCCAGCCGTCGCCCGAGCGCATAATCGCGGTGACGGTGGTGGTGCGATAAATCTCGGCGCCGCGCTGGCGAGCCCCCTTGGCGAGCGCCTGGGTCAGGTCGGCCGGCTGGATGTAGCCGTCGTCGGGATGCTGGATGGCGCCGAGGATGCCGTCCGTGTTGCAGAGCGGCCAGATCTCCTTGAGCTGCCCCGGCGTGAGCACGTTGACGCGCACGCCGATGGTGTCGGCCACGCCCTTGTAGAGCATGTACTCGTCCCAGCGGTCGCGGGTGCGGGCGAGGCGGATGTTGGAGACCTTACGGAAGCCGACATCGAGGCCGGTCTCGGCCTCGAGCGTCTGGTAGAGCGCCACCGAGTATTTGTGGATCTGGCCGACCGAGTAGCTCAGGTTGAACAACGGCAGCAGCCCGGCCGCGTGCCAGGTCGAGCCCGAGGTCAGCTCACGCCGCTCGATCAACACGCTGTCCGTCCAGCCCTTCTTGGCCAGATGATAGAGCGTGCTGACACCGACGACGCCGCCGCCGATCACGACCGCCCGCGCCTTGCTTCTCATGTGGACCACCCTTGCCGCCGATCAGCGCCATTCGACCGGGAAAGCGGGCCGTTGACAAGCGGGCCTGACGAAGCGGCGGCATTCTCTGCTAGGCTGTCACAAAGTCCAGGGAGACACGCAGGATGTCGAGCGAAAACCAGGCCCCGGCCCGTGAGCGGCGCGGGCGCGAGGCCAAGCGGGCGGCCCGCCTCAAGGGTGCGGTCGCGGCCGTTCCCTACATCACCAACACGCTGCCCTTGACCGAGGTGCTGTCGCCCGAGGGGCTGGCGATCATCGAGGCCAATGCCGAGACGATCCTGCAGGAGATCGGCATCGAGTTCCGCGACTACCCGCGCGCGCTGGCGCTGCTCAAGGACGCGGGCTGCGACGTCACGGCCACGCGGGTGCGCTTCCCCAAGGGGCTGGCACGGCAGCTCTGCGCGACCGTGCCGGCGCGCTATACCCAGCACGCGCGCAACCCGGCCCGCAGCGTCGAGATCGGCGGCCGCGCCCTCGTCTTCGCGCCGGTGTACGGGCCGCCGTTCGTGCGTGACCTCGACGGCGGACGCCGCTACGGCACCATCGAAGACTTCCGCAACTTCGTGAAACTCGCCTACGCCAGCCCCTTCCTGCACCACTCGGGCGGCACGGTGTGCGAGCCGGTCGACGTGCCGGTCAACAAGCGCCACCTCGACATGGTCTATGCGCACATGCGGCTGTCCGACAAGCCGTTCATGGGCTCGGTGACGCACCCGCAGCGGGCACGCGACACGGTCGATTTGTGCCGGATCCTGTTCGGTGCGGATTTCGTCGATAACAATACGGTGTGCACGAGCCTGATCAACGCCAACTCGCCGATGGTATGGGATTCGACCATGCTCGGGGCGGCGGAGGCTTACGCGGAGGCCAACCAGGCGACGATCATCACGCCGTTCATCCTGTCGGGCGCGATGAGCCCGGTGACGGTGGCGGGCACGCTGGCGCAGGTGCTGGCGGAGGTGCTGGCCGGCACCGCCTTCACGCAGCTCGTCCGCCCCGGGGCGCCGGTGATGTTCGGCACGTTCGTGTCGACCCTGTCGATGCAGTCCGGCGCTCCGACGTTCGGCACGCCGGAGGCGGCGCTGGCGATCTACGGGGCGTCGCAGCTCGCGCGCCGGCTCAACATGCCGTTTCGCACCGGCGGGTCGCTGTGCGCGGCCAAGGTGCCGGACGCGCAGGGCGCCTACGAGAGCGCGCAGACGCTGATCCCGACGCTGCACGCGGGCACCAACTTCGTGCTCCACGCGGCGGGCTGGCTCGAGGGCGGGCTGGTGTCCTCCTACGAGAAATTCGTGATGGACTGCGACCAGCTCGGCATGATGCACGTGCTGGCCAAGGGCATCGACCTTTCCGAGAACGGGCAGGCGCTCGAGGCGCTGCGCGAGGTGGGGCCGGGTGCGCATTTCCTCGGCTGCGCGCACACGCAGGCGAATTTCGAGACGGCGTTCTACCGCTCGAGCGTGGCGGACAACAACTCGTTCGAGCAGTGGGAGGCCGAGGGGCGCACCGACACCGCCGCGCGGGCGAACAAGCTATGGAAGAAGACGCTCGCCGAGTACGAGGCGCCGCCGATCGACCCGGGCCTCGACGAGGCGCTGCAAGACTTCATCGCGAAGAAAAAGGCGTCGATGCCGGACGCGAATTATTGAGGGGTAGTGCGCGCGGGCGAGGCAGCACGGCGTTTACGTCAGACTTGTGCCAGGCGCAGAACGCCAGGCCTCATCGTCGATCACACCCGAATAGCTGGGGTCGGGCTTGCGGAAGCGGACCAGCGGATCGGCAACGATCGACAGGCTGACGGCCGTGTAGAGGACCATCACCGCGGTGAGCGGAGCCAAGCCCACGAGCGCGGACCGGCGGCTCGGTTCGGTTCTCAGCGCAATGAAGTGTGCGAGCACAACCGACATGATATGTCCGCCGACGATGGCGGCGACGGCCACGCGCCACGTCGTGCGGGCGCCGACGATGCCGACGTCGGGCTCGAAGCCCGCGGTGCCGAACAGGTTCCAGCCCACCCCGAACGGATCGGAGGCGAGCGCCACCAGGGTCTGCGCCTGCACCAGCAGGTAGGAGAAGTTGTGCGCGATGGCATAGCCCACCGCGATCGGCACCAGCGTCAGGGCGTAGCGGCGCGACAGGACCGCCACCGGCGTGTGCCGCCCCGTCACCGCGGCCATCGCCACGCAGGCGCCGAGATAGGCGCCGAGGAACACCGCCCAGATGCCGAACAGACCGAGCGTAGCGGCGAACAACCCTTCGCGGTCTCCCGGCAGCCATCGCTCGATCGCGCGCCAGAACGCGGTGCCGAGCAGGCCGTCAAACAGCACGGCGGACAGCAGCAGCAAGAGAAAGGCGACCATGGCGGCCGACGGTGTCTCGTCGGCCAGCAGCCCGGCACCGGGGAGCCGCAGGACGAGCCGCCGCTCACCGCGCTCGGTGGTCACCAAGGCGATCGGCGCGAAGCGGCCGAGCAGATCGAAGACGCGCGTGAATGCCTCGCCGTGCGCGAGCCACGCCTCGCGTCCGTAGCGGCGCATCGCCATCAGCGTGAGGCCCGTGTAGCCGAGCGCCAGCAGCGCGAGCACCCGCGGGCTCGAGGCGAAGGGCGATACCAGCTCCAGCCATACGAATGCCAGGAGCAGCGCCACCGCCGGCCACTCCGCAAGACCGTCGGGATAGGGACGCACGCCCGGCGGCGGCCACACACGGTCAAGCAATTGCGACAGCGCGGGCCATGGGTTGAGCGCGGGCCAGACATTGCCCACCAGCGCGACGAACAACCCCAGGCCGACCCACCACACCACCCAAACCGCCGTCGGCGTCAGGTTCCTGGCCGGGTGCTGATTACCGAGCAAGCCGGTCAGGATGATCGTCGCCAGTGCCAGCACGCCGATCGTCTGCACGGTTCGTGTCAGCGCCGGATGCAGCAGCCAGCGGGCGCGCGGCCCCGACAGCAGATCGATACGCGGATAGGTGCCGGCCTGCGGACCGCGATAGACGAAGACTGCCGTCACCACGAAGCTCAGCGCCACCACCAGCGCGGAGCTGGTTACGTAGTAGCCGAGCGGCATCGGCAGGTCGTAACGCTCGGCGATACCGTGCGCGAATGCCGGTCGCGGGCACGCGAGTGCCGTCGCGACCAACGTCAGCGCGCGCGCCGCCCAGCCCCTCATTTCGGGTGGACCTCGACATAGGCGAACGGCGCGCGATGATGGTGCGCGCTGACCCTCGGGTCGGCGGGGTCGTGCACCTGGACCGGGAAGCGGCCCGTCGCTTTCGCCACGACCAGGGCGTCGCCAGGCTTGCCGGGCGCGGCGACGATCTCCGCACCCAGTCCGTGGATGTGCACCACAATGGCGCGGTCGGCTCGGACCTCGATCCGCAGCCGCTCATCCTTGAACGCGCGCAGCACCTGGGGCTCGCGGGAGGCGCCCTCGATCCGCAGCGCGAACGTCCGGTCGGCAACGGCGTCTTGACCCCACGCCGGCATGCCTGCCACTGCCGCCGCAAGCGACGACAGCAGCAGGACGCCGAGGCACCGAAGGAAGATGGCCTCGCGGGTCACTTCACTTCATAGGCAGACGAATCCTGCAGCACGGACAGCACCAGCTTCTTGGCGGCATTCATGTCGAAGCCGGCCGCCTGATACTCCTCGTACAGGCGGAAGTCCGAGATGCGGCTCAGCACGAACCAGGAGAGCTTGTTGGCCTCCAGCGAGCCTGGCGCGACGCCGAGATCCTTGGCAACGGCCTCCACCACCTCGATGCCCGTGAAGCCCGCGATGTAGTGGGAGAACGACCAGGCGCCGTCGGTGTAGGTCGGCAGCCACCATTCCAGCATCTGCTTGCGCGGCTGCACCACGATCGGCGGCTTGCCAGCGATCTTGGCGGCCTCCGCCAGCGCCGGGTTGAGGCCCTCGCCCTCCTTGTCGAGATCCCAGTGAGGATCGAAGTGCGAGGCGGCGGTGGCCACGATCACCTTCTCGGCGACGCCGCGGTGGATCAGCTCGGCATAGGCAACCGCGCCGTGCTCGCCCATCCACTTCCACTTGGCCTTGCCCTGGTCCCCACCCCACGACTGCGGATACCAGGCCGGCTTCACCACCTTGCCCGTGTTGGGATCCCACTCGTACCAGACCTTGGCCCAGTCGTGCAGGACCAGGGCCGCCACGACGATGTCGCGGTCGACCTTCTTGACCTTGTAGATCTTCTCGTAGGCGTCGGCCCACGCCATGGCGACGTCGATCCATTCCAGCGCGTGCACCGGCAGGCCGCCAGGGTAGTAGTGGTGGCCCTTGCCGCCTGCGGCGGGCGAGGCGAGATAGGACTGCGTCGCCTTGGCCTTGAAGACCTTCGATTCCGGACGCAGCACCATGTCGAGCACCAGCTCGCGAATGTCCTTGTCCTGGATGGCGTTGATGTGGGCCAGCATGCGGTCGTACGCCGACTTGGTCCATTGCCCCGTCTCCGCCATCTGCTGTGGCGTCATGGCGTAGATCGCTTTGAGGCGCGCTTCCGGCACGGCCCCCGTCTGAGCCGCCGCGCCGACCGGCAAGAGCAGCATGATCAGTGCCAGAAAACCGAAGCGTCGCATGGTCCTATCCCCCTCTGTTGGCAGAGCAATCGGGTCATTCTAGACGCGGCCGCCGCTCATGCGATAGTGCCAAACTTTGCTCTCGCTGGCGCCGGTGTGCCCGTTTCGAAGGCGCAAGGAGCATCGCATCACGGCCGCCGCTCGGCGGGTGTGGGCTCACCCGGCCGGGGCGCCGGCGACACACCCCTTCAACGCGCACAGCCGACGCTCCGCCTCCTCGAGGTTGAGCATGGCGGGGACGATGGCACTGCCCTTGCTGATCTTGCCCAGCTCGTACTCCACATCGAACGTGGTCACCACCAGCTTGTAGATGGCGACGGCGGCCATGCCGTTGGTGAGCCTCAGGTCCCCGACGCAATGGGTCGACACCGCGTAGGCCGGCGTCAGGGTCTGGGCCTCTGAATCGCGCGCGATGTCCGTGTGGCAGCGGGCGGCGCCCACGCTCGCGACATCCCAGCGCCGCACCAGCACCATGCGGCCGTCGGAGCGCCGCGCGGTCACGGCGTGGCGGTCGAGCAGATCGTCGAGATAGCCTCGGGCGGCGCTGTCCGACACGCCGGATTTCAGCCACGCGTAGCCCCACTGCCAGTGCCAGAGCAGCGGCAGGGCGAGCGCGGCGAGCACGATCATGGCCGCCAGTCTCTGAGCCTGCGTCGACGCCCAGCGCCGAGGCCGGGCTGGGTGCGGGGCCGGCGGAAGCTGCGCGTTGGGATGACGGCTGAAGGCGCGCCACCGGCGCTCGATGGCGTCGCGCAGGTCGGCCGACGGCTGGCTCACGACGTCGTGGAACAGCGAGATCTGGATCGCGCCGTCCCTGGGGATGAAGTAGTACCGCCAGGCCGCACCGCGATGCCACCAGGTGTCCGGCTTGACGCGCGACCGGTAGAAACTCTCGGAGACGAGGACGACCGGGACATCGCGCTGCTTCCAGGTGATGCCGCGGGTGGTCATGCGGATGTCGGCGGTGTCCACGCCCGCGATCTCGTTCCACGGGATGGTCAGCAGGAGCCTGCCGTCGATGCGATAGCGGATGCCGGTTGGCGCGAGGACAAGGACCGGCTGGGCCGGATGCATCCGCCGCCAGCACGCGTAGGCGGCAAAGCCGAAGCCGCCACAGATGAGGACGTAGACGGCGACCAAGGCGCCCGGCTTGGCGGGCCGGCCACCGGACAGGAGGTAAAGCAAGCCGACGCCCAACAAGCTGACGGCAATGGCCAGGGGCATCTGGCGGAAAAGGTAGCCCTCCTTGCCGAACGACAGTGTCTGGTGGACGTCTCGGGCCTCCTCCCTCGTCACGTCACCTCCTCGGGCCGGCCGGGCGCTGCACGGACCACCATGCTAGCGCAGGCTCCGGGCCGCCGCACCGGCGATCGCTCCGTTCTCCCCGCAAGCGGGCCTGCTTGGTAAGGTGACGACACGGACGGCCGCGACGGCACAACGGAGGCAGGGAAATGAACGTCACATTCCTGGGGACGGGAGCACCCCTCAATCCGGCGCGCGGCAACACCGGCCTGGTGGTGACCGCGGACGGGTGCCAGCCGCTGCTCATCGACACCTGCGGCGGGCTCGACCTCGCGTTGCGGCTGGCGGCGGCGGGCGTGGCGCTGGCGGATCTGCGCCACATCATCGTCACCCACCGCCACATGGACCACGCGGGCGGGATGATGGCGCTGTACCTCGCCAACATGCCCCTCGACGTCCACGCGTTGGCCGACACCCATGCCGGCATCGCCGAGGTGAAGGCCGGCTGCTTCCCCGAATGGGAAGTCAACGCGGGCGTGGCGCGCCACGAGATCACGTTCGACGGCGCGCGCGACATCGGCGGGTTCAAGGTCGCGTTCTTCCCGGTCGACCACCGCGTCCCGACGATGGCTGTGCGGGTGGCGGCGGCTGGGCGGACGCTGGCGTTCGGCGCCGACTGCCTGCCCTGCGAGGGCCTCGAGCGGGTGGCGCGCAACGCCGACCTGTTCATCTGCGATGCGATCTGCGCGGAGGCCGATGGGCCGGCAGCGGCCAAGCGGGCGCACGACTTGAAGCACACGACGGCGCGCCAGGCCGGGGAGACGGCGCGAGCCGCCGGGGCAGGCCGGCTGGCGTGCGTGCACATCGGCCGCTTTGGAACACCCGCCAACATCGCGCGGGAGGCGGCCGGGGTGTTCGACGGCGAGGTCGGCATTCCCGATGACGGTGCGCGCTGGACGGTGTGAGGCCGCCGCCGACGCTTCAGACCGGGGCCAGCAGCGGCCGGCCCTCGCCGAGCCGCATGCGCCGGCTCGTCTCGATGATCTCACCCAGCTCGCGATCGGCAATCGAGTCGTCGGCCAGCGGCACGTAGCAGTCGCTGCGCAACGACCAGTCCGGCTCGAAGAAATGGGGCTCGGTGTAGTAGGCCGGGAAGGTGTCCCGTTGCTCGATCAGCACTCGGCTGATCTGGTGATCGATGTGCGCGCGCAGCGGGAAGAGATGCCCGAGCAGCGTCCGGCAACCGGCGGGCGTGATCAGATAGGCGAAGGTGCCGTTGAAGTAGTAGAGCCGCGCAAGGTGCGTGCCGTTGGGCGCGTCGGCAAGGCCGCCCATAATGATGCGTCCGACGAAAACCAGCCCCAGGTCGGCGGGGAGCGCGGTGATCGTGCTGTGGAATCGGGCGTGGTCGTAGTGCGCGGCCGGCGCGGCATCGTCCTCGAAGACGAGGACGCGGGGCAGGTTGGCGCGCAGGATCCACTGCCAGACCGCGAGGTGCGAGAGGAAGCAGCCGATGGCCGGGCGGGTCAAGCTCAAGTGGCTCTTCGGGGCATCGTCGATGCTAACGGCGGGCGTTGCCAGCAGCGCGGCGATCTGGCTGTCGGGCAGGCGCGCGCCCTCGACAGCCGGCGCCTTGATCAGCTTGGTGAGCCCGACCGAGGACATGCGCCGTGACAGCGCCTCCCAGCGGTCGGCGCGGTGGCGCAGGTTGATGACGACGACAGGGAGATCGAGGCCGTCCGCCTGGGCGCAGTCGCCATCGAAGGGCAGGTCCATGCGCGGGACATGCTGCAGCATGCCGTCCAGAAGCTGGCGGTGGCTCATGTCACTCGTGCCGTCCAGGGAAGCTCACGGCCCTCAAGGGCCTGGGGGTGACCTAGCGCGCCACCATGACAGCGGGATGAATGCCGACGTGCGGTATGGTGCCGGAGAGGCCGCGCAGCGTTGGCGGCACAAGAGCTTGGCGTATCGGATCGGCAGTCCCGACGACGGTGTGCGCTGGACGGTGTAGGGCGGGTGCGACGATACTGGCCGGGTTGCAACGGGCGGGACCCCTGAACGATGGACATTCGGGTGGACGATCTGCGCGGGCCGGAGATCGCGGCCCTGCTCGAGGCGCATCTCGACAACTCGCGGCAGTGGTCGCCACCGGGCAGCATCCACGCGCTCGACCTCGACCGGCTGCGCGCGCCAGAGATCACGTTCTGGACCGCCTGGGACGGCGCCGACCTCCTCGGGTGCGGGGCGCTGAAGGCGCTCGGCCCGGACCACGGCGAGATCAAATCGATGCACACCGCGGCGCGCCATCGCGGCCGCGGCGTGGCGGCGGACCTCCTCGCCCACATCGTGGCCGAGGCGCGCTCGCGCGGCTATCGGCGGCTCAGCCTGGAGACCGGATCGATGGCGGGCTTTGCCCCGGCTCGCGCGTTGTATGCGCGTTTCGGGTTCACTCCGTGCGGCCCGTTCGGCGGCTATGCGCCCGACCCCAACAGCGCCTTCATGACCCTCGATCTGGTTGGGATACCATAAGACCTTCCGCATGCTGACAGCGGCGACGCCCGCAGGTAGGGTTGCCGGCGACCTTTAATTGCCCCCTCAGAGGCCCGTCGTGACCACCCCTTCCGCGCCCGATCGCCCGCCGCAGCCCAAGTCCGGTCCCGGCCGGCGGATCGCGGCCGTCGCCGGGTTGTGCGTGCTGCTGTTCCTGGGGCTGCTCTACGCTGCCTTCAATGTGATGACGGCGGCGCTGATCGCGTCGGGCGCGGGAGTCGTTGTCATCGCCGCCGGTTCCTGGTCGGACGCGGCCGAAGGCATTCTCGATGCCATCGCCAACGTCGTGCTGGCGGTGCTGGCCGCGATCGGGGCGTTCTTCGCAGCGATCTTCGCGCTGTTCTGGGATTAGACGAGGCGGCGGCGCGTCAAAGTACCGGCTTGCCGAGCGGTGCCGCCGGGTCCGAATATCGCCGCCGGTGCCACCGGGGCTTGGGACGGGTAGGGACGGAGGGGCATTGTGGGCATGGGGCGAGCCGCCATGGGGCCGGTCGTGGCGCATGAATCCGGCACATATTGCCTGTTTTTCACCCAATCCACCGGCCCCTCAACGGGGCTAGGGACCAAAACGCCCGACTGTTGTAATATGCCGGCGTTATCAGCGTTACCCCAGATCGATGGTGCGCCTGACAAACGTGACGGGAGGGCTCGTCCGCGCCCGTAAGGGGGTTGGCCCCGGAGGCGCGGATCGACAGCGGTAGCGGTATGAAGTTGGAGCAGTCCTGATGCGTTGGTTGTTGGGGTTGGCGCTGGTGGCCGTGCTCGCTGCCGCGGCTTTTGGCTGGCGCCATTTCGATCTGCGGCAAACCTCGCAGCCCGCCGTCGCGGCGGCGGCCCTTCCGGGCAACGAGATCGCGGTCAATGCCGCTCCGGTGCGGTTCGGCATGATGCGGCGCCAGATCGAAGCCGTCGGCAGCCTGCGTTCCAACGAGGCGGTGATCATCCGGCCGGAAATTCCCGGGCGAGTCAGCGAAATCCTGTTCGAGGAAGGGCAGAAGGTGTCGCGCGGCACGCCGCTGGTGCGGCTCGACGCGGCGATCGCGCGGGCGCAGGTCGACCAGCAGAATGCCAGCCTGGCGCTCAGCCGGGTCAATCACGAGCGCGCTCAGGACCTGATGCGCAAAGGTGCCGGATCGATGCGGGCGCAGGACGAGGCGCTGGCCAAGCTGCGCGCCGACGAGGCGACGCTGGCGCTGGCGCAGGCAACGCTCGACAAATCCACGCTGGTCGCCCCGTTCGACGGCATCCTGGGGCTGCGCAAGATCAGCGTCGGCGACTACGTGAACCCGGGCCAGGACCTGGTGAACCTGGAAAGCAACGAGATCCTCAAGGTCGATTTCCGGGTGCCGGAGACCTATGCGGGGCAGCTCAAGACGGGCCAGGCCATCCGGCTCACCCTCGATGCCATTCCGGGGTCAACCTATGACGGGACGGTCTATGCCATCGATCCGGCGCACGACCCGAACGGCCGCGCCGTCATCCTGCGCGCCCGCACGCCCAACACCGACGGAATGCTGCGCTCGGGCATGTTCGCGCGCGTGGTGCTGATCATCGAGGACCTCAAGGACCGCATCCTGGTGCCGGAGACCGCGCTGGTTCCGCTCGGGCAGGAGCATTTCGTGTATTTGCTCCTCGACAAGAAGGTGAAGCTGACGAAGGTCAAGATCGGCCAGAGGCGCGGCGGGCGGATCGAGATCGCGGAAGGGCTCACCAAGGAGGCCATCGTCATCACGGAAGGCGCCATGAAGCTGCGCGACGGCGCGGCGGTGCGGGCCACCGTCGAGAGGGCGGACTAAAGCCATGGGCCTGTCCGAGCTGTGCATCCGCCGTCCCGTCTTCGCCACGGTGCTCAGCTTGGTGGTGGCGCTGGTCGGGCTGGTGTCGTTCAGCCGGCTGTCGGTTCGCGAATACCCCAACATCGATCCGCCGGTGGTGCTGGTCCAGACCATCTATCGCGGCGCCAGCGCGGAGGTGATCGAGAGCACCGTGACGCGGGTGCTGGAGGAATCGGTCGCGGGCATCGAGGGCATCGACTTCCTGCGCTCGACCACCCGGCAGGAAAGCAGCCAGTTGGTGGTGCGGTTCAAGCTCGGGCGCGACGTCGAGGCGGCCGCCAACGACGTCCGCGATCGGGTCGGGCGGGTGCGCGGCCGGCTGCCCGACGAGATCGACGAGCCGATCATCTCCAAGGTCGAAGCCGACGCGCAGCCGGTGATGTACCTTGCGTTCTCCTCGGACCGCCACACGCCGCTGGAAATCACGGACTTCGCCGACCGCGTGGTGAAGGACCGGCTGCAGTCGATCAGCGGCGTCGCGGAGGCGCGCATCTTCGGCGAGCGGCGCTATGCGATGCGGGTCTGGCTCGATGCGGCGCGGCTCGCCGCCTATAACCTGACCCCGCAGGACGTCGAGACGGCGCTGCGCAAGCAGAATGTCGAGGTTCCGGCCGGCCGCATCGAGAGCCAGGACACCGAGTTCACGGTGCTCGCGGAAACCGACCTCAGGGTGCCCGAGCAGTTCGGCGCTATCATCGTCAAGCAGGTGGCCGGCTATCCGATCCGGCTGAGAGACATCGGCCGGGCGGAACGGGGACCGCAGGACGAGCGCGTTGCCGTCCGCTTCAAGGGGCGGCCCGCCGTCGCGATCGGCGTCGTCAAGCAGGCGGTCGCCAATCCGCTCGATATCTCCAAGGCGGTGCGCGCGGAGCTGCCGTTCATCCTGACCAGCCTGCCCGACGGGATGAAGGTCGAGGCCGCCCACGATAGCTCGATATTCATCCAAGCCTCGATCGATTCGGTGTTCCGCACCATCGGCGAGGCGGTGCTGCTGGTCGTCATCGTGGTGTTCCTGTTCCTGCGCAACGTGCGCGCGACGCTGATCCCGGTGGTGACGATCCCAGCGTCGCTGCTCGGCGCCTTCGCGGTCATGTACCTGCTCGGGTTCACGATCAACACGCTGACGCTGCTGGCGATGGTGCTGGCGATCGGCCTGGTGGTCGACGATGCCATCGTCATGCTCGAGAACATCTTCCGGCATGTCGAGGAGGGCATGGCGCCGATGGAGGCCGCCCTCAAGGGCAGCAAGGAGATCGGCTTCGCCATCGTCGCGATGACGCTGACGCTGGCCGCCGTGTACGCCCCCATCGGGTTCATGTCCGGCACCACCGGCCGCCTGTTCACCGAGTTCGCGTGGGCGCTGGCGGGCGCCGTCATCGTGTCGGGCTTCGTGGCGCTTACGCTGAGCCCGATGATGTGCTCGCGGATGCTCGCCCATCAATCGAGCCACGGCTGGCTCTACAATCTCGTCGAGCGGGGCCTGACCGGGCTCACGCGGGGGTATCGCTCGGCGCTGCGTACGACCTTGAAGGTCCGGCCGCTGGTTATCGTCGTCGGCGTGATCTTCGCTAGCTGCAGCTATTTCGTCTTCAAGACGCTGAAGCCCGAGTTGTCGCCGGTGGAGGATCGCGGCAGCATCGTCAGCTTCCTGATCGGCCCGGAAGGCGCGACGATCAATTTCATGGAAAAATACGCCCGCCGCCTCGAGGAGATGTTCGCCAAGATTCCGGAGGCCGAGGCGTTCTTCGTGGTTTCGGGCAATCCGATCGTGTCGCAGGGCATCTCGTTCGCCCGGCTGGTGCCGTGGGGCGAGCGCGATCGCAAACAGCAGGAGATCGTCACCTCGCTCGCCGCGCAGATGAAGCAGCTCCCGGGCGTGCTCGCCTATGCCAACAACCCACCCTCGCTCGGTCAGAATGCCAGCTCGCGGCCGGTCTGGATCGCGCTGCAATCTCAGGTCGAGTACGCCGAGCTCAATCGGATGGTGGAGGCGGTGCTGGCAGAGGCCGGAAATCTGCCGCAGCTCGCCAACCTGGAGACTCGGCTGAAGCTCAACAAGCCCGAGATCAAGGTGACGGTGAACCGCGAGAAGGCGGCCGACGTCGGCGCCGAGGTCGAGACCATCGGGCGGACGCTCGAGACGATGCTCGGCGGCCGGCAGGTCACGCGCTTCAAGCAGGGCGGCAAGCAGTACGACGTGATGGTGCAGATCGCCAACCTCGATCGCACCAACCCCGACGACCTGTCGAGGATCTACGTGCGCGGCGCCAACGGGCAGATGATCCAGCTTTCGAACCTGGTCGATCTGAGGGAATCGATCGCGCCGCGCGAGCTCGGCAGGATGAACCAACTCCGCTCCGCCGACATCACCGCCAACGTCGCGCCGGGATACTCGCAAGGCGAGGCGCTAGCCGCGCTCGAGGCGGCGGCCCGGCGCGTGCTGCCGACGTCGGTGCAGATCGACTACATCGGCCAATCGCGCGAATACATGCAGGCCTCGGGCGACATTTATTTCACGTTCGTGCTGGCCCTGCTCTTCATCTATCTCGTGCTGGCGGCCCAGTTCGAGAGCTTCATCGATCCGTTCATCATCATGCTCACCGTGCCGCTGTCGATGACCGGGGCGCTGCTGGCGCTCAAGCTCGGCGGCGGGACGATGAACATCTACAGCCAGGTGGGGCTGGTGACGCTGGTCGGGCTGATCACCAAGAACGGGATTCTGATCGTCGAGTTCGCCAACCAGCTCCAGGACCAGGGCCGACCCAAGCTCGAGGCCGTCATCGAGGCCTCGACGCTGCGGCTGCGCCCCATCCTGATGACGACGGCGGCAATGGTGCTCGGCGCCTTGCCGCTGGCCATGGCGGTCGGCGCCGGTGCCGAGAGCCGCAACCAGATCGGCCTGGTGGTCGTGGGCGGGCTGGTGCTCGGGACGATGCTGACACTGTTCGTCATCCCCACGGTCTACACGCTGCTCGCACGCGACCGCGCCGCCCAGGCCAAGGGTGACACGGCCGGGCATGCCGCCCCGCACGCGGTGCCGGCGGAATAGAAAAAGATCCGGCAGGGTTAACGGCGCGTTGACGCGGCCGGCGACCGTGCTGCGGGCGGGCCGCATTGCAGGCCGGCCAGGCCCGTTCGCATTTCTTTTTTGCTTCCAGCGCCTTGGTCCCCCACGGAACAGCGCTCAGTCGATCGCTCCCCTACGTTCCATCTCCAGGAATGACGGAGGATCGATACCGTGACGACGCAAACCAACAACCAGCACTCGACCCCGAACCTCACCGTCGCCAAGGCCCCCGGCGCCCGCGGCAAGACCGGCGTGCTTCTCATTCACGGCCTGTGCGGCACGCCTGCCGAGATGCGCTTTCTCGCCACCGGCCTGTCCCGCGCCGGCTATACCGTCCACACTCCCCAGCTCGCCGGCCAGTCCAGCACCGACGACGCGAGCGGCTGGTCGGCCTGGTACCGCAGTGCGGAAGACGCCCTCATCGAGCTGCACAAGACGTGCGATACCGTGATCGTCGGCGGCCTGTGCATGGGCAGCATCCTCGGCCTGCATTTGGCCGCCAATCACCCCGACAAGATCTCGGGCGTCGCCCTGTTCTCCCCGACCCTGTGGATCAACGGCTGGGCCATGCCCTGGTATACCAAGCTGTTCAGCCTGGTGCGCTTCCGTTGGGTCGCCAAGCTGATGGTGTTCCCCGACGCCGAGACGCTCGGCATCAAGTGCCCGCGGGTCCGCGCCTTCGTGCGCGCCGCCCTGGCCAACACCGAGGGCTCCGAGTACGGCACCGCCGGCGTTCCGGCCACCATGGTGCTGGAGCACCGGCGCATGGTGAAGGCAGCGAAGGCCATCCTGGGCCGCGTGCATCAGCCGACGCTGATCGTTCATGCGCGCGAGGACGATTACGCCAATCTCAACAACGCGCTCTTCCTGCAGGACAAGATTCCCGGCGAAGTCGACATGGTCGTGCTCGAGGACAGCTATCACATGGTCACCCTCGACAAACAGCGCCACACGGTGGTCGAGCGCACCCGCGCGTTCGTCGACTCGATCGTCGGCGGCCTGCGCAACGTGGCTGCCGAGCCGATGGCGATGGCGGCCTGAGGCGACCTCGCCGTCCCCGATCCCCGTGCTCCGGAAAGATTTCTGCTCCCCCGCGGATGCGGGTTTTTCCGGATGCACGCCCCCCTCCTCCTCCCGTGCTTCCTATCTGAGAAAAACCGGCCCCCTCGCCCCTGGCGCGGAACAGGCCCTTTGGGAAGCACTCTAGTCAGCCGCGCACCGATGTGCGCCAATTGTCACTGGATCATTCCTGGATGGACCACTCCACACTGCGTGACGGCATGAGCACGAGCGCCGGCTCGAACAACGGCAACTACTGGCAGGAGAGCCGGGAGGCGAGGGGCGCCGCGCCTCCGCTGCTCGGCGAGCTGTCCGTGGACGTCGCGGTGATCGGTGGCGGGTATACGGGTCTCGCGACGGCCTATCACCTCAAGAGCGCCGAGCCGGGCCTCGACGTGGCGGTGCTCGAAGCCCAGCACGCGGGGTTCGGCGCCAGCGGACGCAATGCCGGCTTCGTGATGACGCTGTTCGGCGCTTCCGTCGCGCTGATGAAGTCGCTGCACGGCAAGGAGCGCGTCCGCGAGGCCCATCACTACATGGTCGAGGCCATCGCCGGCCTCGAGGCGATGATCGCCGAGCACGCGATCGACTGCGACTACGAGCGGTCCGGCTTCCTGCGGGTCGCCACCGCACCGGGCTATGTCACACGCATCCGCAAGGAGATGGACTTCTTCCAGTCGCTGGGGGTCGGCGGATTCGAATGGCTCGACGCGGCGGCGCTGGCCGCTCGCGTGCGGTCGCCGACGTTTCTCGGAGGCTGCTTCGAGCCGGGCTGCGGCCTCCTCAATCCGGTGAAATGGCTCGACGCACTGCGGCGACTCGCCAGCGCCAAAGGCGCGCGCCTCTGCGAGGACACGCCGGTCACCGGGATCAGCCGCGAGCGCGGGCGCTACCGGCTCACCACCCCGGGCGGCACGGTCTGGGCCGACAAGGTGGTTTTCGCCACCAATGCCTACACCCACCTGCTGCCCGGCATGGCCTCCAAGCAGGTTCCCGCCTTCACGTTCATCGTCGTCAGCGAGCCGCTCTCCCCCGCACAGATCGCGTCCATCGGCTGGGCCGGTCGGGAAGGCATCGAGGATGCGCGCAACTTCATGCATTTCTACCGGCTCACGCCCGACGGCCGCATTCTCGCCGGCGGCGGCCCCGGCTTCGTGCCGTTCGGCCGCGGCATGGACCACGACGCCTACCCCAAGGCGTGGGCGCATCTGGAGCGGTTCATCGGGGAGACGTTTCCCGCCTTGCGCGGCATCCGCATCTCGCACCGCTGGGGCGGCGCGTTCTCGGTGACCTCCGATTCCACGCCGCGGATCGGTACGCTGCACGGCGGCAGCGCGGTGTTCGCGATCGGCTGCACCGGCCATGGCGTCGCGATGACCCACATGAACGGGCGCATCCTTCGCGACCTGGTGCTCGGGCGGACAACGGCGCTGACCGAGCTGTGGTTCGTCAACCGGCGCGCGCTGCCGATCCCGCCCGAGCCGTTGCGCTCGATCGCCACGAGGACGGTGACGGCGGCCATGAGCCTCGATGACTGGTGGTGCGACCGGGGCGCGGTGCGGCCATGACGGCGATCCACAAAATTGCGGTCATCGGCGCGACCGGGATGCTGGGCATCCCGGTAACCACGGCACTGTGCGAGGCGGGCTTCGCGGTAACGGCGCTGGCGCGCGACCCCGACAAGGCACGACAAGTGCTGCCGGACACCACGGCCATCGCGCAGGCCGACGCGCGTGACGCGGCGAGCCTGCGGCGGGGCCTCGAAGGGCAGGACGCGCTGTACTTGAACCTGTCCGTCGCCCCGCACGAGCGCAAGGGCGATTTCCATGCCGAGGCCGAGGGGCTCGAGCTTATTCTCGCGGCGGCGCGCGCGGCCGGGATCCGGCGCATCGGCTACCTCTCGGCGCTGGTGCAGGATTCCCCCGGCACATGGTGGGTGCTCGATGTCTGGCGCAAAGCGATTGCGCGCATCAAGGCCTCGGGCATTCCCTCGACCATCTTCTATCCGACCAACTTCATGGAGACGCTGCCCAACCGACACCTGGTCGGCGATACGCTCGTTCTGATGGGCACCTCGCGCCATCGCAACTACTGGATCGCGGGCAGCGACTTCGGCCGCCAGGTGGCGCGATCCTTCCAGATCCCGGAGGCGGCCAATCGCGGCTATGTCATCCAAGGGCCGGAGGCCATGACCTACCACGAGGCGGCTCACCGGTATGCCCGCGCCGGCGGCACGCCGATGCGGGTCGTCACGCTACCGCTGCCGCTGGTCCGGCTGCTGGGGACGGTGTCGCGATCGATGCGGTTCAACGCCCGCATCATGAGCACGGTGCTCGGCTATCCGGAGGAGTTCGGAGCCCGGGCCACCTGGCGGGACCTGGGGCAGCCATCGACCACCATCGAGGATTTCGCCAGGCGCAGCTCGTGACAGGGGACGGGGGCGCTAGGGCGTAGCGCCCAGCAGCTTGAGGCCGTCCTGGCTCGCCTTGTGACCGGGCTCGCGCTGCAGCGCGGCGCGCAGGTCGCCTGCCGCCTTGTCCTTCTGCCCGAGCGCAAGATAGACAAGGTGCCGATCGTAGAAGGCCACGGCTCTGGGCTCGATCTCGACGGCCTTGGTCAGGTCGGCGAGCGCTCGGTCGTGCGCTTTGCTGGCGAGATGGATCAGGCCGCGGGCATGGTAGGCACCGGCCGCCCTGGCATCGAGCGCAATCGCCTTGTCGAAATCCGCGATCGCCCGGCCGGAATCCCCCTTGAGTCGGTAGGCCTCGCCGCGGGCGGCAAACACGATCGCATCCTTCGCCTCGAGGGCGATGGCCTTGTCGAAGTCCGCGATGGCGCGACCAAAGTCGCGCCGCTGGGCATAGGCGGACCCGCGCAGATTGTGGGCCAGGTAGAGCTGCTTCTTGTCGCTCGGGCTCTGCTCGATCACCTGGCTGCAGCCCTTGATGCGCAGATCCAGGTCGGCCTTGTTGGTGCAGTCGGAGAAGGCGTCGGCATAGGCCGTGCCCGCCAGAGACCCCAGCGCGCACGCCACCACGATCAGCCGCACCATTCACCTGCTCCTTTGACGCCGCTCCTGCCGCGCGAGGACCATGCCCCGGCGGCAGGGTGCTCGTCTACTCGTCGCGCGGCTCGCGGGTGCTCGGGAAGAACAACGAGGATGGGAACTGCGCGCCGTAGCGCGTTCCCTTGGGCCGCGGGTGAAAGGCCGGGCGGGCGCCGGGGTCGGGCACGACCAGCTTGCGGTAGAGATGCCACGTGGCGTGGCCGAGCACCGGCACGGCCACCGCGAGGCCGAAGAAGAAGGGCAGCGAGCCGAGCATCAGGACGACTGCGACGATGAGGCCCCACAGCGCCATGGTCACCGGGTTCTTCGCGACGGCTCTGACGGAGGTGACGACGGCGGTGGCAAAGCCGACGTGGCGGTCGAGCAGCAGCGGGAACGACACCACGCTCAGCGTCGCGGCCAGCGCCGCGAACAGGAAGCCGACGCCGTTGCCGACGAGGATGAGGGTGTGGCCCTGCGGCGTGGTCAGTACGGCGCGCACGAACTCCGTCACCGAGGTGATCTGGCCCAGCGCAAAGTTGGCGCTGTAGATCGCCTGGGCGGCGGCGATCCAGGCAATGAAGATCGCCAGCAGCACACCACCGAGCGCCGCGATGGCCGACAACGAGGGCGAATGGAGAACATCGAAGGCGTGCTGCCAGGAGGTGTCGAGCCCCTGCTCGCGGCGGCGGCTCAGCTCGTAGAGGCCGATGGCGGCGACGGGTCCGACGAGCGTAAAGCCGGCGGCAATCGGAAAGAGCAGCGGGATGAAATCGTAGCCGAATGCGGCGCGGCCGAGCAGCAGGCCGACGACGGGATAGATCAGGCTGAGGAAGATGACATGGGTCGGCATCGCCCGGAAATCATCGATCCCCTTGGCCAAGGCATCGCCCAGGTCGGCGGGGCGGATGGTGCGGACAACGGGAACCGCATCGGCCGGCTCAACCGGCAGGATGACATCGAGCTGCGCCATGGACCTCTCCTCCTCGTCTGAACAAGCGAGGGTCGCGGGGCCAGCGCGTCGCGCGATACACGAAGGCCGCGTGACGCCGCGACCGGCAAAGCCTCGTCAGCTTAGCATAGACTTGACATAATGTCGCACCCCCGGACCGACAAGAGTAGCCGGCGCGATCGGGGCGGGAACCGTTTTGCTGCGTCGCAACAACGACCAACGCGCGGTATCGTGGATGCCGCGAAACGCCTTCGCTCATGCCAGCCTGGGGAGCCCCGCCACAATGAAGCTTGCCGAGTACGCCCGCCACGACGGCCTGGGGCTCGCTCATCTCGTTGCCACCAAACAGGTCTCGCCGCACGAGCTGGCGGCGACCGCGCTGGAAGCCATCCAGAAGGCCAACCCGGCGGTGAACGCGGTGGTCGAGACCTATCCCGACCGCATCGAGGGCCTCGACGAGAGCACGCTTGGTGCCGGCCCGTTCCGCGGCGTGCCGTTCCTGATGAAGGACGTGTCCGCGCACGAGGCCGGGCGGCGCTGCGAGTTCGGCAGCCGGCTGGCACGCGGGTTCGTGCCCGAGGTCGACAGCAACCTGTGCCGGCTGTTCCGCGCGGCGGGGCTCAATATCCTGGGACGCTCGGCCGCGCCGGAATACTCGATGGCCGGCACCACCGAGGGCGCGCTCTACGGCAACACTTCCAACCCGTGGCGGAAAGGCTTCTCGGCCGGCGGCTCGACCGGCGGCGGCATGGCCGCGGTGGCGGCCGGCATGGTGCCGCTGGCGCACGGGTCCGACATCGCCGGCTCGATCCGCATCCCGGCGAGCCTGTGCGGCGGGGTCGGCCTGAAGCCGTCGCGCGGGCGCATCTCGTTCGGACCGGCGATCGACGAGGGCGGGTTCGGGCTGGTGCAGAACTTCGTACAGGCCAAGTCGGTGCGCGACGCGGCGGCGATGCTCGACTGCCTGGCGGTGCCGCAGGTGGGCGACCCCTACCGGCTGACCAGGCCGGTGGAGCCCTACGCGACGCTGATGACGCGGCCGCCCAAGCGGCTCAGGGTGGCGTGGTCGGTGGCGCCGCTGATGGGAGTTGCGACGGACCCCGAGGTGGCGGCGGCGGTCAAGGACGCGGCGCACCTGCTGGCGTCGATGGGACACACGGTCGAGGAGGCCGATCCCGAGCTCGGCGACGAGGCAACGGTGCGCCGCTTCGTCGACGTGTGGTTCTTCGGCTTCGAGGCCCGCGCCGGCTTGCACGCCAAGCGCATGGGGCGCGCGATCGGCCCCGACACGTTCGAGCCGATGACGCTCAAGATCTACGACTATGCCCGCGCGATCACGGCAGAGCGGTTCTTCATCGCGCTCGGCGAGGTGCACGCGGCGCGGCGCCGGCTCGGCCAGATCTACACCCGCTTCGATATCCTGCTGACGCCGACGACGGCGCGGGTGGCCGAGCCGTTCGGGCGGTACAATCTGGGCCGCGCCGACGTGACCATGGATACGCTGGTCCGCGAGCTGCTGGCGGTCCCCTGTCAGTTCACGGCGCCGCACAACATCATGGGCACGCCGGCGATCTCGCTGCCGCTGGCGATGACCGCGGACGGGCTGCCGATCGGCGTGCAGCTCGGGGCGCCGTCGGCGGACGAGCATGTGCTGCTGGCGCTGGCGGCCCAGCTCGAGGAGGCGCGCCCGTGGGCCGGCCGCGAGCCGCCGCTGGCGGTCCGATGAGCGGCGCGGGCTTGGCGGCGGGCGTCAGACGGTATAGGCCATCCTGCCGCGTACCCGTATCCTCCCGAAAGCCGGTCCGAGCCCCTAGGGTCTTTCCGCTCTTCGTTGAACCGCGGAACGACCCTAAGTCTTTGCTTTGGCCGTGCTTCTTGTCGGAAAACCGCTTCACACTTCTCCGGAAGCACTCGAGATGCCGCGCCCCGCGATCGTTGCCGCCGTCGTCGCCACCGCCCTGTTCATGGAGAACATGGACTCGAGCGTGATCGCGACGTCGCTGCCGGCGATCGCCACCGACCTCGGCGAAGACCCGATCATCCTCAAACTGGCGTTCACCGCCTACCTGCTGAGTCTTGCCGTGTTCATCCCGATCAGCGGGTGGCTGGCCGACCGCTTCGGCGCGCGCACGATCTTCCGCGCGGCCATCGTCGTTTTCACATTGGGCTCGATCGGCTGCGGGATGTCCTCGTCGCTCGCGGAGTTCATCACGGCGCGCGCGGTACAGGGGGCGGGCGGCGCGCTGATGGTGCCGGTCGGGCGTCTCGTCATGGTGCGGTTGGTGCCCAAGGAGGAGCTGGTGCGGGCGTTCGCGCTGCTGTCGCTGCCGGCGCTGGTCGGGCCGGTGATCGGACCGCCGATCGGCGGATTCATCACCACCTACTTCCATTGGCGGTGGATCTTCTGGATCAACGTGCCGATCGGCGTGCTGGGAGTGGTGCTGGCCTCGATCCTGATCCCCGAGATCAAGGAGGACGACACGCCGCCGCTCGACGTGACCGGCTTCTTCCTGTCGGCGTTCGGGCTGTCGTCGCTGATCTTCGGCTCGACGATCATCGGGCGCAACATCCTGCCGGGAGTTTTGGTGGCGGCGCTGATGGTCTTCGGGGCGATGCTGGTCGCGGCCTACGTGGTGCATGCGCGGCGCACGCCCTTTCCGATCATCGATCTCAAGCTGCTGGCGATCCCGACGTTCCAGACCAGCGTGGTGGGCGGCTTCCTGTTCCGCATCGGCATCGGAGCGATCCCGTTCCTGCTGCCGCTGATGCTGCAGCTCGGGTTCGGGCTGACGCCGTTCCAGTCGGGATCGCTGACCTTCATCGCGGCGGCGGGCGCGCTCGCGATGAAGACCGCGGCGCCGCGCATCCTGCGCCGCTTCGGGTTCCGCCGCGTGCTGACGGTGAACGCGCTGGTAAGCGCGGCCTTCCTGGCCGCGTGCGCCGGCTTCACGGCCGAGACGCCGCACCTCGTCATCATGGGGCTGCTGCTGGCCGGCGGCTTCTTCCGGTCGCTGCAGTTCACCAGCCTCAATGCGATCGCCTATGCCGACGTGCCGCGCGAGCAGGTGAGCCGGGCGACGAGCTTCGCGGGCGTGGCACAGCAGCTCTCGCTAGCGGCCGGGGTGGCGATCGCGGCGCTGGTGGTGGAGGCGACGCGGGCGGCCCACGGGGAGGCCGCGATCACGGCGCAGGACTTCGCGTGGGCGTTCGTGGTGGTGGCGCTGATCGGGGCCAGCTCGGCGCTGTTCCACGCCAAGCTCGACCGCAACGCCGGCGCGGTGATGGCCGGGCGAGCGGCGGAGTGAGCGGGACGCCTAAAGTTTTCCGGCCAGGGCGGCCTCGAACAGGCGGCGGCTGGCAGCCTCGTCCAAGGGCACGGGATTGCCGCCGGCGGTCGGGTCCTTCGGCGCCATGCGGCTCATGACGTCGAACTTCTTATCGTCGACCTTGAGGCCCGCCAGCGTGTGCGGCACCCCGGTCTCCTCGCGCAGCTTCATCGTCCAGTCGAGGAACGGCGTGAAGCCGGGCTTCAGGCCGAGATAGGCGGCGGCGCGCGCGATCTTGTCCTCGATGACTGGCCGGTTGAACACCAGCACGTAGGGCATGAACACCGCGTTGGTCATGCCGTGATGGGTGTCGTAGAGGGCGCCGACCGGATGGGACAGCGCGTGGATGGCGCCGAGCGCCTTCTGAAACGCGGTGGCGCCCATGGCGGCGGCCGACATCATGTGGGCGCGGGCCTCGATGTCCTGGCCGTTGCTGGCGGCCCGGCCGAGGTTCTCCTTGACGAGGCGCAGGCCCTCGACCGCGATGCCATCGGCGAGCGGGTGATAGAACGGGCCGCAGTAGGCTTCCAGGCAGTGGGCGAGGGCGTCCATGCCGGTGCCGACGGTGATCACCCTCGGCATGCCGACGGTCAGCTCGGGATCGCAGATCGTCACCTTCGGCATCATCAACGGATGGAAGATGACCTTCTTGGTGTGGGTCGTCTCGTCGGTGATGACGCCGGCGCGGCCGACCTCGGAGCCGGTGCCGGCGGTGGTCGGCACGGCGATGATCGGGACGATGCCTTTGGGGTCGGCGCGGGTCCACCAGTCGCCGATGTCCTCGAAGTCCCACATCGGCCGGGTCTGGCCGGCCATGAAGGCGATGACCTTGCCAGCATCGAGCGCCGAGCCGCCGCCGAAGGCGATGACGCCGTCGTGGCCGCCGTCGCGCAGCACCTTCAGGCCCGCCTCGACGTTGGCGGCGACGGGATTGGGCTTGATGTCGCTGAACACCTTGGCGGGAACACCATCGGCCTCGAGGACGGCGAGCGCGGCCGGCACCAGCGGCAGTTTCGCCAGCACGGGATCGGTGACGAGCAGCGGGCGCTTGATACCGGCCGATTTGACGGCCTGGCCCAGCTCCTTGATGCGGCCGGCGCCGAAGCGCACCGAGGTCGGGTAATTCCAGTTGCCGGTCAATTTCATATCGGGGCTCGCTTGCTGGCGGGATAGCGGATCACACTCGGCGCAATCACATTGGGTGCGTCACACCTGGCGCAGGTGAATGCTCTTGGGGCGCGTCAGCATCTCATATCCGATTTTCGACAGCGAGGCGCCACGCCCGGTGTCCTTCACGCCGGTCCAGGCGAGCGCCGGGTCGAGGTAGTCGCAGCGATTCATGTAGACGGTGCCGGCGGCGATGCCGGCGCTGAGCCGCTCGGCAATTTTCGTGTCAGCCGTCCAGACCGAGGCGGTGAGGCCGTAGGGACTGTCGTTCATGAGGTTCAACGCCTCGGCGTCATCGTTGACCTTCATGAGGCCGACCACCGGCCCGAAGCTTTCCTCCATCATCACGCTCATCGAGTGATCGACGTCGGTCAGCACCTGGGGACCGAGCCAGGGCGTGCCGTCGGCGCCGCGCTTGAAGGCAGCCGGATCGATGTGGGCGGTGGCGCCGTTGGCAAGCGCCTGCGCGGTCTGGCCGCGAACCACATCGGCGAAGCGGGTGGCCGCCATCGGGCCGAGCGTCGTCGCCTCGTCGAGCGGGTCGTCGAGCACATACTTGCGGGTGAGCGCGACGAACGGCTCGACGAAGCGGTCCCACACGGCGACGTGGACATAGATGCGCTCGATGCCGCAGCAGCTCTGGCCCGAGTTGAAGAAGGCCCCATCGACGAGGTTCTCAACCGCGTGGTCGAGATTGGCGTCGTCGCGCACGTAGGCGGGGTCCTTGCCGCCGAGCTCGAGGCCGATGGAGGTGAAGGTGCCGGCGGCAGCGCGCTCGATGGCGCGGCCGCCCGCGACGGAGCCGGTGAAGCTCACGTGATCGACGTGGCCGCCGGAAAGGATCTTCGCGGTGTCGTCGTGGCTGAGCGCAAGGGTGCGGAAGAGGCCCGCGGGCAGGCCGGCCTCGGCGAAGGCCGCCTGGAAGCGCTCGCCGGTGAGGATGGTCTGGGAGGCGGCCTTGAGCAGCACGGCGTTGCCGGCGATGAGGCCCGGCACGATGGTGTTGACGGCGGTGAGGAACGGGTAGTTCCACGGCGCGATGGTGAAGATCACGCCCAGCGGGTCGCGGCGGATGTAGCGGGTGAAGCCGGGCTTGGCGGGCGGAACGACCGGGCTCAGCGCATCGGCGGCGATCTCGACCATGGTGGTGACCCGCTCCTCGAGCGAGCGGAACTCGCCGCCGTAGCGCACGGGACGACCCATCTGGAGCGCGAGCTCGCGGGTGACGTCGGGGTTCATGGCGCGCAGCGCCTCGAGCGCGCGCAGCACATAAGCGCAACGCTCCTTGACCGGCACCCGCGCCCATTCGGCTTGTGCGGTCCGTGCCGCCTTCAGGGCGGACTTGATCTCGACGGCGGATGCGGGCTTGCGGCGCGCGACCTCGCGCCCGTCGATGGGAGAGATGCAGACGATGTCGGTCATGAAAGGTCCGAGGGCTCGGTGCGGCTGGCAAAGTCCGACGCCAGCATAGCACACACGACGGCGCGTTGGGCGACGCCGTCGAGCGGCGCGCTCACGCGACGCGGCGCTGGCGGGGCGGGCGGCTCGCCAACACCTTGTCGATGCGACGCCCGTCGAGATCGACGACCTCGAAGCGCCAGCCGCTGGTCTCGACGTATTCGCCGGTGTGGGGAATGCGCTGCAGGTGAGCGAGGACGAAGCCCGCCACCGTCTCGTACGGGCGCCGATCGGGCAGAGGGATGGCCATCCGGTCCGCCATCTCGTCGACTGGCATGGCGCCCGACAGCAACCAGGAGCCGTCGTCGCGCTCGATGGCATAGGGCTCGATGCCGATGGCATCCGACTTGAAGACGCCGGCGATCGCTTCGAGAATGTCGGCTGGCGAGACCAGGCCCTCGAAGTGGCCGTACTCGTCGTGAACGAGCGCCATCGGAACGTCGGCGTCGCGCAGGACGGCGAGCACGTCGAGCGCGTCCATGGTCTCGGGGATGATTGGCGCCTTGCGCACGTGGGCTCGTACGTCCAGGGGCTCGCCCTTGAGCACGGCGGCGAGCAGCTCGCGGGTCTGGACGACGCCGACCATGGCGTCCGACGACCCCTCGCCGGCCGGCAGCCGCGAGTGCACGGTGGTCACCAGACGCTGGCGAATGTCGGCCTCGCTGGACACGAGATCGATCCAATCGACATCGGTGCGCGGCGTCATCAGGCCGCTCACGGCGCGGTCGGCAAGCCGCATGACGCCCGAGATCATCTGGTGCTCGCCCTGCTCGAGCACGCCGGCATGTTCGGCCTCGGCGATCACCGTCTTGATCTCCTCTTCCGTCACCCGGCTCTCGCGCTCGCGGGACTGGCCGAGCAGGCGGAAGACGAGACGCGTCGAGGCATCGAGCAGCCACACCGCAGGGGCTGCCAGCCGCGAGAAGGCGACCATCGGCGGCGCCACCCAGCAGGAGATGATCTCGGCGTTGCGCAGGGCGAAATTCTTCGGCACCAGCTCGCCGATGATGACGGACAAGTAGGTGATGACGGCGATCACCATGCCGTAGCCGAGCGGGGTCGCCACCCGCGCCGACACACCGGCGGCTTCGAGCATCGCGACAATGGTGTCTCCGAAGACCTCACCGGAATAGGCGCCGTTGAGGATGCCGATCAGGGTGATGCCGATCTGAACCGCCGACAGAAAGCGACCGGGATCGGCGGCGAGCCCCAATGCGGCGTTGGCGCCGTGTTGGCCGGCGGCGGCGAGCGCCTTGAGACGCGAGCGGCGGGCCGAGACGATGGCCAGTTCGGAGAGCGCAAAAAGACCGTTGAGAGCAATGAGGGCAAGGACGACGAGGACTTCGATCACGCCTGGAGCGGCCGACGTGTTTGGCGTCCGACCCACCTCTGCTGTTGAAGGGTGCGCAAACCTAACGATCCTTGGCCGGGGTGTCAAAGACGGCCGCTGGCCGGCGATCCGCCGCAACCCACGCGACCGAAGGCGACACGTTGCATAGGCCTCGCCCGTCCGCGCAATCAGGCGCCCTGCTCCTCCCGATGCGCCTTGGCAAGCGCTGCCATGCTGTCGAAGCGGACGTCGATCCGGGGCATGTCGGCCGGCTTCATCGTCGCGCCGAAGCCCTGGTCGCCGTGGCGGCGGTAGATCCACGCCGAGCGCAGCCCCACCTTGTTGGCGGGCACATGATCGTGGAACAGGCTCTCGGCGGTGTGGAGGATGTCGCCCTTGGCAACGCCGAGCGCACTCAGATTGCGCAGCATGTAGTCGAAGTTGCGCGAGTCCGGTTTGTAGGAACCGATGTCCTCGGCGGTGTAGATCGCATCGAAGGCGACCTGCAGGCGCGCGTTGCTGAGTGCGAAGCTCGCATTGTCGACGTTCGACAGGATGACCAGCTTGAAGTGGCGCTTGAGGTACTGCAGCGACTCGGCGGTGTCGGGGAATGCCGGCCAGTCGCCGACCGAGCGGCCATAGGCCTGCGCCTCCTCCCAACTCGCGGCGACGCCCCACTCCTCAGCGAGGCGCTTGTAGACCACGGCGAGCAGGTCCCGGTAGATCTTGGCGGGAGTCTGGAGCTGCTGGGCCGACTCGTGGCGCGCGTGGGCCTCGAGGATGTCGTTGCGCGACAACGGCCGCGCAGCGCGCGAGGTGAGCGGCTTGAGCGCCGCGACCATTCCCGATTCCCAATCGATCAGCGTGCCGTAGCAGTCGAAGGTCAGCACCTTGAAGTCGGACAGACGCATGATGGAACTCTCCCTGCTGGGCTCGGCTCAACTGCCGGCGAAAGCGCGGCCGATTGCCGAGGCTCGTGAGGCAGTTTCAATACCGCTCGAAGCCGCGCATCAGCTCCCAGTCGGTGATGCGGCGGTCGTACTCGAACTGCTCCCAGCGGGCGGTGTGGACGTAATGGTCGACCACCGCGCTGCCAAGCGCGGCGCGCATGAACTCCGACTTGTCGAGGCGCTCGGTCGCTTCCCGCAGCGTCTTGGGCACCTCGGGCAGCTTGGCGCCGGTGTAGGCATCGCCCGAATGCGGGGCGGCGAGCTCGAGCTTCTCGTCGATGCCGGCGAGGCCCGAGGCGATCAGGGCGGAGAAGGCCAGGTAGGGGTTCAGGTCGGCGCCGCCGATGCGGCACTCGATGCGGATGGCCTTGGTCCCCTCCCCGCACAGGCGGAAGCCGGCGGTGCGGTTGTCGCGGCTCCACACCGTCTTGGTCGGAGCGAAGGTGCCGGCCTGGAACCGCTTGTAGGAGTTGATGTAGGGGGCGAGGAAATAGGTCATGTCGGGCGCGTACTTGATCTGGCCGGCCACGAATGAGCGCATCAGCTTCGACATGCCGTGCTCGGCGGCCTTGTCGAGGAACAGCGGCGTCTTGCCGGCCTCGTCCCACAGCGAGGCATGGACATGGGACGACGAGCCGGCGAGGTCATAGCGCCACTTCGACATGAAGGTGACGGCCTTGCCCTGCAGGTAGGCGATCTCCTTGATGCCGTTCTTGAGGATGACGTGGCGGTCGGCCATCTCGAGGGCGTCGGCGTAGCGGACGTTGATCTCCTCCTGGCCGGGGCCCCACTCGCCCTTCGAGTTCTCGACGGGAATGCCGGCGCCCTGCAGCCCCTTGCGGACGGCGCGCATGACGCCCTCCTCCTTGGTGGTCTGCAGGATGTGATAGTCCTGGATGTAGGAGCCGGCGGTCTTGAGGCCGTGGAAGCGCTTGCCGGCGGCGCTCTCGAAGCTCTCGTCGAAGAGGTAGAACTCGAGCTCGGAAGCGAGATAGGCGCGCATCTTGCGCTCGGCGAGGCGGGCGACCTGGGCCTTGAGGATCTGGCGGGGCGAGTGCGGCAGCCCGTGGTGATGGTGGTCGAGCACGTCGCAGAGCACGAGTGCGGTAGCCTCGAGCCATGGCGTGCGGCACAGCGTCGACAGGTCGGGCTTCAAGACGAAGTCGCCGTAGCCCTTCTCCCAACTCGCGGCGGCGTAGCCCGGCACCGGCTCCATGTCGATGTCGTTGGCCAGGAGATAGTCGCAGCCGTGGGTTTCCTCATGGGCGCCCGAGAGGAAGAACTCGGCCTGGAAGCGCTTGCCGATGAGGCGGCCCTGCATGTCGACGAAGGCGACCACGACGGTGTCGATCTCGCCGGCGGCAACCGCGGCCTTCAACTGGTCGAACGTCAGGTTGCCGGCCATGGGGGTCCTCGCTCTCGGTCTCAATAAGGGCTCATCGGGTCGCAAACGGCGCCGATCATCGCAACTCAGCCCCCCGAACGGCAAGGGCCGATGGGTCAATCCTCCACGCCGAGGGCGCGGAAGATCTCGGTGAGTTGCGCGTTCATGGTGAGGCCGATGCGCTCGCCGGTTGGCGTCTGGCGCACGAACCACTTGTGGTAGAGCTCGACCAAGTCCCGGTTCTTGGCGATGATCTCGAAGGCGCGGCGGACGGCCTCGGCCATCTGCGGGTCGTCCTTGCGGAACATCAGCCCGTAGGGGTCGAAGGACAGGAACTCGCCCACCACCATCAGGTCGGCGTCCGCCTTGTGGCGCGCGATCAGGCCGTAGAGCAGCACGTCGTCGGTGGCGAACGCGTCGGCCTTGCCGCTGGCCACCAGGCTGTAGCTCTCCTCGTGATCGCGCGCGGTGATGATGTTCATGCCGAGCTTGTTCTTGTCGTTGAGCGCCTTCAGGGCGGCCTCGTTGGTGGTGCCGGCGGTCACCACCACCACCTTGCCGGCGAGGTTGCGATAGGAACGGACGCCCGACTTGCGCTTCACCATCAGCTTGGTGCCGGTGACGTACATGATCGGCGAGAAGGCGACCTCCTTGGCGCGCTCCTTGTTGGCGGTGGTGGAGCCGCATTCGATGTCGACCTCGCCCGACTTCACGGCCGGAATGCGCGTCTCAGGGGTGACGAGCTTGTAGTTGATCTTGACCTCGGCCTTGTCGATCTCGCGCTTGATCTCGTCGACGACGGCGAGGCACAGGTCGATCGAGTAGCCGATCGGCCCCGCCTTGGAGGCGTAGGACAGCGGGAAGGATGCCTCGCGGTAGCCGATGGTGATGGCGCTGGTGCGGTCGACTTTGGCGAGCGTGCCCTCGAGTTTGTTGGCGGCGGTCTCCTGCTCCTGCGCGTGGGCGAGGGGGGCGGCCAGCAGCACCGCGGCCCACAGCAGGCTGGCAACGTGCTTCATGGAACTCTCCTTGACGGACCGGCACGGGACACGCGCAAAGGGCGCAGCGACGGCCCGTGCCAAGGCTCACTTACGCCGGTTTCGTCACCAAGTTGGGCAGCGGCTGGTCCTCGGGCGTGTCGAGCTCCTCGCCGAGCTCGCCTTCCCACTTCGCGACCACGGCGGTGGCGATCGAGTTGCCGACCACGTTGGTGGCGCTGCGGCCCATGTCGAGGAACTGGTCGATGCCCATGATCAACAGCAGGCCAGCCTCGGGGATGTTGAAGGTCGCCAGCGTGGCGGCGATCACCACCAGCGAGGCGCGCGGCACGCCGGCCATGCCCTTGCTCGTCACCATCAGCAACAACAGCATGGTGATCTGCTGGGCGAACGACAGCTCGATGCCGTAAGCCTGCGCGA
>JAESFN010000476.1_pt1 | contig 36446 bp, 30 predicted proteins | sample 9269411 | NCBI WGS metagenome assembly JAESFN01 (sample SAMN14505399, study PRJNA617100) | algae metagenome | isolation source: Iphinoe sp. HA4291-MV1 and co-occurring heterotrophs from trail next to... | place: USA: Maunawili Falls, Hawaii | collected 2009-07-25
GGCTCGCCGTGCCCGCCCGACCTACTGCGCCTGTCGGTCGGCCTCGAGAGCGCCGGCGATCTCATGGGAGATCTCGAGCGGGCGTTGGTTAATGCGTAAGCGGACCGGGAGGTACCGGCGCGACTGCCGCTGACCGGCGCCAATGGCCATGCTAAATATCGCCTCAGGGGGCATGAACCAGCTAGGAGACGTCACGATGGCGGCCCACTACGAGCTCAAGCAAGACAAGAACGGCCAGTACATGTTCAACCTCAAGGCCGGCAACAACGAGGTCGTTCTGACCAGCGAAAGCTACTCGTCCAAAGCCGCCGCCGAGGCTGGCATCAAGTCGGTTCGGTCCAACGCCGGGGCCGACGCCAACTACGACAAGAAGACCGCATCCAACGGCTCGCCGTTCTTCGTGCTGAAATCCGCCGCCAACGGTCAGGCCATCGGCAAGAGCGAGATGTATTCGTCGGTTCAGGCGCGCGACAAGGGCATTCAAGCCGTCAAGGACAGCGCTTCGAGCACGACGGTCAAGGAAGCGGCGGCCAAGAAGGCCTAATCCGAATTCCAAACCAAGAAGAACGAGCACCGCCGAGCGGCGCCCTAGGAGGGCCGGAGGCGGTGCTCGTTTTTATGAAGAGCGCGGTCAGTTCGCGCCGTCGAGCAGCCGCCGCGCGATCACCTGCGCCTGGATCTCCGCCGCGCCCTCGAAGATATTGAGGATGCGCGCGTCGCACAGCACGCGTGAGACCGGATACTCCAGCGCAAAGCCGTTGCCGCCGTGGATCTGCAGCGCGTTGTCCGCCGCCGCCCAGGCCACGCGCGCGCCGAGCAGCTTGGCCATGCCTGCCTCGAGGTCGCAGCGCCGGCCCTGATCCTTCTCCCGCGCCGCGAAGTAGGTGAGCTGGCGGGCGATCATCACCTCCGCCGCCATCATCACGATCTTGTTGGCCACGCGCGGGAAGCCGAGAATCGCCTGGCCGAACTGCTGGCGCTCCATCGCGTACGCGAGCGCCAGGTCCATCGCCGACTGGGCGACGCCGACGGCGCGGGCCGCCGTCTGGATACGCGCCGCCTCGAACGTCGCCATGAGCTGCTTGAAGCCCTGGCCCTCGCTGCCACCCAGCAGGTGCGTCGCCGGCACCTCGAACCCGTCGAAGGAGATCTCGAATTCCTTCATGCCGCGATAGCCGAGTACCTCGATCTCGCCGCCCGACATGCCCTTCGCCGGGAACGGCTCCGCATCGGTGCCGCGCGGCTTCTCGGCGAGCAGCATCGATAGGCCGCGATAGCCCTTCTCGTCCGGATTGGTCCGCACCAGCAGGGTCATCAGGTCGGCGCGCACCGGATGCGTGATCCACGTTTTCTGGCCGGTGACCTTGTAAACCTCGCCAACGCGCTCGGCCCGCGTCTTGAGCGAGGCGAGGTCGGAGCCGGTGTTGGGCTCGGTGAACACGGCGGTCGGTAGGATCTCGCCGGACGCGAGCTTGGGCAGGTACTTGGCCTTCTGCTCGTCCGTGCCGTTGGCCAGGATCAGCTCGCCGGCGATTTCGGAGCGCGTGCCGAGCGAGCCGACGCCGATGTAGCCGCGCGACAGCTCCTCGGAGACGACGCACATCGCCTCCTTGCCGAGCCCCATCCCGCCGTAGCCCTCGGGCAGCGAAATCCCGAACACGCCGAGCTCCGACAGCTTGGCGATGGTTTCGAGCGGGATGTAGGAGTTGGAGAGATGCCACTGGTGCGCGTGCGGCGTGACTTCGGCCTCGCAGAAGCGGCGCATCTCCTCGCGCATGGCGGCGTGCGTCTCGTCGAGGCCGCTGTCGCCGAAGGTGGTGGCGCCCGGGTGCTCCGCGATCAGGTGGGCCAGGCGAGCCTTGGTCGCTTCGCCGGTCCCCTTGGCGATGACCCCGGCCGCTGCGTCCTCGAAGCGGCGGATGTCCGCCACCGGCACGCCGAGCTGGGTGAGCCGCACCGTCTCGCCCTGGCTCATCGGGATGCCGCCGGCGATCTGTGCTGCGTACTCCCCGGTGCCGATCGTCAGAAGCAGCGCCTCGATCTCGCCGAAGCGGGTCCCGGTTGCCAGCCGCTCAGCCCACGCCAGTATCTGCCGGAGGGCCTCCACGTACGTGGCGAGCCAGGCGAGCCCGTGGGCCGCGTGCTGTGCCGCGTCGAGCCCGCCCGCCGCCTCTACCGTGCTCCGCACCGAGGACTTGGCTGCCTGCAGCAGGCGATCGGCTTCGGCCACGATCACCCGCAGCTCGGTCGGGGCGAGGCGCTCGGATGTGCTTGTCGTCATGAGGGGGACCTCGGCCGTGTGATGCGGTCGGGGAGCAACCGATCGCCATGTTGCAGTGCAGAATAGTCCGTTCGCATCGCACCGCAACGAGTTTCGCGACGCGGCGGAATGCGCGTCAGGAGGTCGGATCGTCGCGTTTGAAGGTGCCGAGGACACGGCGCAACCCCGTCTCGGGACGGCCGAGAATCGGAGCGCGCGCGCGCGGCGGTTGCGGGGCCACCGGCCGCCCCTGTGGCCAGCGGATTTCCACACTGGCTTCCTCGATCGGGCTCGGGTCCTGGATGCGGCTCTTTCCGTTCGGCTGTGCCGCGGCGCGGATCGGCGGCTCCGATGCCGCGTCGGCTCCCGCATCGGCCGCGGCGGGCTCCTCCCGGACATCCGGCGGAAAGACGATCAGCACCTCAGCCTCCTCGACTTCCACCGGCGGCACGATCGGCCGGTGCACGCTGGGCGGCGCGACGTTCGGCGCCTTCGCGGGCTCGATCGTCTCCTTCTGCGCGGGGACAGGCTCTGTCGCAGCAGTCGCCTCGATCGCGTCCGACAGCGAAACGGTGGAGCGCCGCTTTGGTCGCAGCGGCGTTTCGGCCATCACGACCAAGCCGGCCCGTTGTGCCGAAGCAACGCCTGCCAGGTCCCGCGCCTGCGCGCGCCAGCCGTCGCGCTCGATGCGTCCGCCGAGACGGAGTGTGTCGCTGACCCGGGCAACATCGCCGTCCGACCACGCGGCGATCTGGGCGTAGGACGTGATACCGTGCGCCTTCAGCCGCATCGCGAGAACCGGCCCCACACCGCGTAGCCGCGTGAGGTCGTCACCGTTGCGCCCCGGCCGGATCTTCGGCGGCACCCGCGAGGTGCCTGACGCCGCCGCCCGGCCGTCTGCGGGCTTGCGCGCGCCGTTGGGCAATGCGGGCGCGGATGTGAGGCGGGCCGCAGTCTCCAGGCGGACATGCGCTTCGAGCAGGAGCCGGAGGGCCAGATAGTGGGGATTGGCCGCCAGCCGGGCCTCGAGCTCGGCGCGTCGCGTATCGGCGCCATCGCTCGGCGCGCCGATCTCGAGTCCGACCAGCATCTGCCAGTCCGGATCCTTCGCGAGCAGGGTCTCGAGCCGCGCCCGCTCGCGCGCCATCGTCGCAAGCCGGTCGTCGATGTCCGCCGCCACGGCTGAATGAGCCTCCCAGCTCCACGTTCCGCAATTGCGGCAACAATAGGCCAGCGTCGCGCGCCTCGTCCATGCCCGGTGCGGGTGGCTCCTGTGCCATCGACCCGCCAAGTCGGCTCGGCTAGGGTGCGCGCCGCAAGTCCGCAAGGGGGACAACGATGCACATCCGGCGGCCGCAGCGGTTGATCGACGCCATCTGGCGCCTGTACGAGAACAGCGGTTTCGCGATGGCGGGCGCGGTGGCCTTCTCGTTCGTCGTGTCGCTGTTCCCGTTCTGCATCTTCCTCGGTGCCATCGCCGGGTTGGTCGGCGGCCGCGAGTTGGCCCAGCAAGCGATCGACCAGCTCTTCGAGATCCTGCCCAATCGCGTCGCGGAGGGGCTGGCTCCCGAGGTCGACCGCGTCATGGGCCAGAGCCGTGTCGACCTCTTGACCGTGAGCGCCGGCGTCGCCCTGTTCTTTGCCACCAGCGCTATCGAGACGATGCGCACAGCGCTGAACGTGGCCTACCGTGTCGAGGAGAAACGCAGCTATCCCCTGTGCCTGCTCATCAGCATGCTGTTCGTGTTCGTCACCGCCATCGTCTCGCTGGTTCTGACCTGGGCGGTTGTGGCGGGACCGGGTATCGCGGCGCGGATCACGCCCGAGTCGCTGCGTTATCTCCTGGATGCGACGTGGCTCTCGGCCGGCACGCGATATGCCATCGCCGGCGTGGTGATCATCCTGCAGCTCTTCGCCTTCCACATCTGGCTGGCGGCCGGGCGGCGAACGCTGGCGGAAGCTTGGCCGGGCGTGCTGCTCAGCACCGTGCTCTGGCTGATCGCGGCGGGGCTTTACTCGCGCTACCTCGATCTCAACGACTACACCCGCTTCTATGCCGGTCTGTCACAGCTCATGGTCGCGCTGATCTTCTTTCAGTTGACCGCGGCGATCATCATTCTCGGCGCCGAGCTGAACCGCGGCATCATCGAGCTGAAGAAGCTGCAGGCCAACGGCGAGCTGGGCGGCAATGCCTGACGCGCGGCTCACCAGCGCAGCAAGCGCCATCCCGCGAGTGCGCCCACCCCTGTGACGAAAGCGATGGCCAGCGTGTACCAGATCGCGATGAAGAGCGGTGAATCGTCAGGGCAATGCGCCGCGTAGAGGAACGCGCCGATCGCGCCGGCCAGCAGCCCGGCCAGGGCGCCTGCTTTCGCCGGAGACTTGGGTGCCCCGCGACGGAGTGCAAACAACAGCGCCGCCAGCGGCCCCAACGCGAGCACGGGAACGGTCTCCAGGCAGACCATGGAATTCTGTCCGACCGCTCGGGCCATCCAAGCCGATTGCGGGACGGTTGCAAGCTCGACGCCGATGGCGGCCAGAACCAGGGCGGCCGGCACGGCAAGGATGTAACCCGCGCGGCCGGTACTCCCGACGGGTCGGGAAAACGGGAGCAGCAATGCCAGGCCACTGAGGGCCAGCGAAGCGGTCGCCGCGAACTTGAGCAGAAAGCGCCAGTCGCCGAGCGATCCCCAAAACGTCGGGCGTGCTCCAAGCGCCACGATGAAATAGGCGAAAGCAACAAAGCTGCCGCCACAAACCGCCCACGCAACGTCGCGCCAAAGCGGCCGAACCGGCTTGGTCGCGTCCGCCACAAGGGCGTTGATCAGGTCGTCGGTTCTCATTCCGCATCGCTCCCATAGGCGCGGGTCAAGGCCGCCAGCCCACGATGCAGGGCCACGCGAACCGCGCCTTCCGTCGTTTGCAGTCGAACGGCCACCTGCTGGATCGACGCACCCTCGACCGAAATGGCATGCACCACCTCGCGCTGCCGGCCGTTGAGCACACCGAGCAAGCGTTCGAGGTCCCGTACCGCCAGCGTCTCGGCGGGAGCCTCCGTCGGTAGCGTCTCGATCACGTCTTCGATTGGAACGGACACATGCCGCCCGCGCCGGCGCAGGCTATCGATCAGCTTGTTGCGGGCGATTGCGCGAACCCACGGACCGACCGGCTGGGCGTCGTCCCAGGTGTGGCGCTTCAGGTGGATGGCCAACAGCGTCTCCTGCACGACATCCTCGACATCCTCCAACGGCACGCCCGAGCGTGCGGACGCGAAGCGCACGACCCGCCGGAGGAACGGAACCAGACCGTCGAGCAGCCGTCGGTACGCCGCCGCGTCACCCGCGTTGGCCGCCTGCAGCCAGCAGGCCCAATCGTGCTCGTGGTCGGTCACACGCGTCTCTCACCCGCTATACGTCGGATCCGTCACTATTGTTACTCGGGTGCCATTCCGTCACCCACTCGTGAACCGTTATGGCCGCTGCGAACACGGTTGCGTGAACCGCGTAACACGACCGGGCTTTCATCCGAAGTGCCTCCTGAGAGCCGTTGTGGCTCGAGCACTGATGGGAGATGCCACATGACGTCACGTACCACCGCCCTTGCTTTGGCCGGCGCCGTTGCTGCCGCCATCAGCTTCTCGAATACCGCCTCTGCGCAATCCTCGACGGACAAGGAAAAGTGCTACGGCATTGCCATGGCCGGCAAGAACGATTGCGCCGCGACCGGCAATAACTCGTGCGCCGGCACATCCAAGGTCGACCACGACAAGGGCGCCTGGAAGTACGTTGCCAAGGGCAGCTGCATGTCGATGGAGGTCACCCTCAAGGACGGCATGAAGCGCAAGGGCTCGCTCGAGCCGATCAAGGGCTGAGGGAGCGCTGCGTCATGTCTGCCTTGTCCATGGCCAGACATCGCGTTTCGGCACCGATCCCGGCTCGCGCCGGGGTCGGTCTGAAGCCGGATCACTACGCCGACATTCTCGCGAGCAGCCCGGACATCGGTTGGTTCGAGGTTCACCCCGAGAACTACATGGGCGCCGGCGGCGCCCCTCACCATTTCCTCGAGCGCGTTCGCGAGCGCTATCCGCTCTCGCTGCACGGTGTCGGCTTGTCGATCGGGGCGGCGGCTCCGCTCGACCGGCGCCATCTGGACCGCCTATGCGAGCTCGTCCGTCGCTATGAGCCGGGATTGTTCTCCGAGCATCTGGCGTGGTCGACTCATGACGATCATTTCTTGAACGACCTTCTTCCCCTTCCTTACACCGAGGCAACGCTGGATCACGTCGCGCGCCACGTCGACGAGGTGCAGTCGATGATCGGCCGCCAGGTGCTGATCGAGAACCCCTCGACCTATGTCTCGTTCGCGTCGTCCGATATGAGCGAGCTCGAATTTCTGTCCGAGCTTGCGCGCCGGACCGGCTGCGGCCTGCTGCTCGACGTCAACAACGTCTACGTCTCGGCCACCAATCATGGCTTCGACGCCGCGGCCTACATCAATTCCTTTCCCATGCAGCACGTGGGCGAGGTCCACCTTGCCGGCCATGCCGAATTTGCCGACGAGGCGGGCGCGCGCCTTCTGATCGACGCCCACGACCGCTCCGTCATCGACGAAGTCTGGCAACTCTATCGCCGCACGATTGCGCGGTCGGGCCGGGTCCCGACCCTGATCGAATGGGACAACGACATTCCCGACTGGCCGACCCTGTTCTCCGAGGCCAGGCAGGCCGAGCGGATCATGGCCGACCGGAGGAGCAACGATGCCCTCCATTGAGCGAGCCGCCAACCTTGCCGATCTGCAGCGTGGGTTTGCGCGCGCCCTGATGTGGACGGACGAGGCGCCGCCGCCGGCGTTCACCGGGGCGTCTGCGCGCGCGCCGGCCAAGCGCTTTGGTGTCTACCGCAACAACGTCTTCGCCAGCCTGACGCAGACCCTCCGCGCCCGCTTCCCGGTGGTCGAGCGTCTCGTCGGCGAGGAGTTCTTTGCGGCGATGGCCCGTGTATTCCTGACGCAGCATCCGCCGCGCTCGCCCGCGCTCTTCGAGTACGGCGCCGCGTTCGCAGGCTTCCTCGAAGGCTTCGAGCCGGTGGCGGAGGTCCCGTATCTGCCGGATACTGCGCGACTCGAATGGCTGCGCAACGTCGCCTACCACGCTGCGGACCACGTTCCGCTCGACGGGGCTGTCCTTGGTAGCATCGCGCCAGAGGACCTCCCTGCCGTCACGCTGAAGCTGCACCCGTCTGCAGGCCTGCTGTCCTCGCCCTATCCCGTCATCAGCATCTGGGAAACCAACACGCACGACGCGGAGGTCCGCTCGATCTGCACGCAGACACCCTCCGAGGATGCCCTCGTCGTAAGGCCGGCTCTTGACGTGGTGGTCGTGCGGCTGGGACCCGGCGGCCACGCCTTCGCCGATGCGCTCGCCAGTAGCACCCCGCTCGCGGCGGCCGCCGACGTGGCCTCGGCCGCCGCAGCCGATTTCTCCCTTTCTCACGCGCTGGGTTCGCTCATTGCCGCCGGCGCCTTCGCCTCGTTTGCCGTCGCCCGCGCGCACTAATCCCGGAGACTTGTCATGCCCCAGTTTCTCTTGACGTTGATCCAGCGCTTCGAGCGCATCCCCGGCGATCTCATCGCGCTGATCGCGCGGATTTCAGTCGCCACCATCTTCCTGCGATCCGGCATGCTCAAGCTGGACGGCTGGAGCACCGGGACCACGCTGGCGCTGTTCACCGACGAGTACAAGCTTCCGCTCGTCCCGCCGCAGATGGCCGCCTACCTGGCGACCGCAGCCGAGCTGGCGCTGCCGCCGTTGCTGATCGTCGGGCTGTTCACGCGCTTTGCCGCGCTGGCCCTGCTGATCATGACGCTGGTGATCGAGATCTTCGTCTATCCGAACGCCTTCGACACCCACGGCGTGTGGGCAGTATCTCTGCTCTATCTCATGAAGCATGGCGCTGGCTTCGCCTCGCTCGACCACCTGTTCGTCGAGCGCAGGCTAGAACCCCACGTCGCCTGACGTGTGGCTCGACCGGCACGGCTGGGCGTTCAGCCGTGCCGTGCTTTCGAGGCTTCCAGCACGTCCTCGTAGGTTCTCAGCCCCGTCGTCGGAGCCGAGACCAGCACCGCCATATTGCCCGGCTTGTGCTCGTTGCGGCGCATGCGCATGTGGGCCTTGGGGATCTGCTCCCAGGGGAAGACCTCTGACATGCACGGGTCGATGCGGCGCTCGACCACCAGCTTGTTGGCCTGTGCCGCCTGCAGCAGGTTGGCGAAGTGGGAGCCCTGGACGCGCTTTTGGTGCATCCACAGATAGCGCGCATCCATCGTGAGGTTGTAGCCGGTGGTGCCGGCACAGATGACGACCATGCCGCCGCGCTTCACGACCAGCACCGAAACGGGGAATGTCGACTCGCCAGGGTGCTCGAAGACGAAGTCGACATTGTTGCCCTTGCCCGTGATCTCCCAGATGGCGCCGCCGAACTTGCGCGCCTCCTTCATCCATGTGGCGAACTCGGGCGTATTGACCTTCGGGAGCTGGCCCCAGCAATCGAACTTCTTGCGGTTGATGACGCCGCGCGCGCCGAGCTGCATGACGAACTCGCGCTTGTCGTCCTCGGAGACGACGCCGATGGCATTGGCCCCCGACGTTGCGATGAGCTGCACCGCCATCGATCCAAGCCCGCCCGAGGCGCCCCACACCAGCACGTTGTGGCCTGGACGCAGCACGTGCGGGCGATGGCCGAACAGCATGCGATAGGCGGTCGCCAGCACCAGCGTGTAGCAGGCCGCCTCCTCCCAAGTGAGGTGCTTCGGTCGCTCGAGCAACTGGCGGTCCTGCACGCGGCAGAACTGGGCAAAGCTTCCGTCCGGCGTCTCATAGCCCCAGATACGCTGCGAGGGCGAGAACATCGGGTCGCCGCCGTTGCACTCCTCGTCGTCGCCGTCGTCCTGGTTGCAGTGGATGACGACTTCGTCGCCGACCTTCCAGCGCTTCACCTTGGAACCGACCGCCCACACGATGCCCGAGGCATCGGAACCGGCGATGTGATAGGGGTGCTTGTGTCCGTCGAATGGCGAGACAGGCGTGCCGAGGGCGGCCCACACGCCGTTGTAATTGACGCCGGCCGCCATCACGAGAACCAGCACGTCGTGGCTGTCGAGCTCCCAGGTCGGAACGACCTCGACCTGCATGGCGGTATCGGGCTCCCCGTGCCGCTGTTTGCGGATCGTCCACGCGTACATCGTCTTCGGCACGTAGCCGAGCGGCGGGATCTCACCGACTTCGTAGAGATTTTTCAAAGGCGGAGCCGAAACTCCGGCGTTGGCGGCCACCGGCATCACGGCGACGGGCTTCGTCCCGTTCGTGGAACCAAGTCTGGAAGCTGACGAGCTGGACATGGGCGCCGTCCTTAGCTGGGTTGCTCGAGATCGAAACGCCGAGGGCGGACATATTGTTGCGTCGCGATAGTCCGCCCCGTCAGACTGCCTCGAATTGTATCACTATATTGCGCTGCGACATGAAAGAACAACTCAAATTGCAGGCGCGCTGGGGAAACTTTCGGCTTAGAGAGGCCAAGGAACCGCGAGCCGGTTCCCGCAACGCAGCAAGTGCGGTACCATTGGTCGTCCTTTGTTTGATCGGGTGAAAGCGCATGCGCCGAGGTTCCTCCCCTCCCGCCAGCTCCGCGCGTGAGCGCGACAAGCCCTGGATCATCCGCACCTACGCCGGCCACTCCACGGCCGCCAAGTCGAACGCGCTCTATCGCCAGAACCTCGCCAAGGGCCAGACCGGCCTCTCGGTTGCCTTCGACCTGCCGACCCAGACCGGCTACGATAGCGATCACGAGCTCGCCCGTGGTGAGGTCGGCAAGGTCGGCGTGCCGATCTCCCACATCGGCGACATGCGGGCCCTGTTCGACGGCATCCCGCTCGCCGACATGAACACGTCGATGACCATCAACGCGACCGCCGCCTGGCTGCTTGCGCTCTACATTGCCGTGGCCGACGAGCAGGGCGCGCCCCGCACCAAGCTCACCGGCACCATCCAGAACGACATCATCAAGGAATACCTGTCGCGCGGCACCTACGTGTTTCCGCCCGAGCCGTCGCTGCGCCTGATCAAGGACACCATCGTGTTCTCGACCCGCGAGGTGCCGAAGTGGAACCCGACCAACGTGTGCTCCTATCACCTGCAGGAGGCCGGTGCGACGCCGGTGCAGGAGCTGGCGTTCGCGCTCGCCACCGCCATCGCGGTGCTCGACACCGTGCAGGCATCGGGCGACGTGCCGGCGGCCGAGTTCGGTGCCGTCGTCGGCCGCACCTCGTTCTTCGTCAACGCCGGGCTCAAGTTCGTCACCGAGATGTGCAAGATGCGCGCGTTCGTCGATCTCTGGGACGAGATCACGGCTGAACGCTACAAGGTGGCCGACCCCAAGCACCGCCTGTTCCGCTACGGCGTGCAGGTCAATTCGCTGGGCCTCACCGAGCAGCAGCCCGAGAACAATGTCTACCGCATCTTGATCGAGATGCTGGCCGTCACGCTGTCGAAACGGGCCCGCGCCCGCGCGGTCCAGCTTCCGGCCTGGAACGAGGCGCTCGGCCTGCCGCGTCCGTGGGACCAGCAGTGGTCGCTCCGGATGCAGCAGATCCTGGCTTATGAGACCGACCTTCTCGAGTACGGCGACATCTTCGACGGTTCCGCCGAGATCGCCGCGCGCGTCGAGGCCTTGAAGAAGGAAGCGCGCGCGGAGCTGGCCGGCATCGACAAGATGGGCGGAGCGCTGGCCGCGATCGATTACATGAAGCGCCGCCTCGTCGAGAGCAACTCCGAGCGGCTGCGCCAGATCGAGACCGGCGCCCAGATCGTGGTCGGCGTCAATCGCTTCACCGAGACCGAGCCGTCGCCGCTCTCGGCCGGCGAAGGCGCTATCGAGGTGATCGACGAGAGCGTCGAGGCCGGACAGATCGCCAAGCTGGCCGCCTGGCGCTCCGCGCGCGACGCCAAGGCGGTGGCCGCAGCGCTCGGCGCGCTGGAGCAGGCCGCCAAGGACGGCGCCAACGTCATGGAGCCTTCGATCCGCTGCGCCAAGGTCGGCGTCACGACCGGCGAATGGGGCGCCACGCTCCGCCGCGTGTTCGGTGAATATCGCGCGCCGACCGGAGTCGGCCGCGCCGCATCGGTCGGCGACCGTGGTTTGGTGGACGTCCGCGCCCGCGTCGATGCGCTCTCCGACAGGCTCGGCCGGCGCATCAAGCTGCTGGTCGGCAAGCCCGGGCTCGACGGCCATTCCAACGGCGCCGAGCAGATCGCGGTCCGCGCCCGCGACTGCGGCATGGAGGTCGTCTACGAAGGCATCCGCCTGACCCCCGCCCAGATCGTCCGCGCCGCGGTTGACGAGAGTGTGCACCTCGTCGGCCTATCGATCCTGTCGGGCAGCCATGTGCCGCTGGTGCGCGAGGTCATGGAGCGCTTGAGACAGGGCGGCGTAACCGATATTCCCGTGGTGGTCGGCGGCATCATTCCGCCGCAGGATGCCGAGAGGCTGAAGGCTATGGGCGTCGCGGCGGTTTACACGCCGAAGGACTTTCAGATGAACGACATCATGGCCGATCTCGTCGCGCTGGTGGATCGGCAGCAGCAGGCGGCCTGAATCAGGGGTTGAGAAAGCCATGCGGATAGAGACCAAGCGCCGGCTGGATCAGGCGTTGCGGCGCGAGCGCTGGAAGAAGGTGGGCTGGGTCGCCGCCGCCGCGGTGGGCGTGGTTGCCATGCTCGTGCTGACCGACCTCGACGCCAGGGTGGACAATCGCGCCGTCGCGGGCGTGGTCGAGCGCGTCGGCACCCTTAACGGCAAGAATGCCGCGCAGGGGCTCGAGGTCGACGTCGCGCTCGAGAACGGCCACCATGTCCAGGTCATCGCGCTCAGGACCACAGACCCCCACGTCGGCGACCACGTGAGCATCGTCGAGCATCGCCACGGCACCGGCCGCGTGACCTACACCTGGAAGTGAGGGCTGGTCCGGGCGGCCCTGCGATCCGCCATTGACACCCCCCACCGGGCGACCGCATATAGGGGCCCATGACGACGATCCAGCAAATGCTCCGTCGACGCGAGCGCGCTCCGAAGGTGACGCGGCTGCGATGAAGGCTGTCTGAAGGTCTTTGTCCCCGCCGCGCCTACAGCGCGGCTTTTTCATTTGCCCCGATCGATGGGAGCTGATGCCCCGATGTCCACGTCCACCAAGACCGCCAAGCTCAAGAAACCGGCCGCTCAACCCTCCTCCGCGCCCTCGTCCGCGGTGCTCGGCACCTATGCCCGCCAGGACGTGGTGTTCGAGCGCGGAGAAGGCTCGTGGCTGACCACGACCACGGGCGAGCGGTACCTCGATTTCGCGAGCGGCATCGCCGTCAATCTGCTCGGCCACGCGCACCCGAAGCTGATCAAGGCGCTGACCGACCAGGCGAACCAACTCTGGCACACCTCGAACCTGTATCGCGTCGCCGGCCAGGAGCGGCTCGCCGAGCGGCTCGTCGCGGCGACGTTCGCCGACCGCGTCTTCTTCTGCAACTCGGGCGCCGAGGCCTGCGAGGGCGCGATCAAGACTGCGCGCCGCTTTCATCATGCCGCGGGCCGCCCCAACAAGAAGCGGATCATCACCTTCAAGGGCGCGTTCCACGGCCGCACGCTGGCGACCATCGCCGCCGCCGGCAACGAGAAGTACATGGAAGGCTTCGGCCCCGATATGCCGGGGTTCGACGTGCTGCCCTTCGGCGACATCGAGGCCGTCACCAAGACCATCGGGGATGAGACCGCCGCGATCATGGTCGAGCCCATCCAGGGCGAGGGCGGTATCCGCGCGCTGTCGGTGCAGCAGCTCAAGGCGCTGCGCGAGCTGTGCGACAAGCACGGCCTGCTGCTCATCCTCGACGAGGTCCAGTGCGGCCTCGGCCGCACCGGCAAGCTGTTCGCTCACGAATGGGCCGGCATCACGCCGGACATCATGGCGGTTGCGAAGGGCCTCGGCGGCGGCTTCCCGGTCGGCGCTTTCCTCACCACCGAGGAGGTTGGCAAGCCGATGGTTCCCGGCACCCACGGCTCCACGTTCGGCGGCAACCCGCTCGCCATGGCCGTCGGCAATGCCGTGATGGAGATCGTTCTCGAGCCCGGATTCCTCGAGGCGGTCCAGCAGAAGGGGCTCCGCTTCAAGCAGGAGCTGGCCCGCATCAAGGACGAGAACCCCGGCGTCGTCGAGGAGGTCCGCGGCCTCGGTCTGTTGCTGGGCCTCCGCCTGAAGCCCCCCGCCGCCGACCTCGTGAAAGCCTGCACGGCCGAGCACTTGCTCGCGGCCTCCGCCAGCGACAACGTTCTGCGCGTGCTGCCGCCCCTCAACGTCTCCGACGAGGATCTGGCGGAGGGAGCCAAACGCCTGTCGCGCGCGCTCAAGCGCTTGGCTTGAGACGGCGGCACAATTCCGTTCCGGAGCAAGGCACCGCCATGGGGCCACGCCACTTTCTCGATATCGACGCGATTGACGCGAAGACCTTGCGCCGCATCGTCGATGCGGCGCACTCCATGAAGCGTGCCGGCAAGCGTGTTCCCGCCGAGCTCAAGCCGAAGACCATCGAGGACGACATCCTCGTCATGATCTTCGAGAAACCGTCGACCCGGACGCGGGTGTCCTTCGACGTCGCCATGCGCCAGCTCGGCGGTCAGTCGATCGCGCTCAACCACACCGATTTGCAGCTTGGCCGGGGCGAGTCGATCGCGGACACAGCGCGCGTGCTCTCTCGCTACGCCGACGCCATCATGATCCGCGCCAACAAGCACGAGAGTCTGCTGGAGTTGGCCGCCAACGCCACCGTTCCGGTGATCAACGGGCTCACCGACAAGAGCCACCCCTGCCAGGTCATCGCCGACATCATGACCTTCGAGGAGAGCAAGGGCGCCATCGAGGGCCGCACCATCGCCTGGGTCGGCGACGGCAACAACGTCGCGGTGTCCTGGATGCACGCGGCCCCGCTGTTTGGCTTCAAGCTCCGCATCGGCTGCCCGCCGCAGCTCAAGCCGGACCGCGCGGTGATCGATTGGGCCGCCAAGCAGGGCGGCGACATCGTCGTGACCGACGATCCCGACGAGGCGGTAAAGGGGGCCGACTGCGTGGTCACCGACACCTGGGTCTCGATGGGCCAGACGGACGCCCCCCGCCGCAAGCAGATGCTCGGCGCCTATGCCGTCGACGATCGTCTGATGGGCCGTGCCGCCAAGGGCGCGGTCTTCATGCACTGCCTGCCCGCCTATCGCGGCCACGAGGTCTCGGCGAGCGTCATCGACGGTCCGCAATCGGTCGTCTTCGACGAGGCCGAGAACCGTCTCCACGCTCAGAAGGCCATCCTGGCGTGGTGCCTCGGAGCGGGCTGAATGGTGGCGGCAGCCCTTGCCAGAAGCATGGATTCGAGCGGCGACGATCTCGTCCTGCCGTTTAAGACCGTGCGGTCGGGCGTCATGGGGCGCCTGGTGCGGCTCGGCCATGCCGTCGATACCATCATCGGCCGCCACGGCTATCCCGAGCCGGTCGGCCGGGTGCTGGGCGAGGCGGTGGCCCTGACCGCCCTGCTCGGCTCCTCCTTGAAGCTCGGTGATCCGGGCGCCGGCCGCCTGACCCTGCAGACCAAGACGGACGGGCCGCTGAGCTTCCTGGTCGTCCACTTCGACAGCCCGGGCAAGCTGCGCGGCTATGCGAGCGCCGGCAAGGCCGCACCGGCTGCCGGCCAGACGGCGGCGACCCCCGCCAGCCTTCTCGGCAGCGGTCATCTCGCGATGACCATCGATCGGGGCGGCGATCGCGAGCGCTATCAGGGCATCGTGCCGCTCGAGAATGGCGGTCTCGTCGCTGCTGCCCAGGCCTATTTCCGCCAGTCCGAGCAGATCCCGACCTTCATTCGCGTGGCGGTCGCGCGCCATTTCGGCGCGATCGAGCCGGGCGGCCCGCGCGGCTGGCACTGGCGGGCCGGCGGCCTCCTGATCCAGCACGTGCCGAAGGTCGAGGACGAGCGTCGCATCGAGCCCGATGATGCCGACGAGCCGGGCCTGCTGGGCGAGAACGACGACCGTTGGCAGACGGCGCGAATTCTCGCGGCCACCGTCGAGGATCACGAGCTGATCGACCCGATGCTGGCGCCGGACCGTCTCCTCTATCGCCTGTTTCACGAGGAGGGCGTGCGCGTCCACCCGGTCCTTCGTGTCGCCGAGCACTGCCGCTGCTCGCGCGAGCGCGTCAGCGTCCTGCTCAAGACGTTCGGAGCGGATGAATTGCGCGAGATGCGCGAGCCCGACGGCGGCGTCAGCGTCACCTGCGAGTTCTGCAAGACCAAGTATCGCTTCAGCGAGGGCGAGTTCGGCTGAGCGTCAGCCGGCCGGCGTCAGGCCTCGGCCCAGTCGCCCAGCCGGCCCAGGAACTCCACGCACTTGACCATCTCATCCACCGCGATCCATTCGTTCGCGGTGTGCGCCTGCGCGATGTCGCCGGGGCCGCAGACGATCGATGGCGCACCGCCCTCCTCGAACAGTCCGGCTTCGGTGCCGTAGGACACCGCGAACGTCTCGTTGCTCTGCGCGAGCTTGAGCGCCAGCGCCAGGCTTTCCGAGCCGGCCGTCGCCTGAAATGCGGGCACCTCGTTGGCGCGCCGCATCGTAATGCCAGCCTCCGGGGCGACCGCTCGCATCTCCGGCAGGCAGTGCGTGTCGACGAAGGTCATCAGCCGGCGTTCCAGGGCCTGCGTGTCGAGGCCGGGCAGCGCCCGCACCTCCCACGCCAGCCAGGCGCTGGCCGGCACGATGTTGGTGGCAACGCCGCCCTCTATCCGTGTCACCTGCAGCGTGGTGTAAGGCGGATCGAAGCGCGGGTTCGGCGGTCGCGTCTTCAGTTCCTGCTCCATCAGAGCGAGCTCGCCGAGGAGCTTCCCCGCGTAGGTAATGGCGTTGACGCCGAGCGGCGCCATGCTGGAATGGGCCGGCCGGCCCGTGACGTCGATGTGCCAGCGAACGGGCCCCTTGTGCGCATCGACGACCGCCATTGTGGTCGGCTCGCCGACGATGATCGCGCGCGGCTTGGGCAGCGTGGCGCCGAGCTCGGCGATCATCGGACGCACGCCGGTGCAGCCCACTTCTTCATCGTACGAGAAGAGGATGTGGATCGGCGTCTTGAGCTTGCGCTTCGCGTAGCCCGGCACCACCGCCAGCACCGCGGCGAGAAACCCCTTCATGTCGCAGGCGCCACGCCCGTAGAGACGCCCGTTCTTCTCGACGAGGCGGAACGGATCGGTGTCCCAGGCCTGGCCGGTCACCGGCACCACGTCGGTGTGCCCGGAAAGCCCGATTCCCGCCACGCCCGCCGGTCCGATCGTAGCGAACAGGTTGGCCTTCAGGCCATCGGCCGTCGGGATTAATTGGCTGCTGATACCGTGGTCGGCGAGGTAGCCCTTCACGAACTCGATGAGCGGGATATTGGTCTTGGCACTGGTCGTATCGAAGGCGACGAGCTTTTCCAACAGCTCGATCGCACGCCGGGCCGGTGCGCCCGGTTGCAGGGAGGTCGATGTGCTCACGTGGTCATCTCAGTTCAAGCGGCGGGAAGTGAACGGACTGTCGAGGGAGAAGGCCGGAATGTTGACGTTGAAGAGCCGGCCCTCGGCATCGGCCATCTGGTAGCTGCCGACCATGATGCCCTGTGGCGTGCTGAGAGGACAGCCCGAAGTGTAGCTGAACGAGTCGCCCGGCTCGATCACCGGAGTCTGTCCGACGACGCCCGCGCCGCGGACCTCCTCGGTACGGCCGCCGCCATCCGTGATGCGCCAGATGCGCGATCGGAGTTGCACTGTGGTCGTCCGCTCGTTGGCGATGGAGATCGTGTAGGCCCAGAAGAAGTAGCCGGCGTTCGGATCGGACTGCTCCGCGACGTATGCAGGTTCGACGCGGACGCGAACGCCATGGGTAACGGATTCATACATGGCAGTCCCGCGCCTCACGAAATCACGCCGAACTGTAAGCGCCGCACCAACGAGGTCAATATGCCATTAGTGTCAGGGCGGCGACCCCGGCTCGGGAACGACAGGCGAAGGACCACGCCATGCTGGATGCGCACGTCAGGCCATTGATCGATCCGCCCCTCGCTGCCGCCGGCCGCTGGCTGGCGCGGCGCAGCTGGTCGGCAGACAGCCTGACGATACTGGCCTTCGGTCTGGGTCTGGCAGCCGCCGCAGCAATTGCAGGCGGGGCGACCATCATCGGGCTGGTGCTGCTGTTGGCCGGCCGTCTGTGCGATGGGCTGGACGGTGCCGTTGCCGGGGCGACCCGCCGGACCGACCGCGGCGCGTTTCTCGACATCACGCTCGATTTCGCATTCTACGCGGCCGTCCCGCTGGCGTTTGCGGTGCTCGACCCGGCCCGCAACGGGCTCCCGGCGGCGCTGTTGCTGGCCGCCTTCCTTGCCAACGGCTCGGCCTTCCTGGCCTTTGCGATCATGGCCGAGCGGCGTGGTCTCGCCACCACCGCCCAAGGCCACAAGTCGCTCTACTACATGATGGGGTTGGCCGAGGGCACCGAGACGATTGCCGTCTTTGTGCTCTTCTGTCTGCTCCCGGCCTCCTTCCCGTGGCTGGCCATCGGCTTTGCTGTCCTGTGCCTGCTCTCCGCCGCCGCCCGCGTCGCTCATGCGTGGCAGGCGCTGGACTGAGAACGCCCGCACTATCCGCGCCGGGCGGCTGCCAGCGCCTGGTCGAGGTCGGCCTTGAGGTCGTCGACGGCCTCGAGCCCGACCGACAGCCGTACCATGCCGTCGGTGATGCCGAGCTCCGCCCGCGCCTCCGGCGTCAGCCGTTGGTGCGTCGTCGTCGTCGGATGCGTGATCAGGCTCTTGGTGTCGCCGAGGTTGTTCGAGATCTTGATGATCTTGAGCGCGTTGAGGAACCGGAACGTTTCCGCCTTGCCGCCGTCGATGACGAACGTGACAACCTGTCCGCCGCCCGACATCTGCCGCTTGGCAAGGGCCGCTTGCGGGTGGTCGGCACGGCCGGGGTAGAGCGTGCGTTTGATATCGCTGCGCGCGGCCACATAGTCGGCGATATCGGCCGCTGCCGCGCACTGCGCCTTGACGCGGATGGGCAGCGTCTCCAGGCCCTTGAGCATTACCCAGGCGTTGAACGGGCTCAGCGACGGCCCGGTCTGGCGCAGGAAGTCGTGGAGATGATCCTTGACGAAGGCTTTTCCGGCGAGCACCGCGCCGCCGAGGCAGCGCCCCTGCCCGTCGATGTGCTTGGTCGCGGAATAGATGACGACGTCGGCGCCGTGCTGCAGGGGTCGTTGCAGCATCGGCGTGGCGAACACGTTGTCGACGATGACGAGTGCACCGATCTCCTTGGCGAGCTTCGATACCGCCGCGATATCGACGAGCTCGAGCGTCGGATTGGCCGGCGTCTCGAAGAACAGCACCTTCGTGTTGGGCTTCACGGCCCGGCGCCAGGCCTCGATGTTGGCGCCGTCGATCAGCGTCGAGCTGATGCCGAAGCGAGGACACAGCACTTCGACGATGTAGCGGCACGAGCCGAACATCGCGCGCGCCGCAACGATGTGATCGCCGGTCTTGAGCACCGACAGCAGCGCCCCGGTGACAGCCGCCATGCCGGTGGCGGTGGCCCGGGCTTCCTCGGCCCCCTCGAGCAGCCGGATGCGCTCCTCGAACATGCTGACCGTGGGGTTGCCGAAGCGGCTGTATTGGTAGCCCGGCTCTTCGTTCTTGAACCGCGCTTCCGCCTGCTCCGCGCTCGCGTAGACGTAACCCTGCGTAAGGAACAGCGCCTCCGAGGTCTCGCCGAACTGGGAGCGCAGCACTCCGCCGTGAACGAGCTTGGTTTCGGGGGCCCAAGTTTCGGGCGCACTGATGTCGCGGCCGTCGCGCGTCGTCATCTTTGTCTCTCCACGCGGCCCGCCGGCAGGCCCGCAAAAAACAAAAATCCCGGCTTGCGTTGATCCCGCCTGTGACAGGCCGGGCGCATGCCAGGTTCGCGCGCTCGGCCTATTTAGCGAGTTGTTTAACGTGGCTGCAAGCCGGCCGGCCAAATCACCACGCATTGGCCTTTAGCGGGCGCGTGCGAGGCCGTCAAGGGGTCAGTGCGCCTGGCAGCGTGGTCGATCGCTCGGCTGCTCCTGTATACGATGCCGCCGGCGCCCAGGAACGGAGTGACGACGATGCGACTGATGATCCTCAATGGTCCCAACCTCAATCTGCTCGGCGTTCGCGAGCCTCACATCTACGGCACCGCCACGCTTGCCGCCGTCGAGGCGAGCTGCCGGGACTTCGCCAAGGTCCTGGGCGCCTCCCTGCTCATGCATCAGTCGAATCACGAAGGCGCGCTGGTCGACCTGATCCAGTCGGCGCGCGAGACCGCCGATGCGATCATCATCAACCCCGCCGGCTATTCGTTCACGTCCGTCGCGATCATCGATGCGATGAAGACGTTCGACGGCCCTGTCATCGAGCTCCACATTTCCAACATCCACGCCCGTGACGAGCTGCACCGGCACTCCATCATCTCGGGCGCCGTGAAGGCGGTCATTTGTGGTCTGGGCACCTATGGCTACATCGTTGCAATGCAGGCGGCGGCGCACATCCTGGGCCGGATGCCGGAAGGCCTGCCCGCGCCACTGCGCGACGGTCCGCGCTGATGACGCGTCCTGTGACGCGCGAGGTTGATCTGCTGGTCCTGGGCGCAGGCGCCGGCGGCATGACCGCGGCTCTCACCGGATCAGTGCTCGGCCTCGACGTCATGCTGGTTGAAAGAACAAACCTCGTCGGCGGCACCACGGCGTTCTCGGCTGGGTCCGTGTGGGTCCCCAATTCCCGCCATAGCCCAGCGGGCGCCGATAGCCCGGACAAGGCCCTGCGCTATCTGAGCGCGGCCCTGGGCAACTGCCTGAACGAGAACCGTATCTGCGCTTTCCTTCGCGCGGCGCCCGACATGGTGGCCTTCCTCGAGGACAACACCACGGTCGCACTCCGCGCCTACGCCTATCATCCGGACTACCTGGCCACCCTCGACGGGGCGACGCTCTGCGGGCGGGTCCTCGAGCCGGTTCCCTTTGACGCCGCCGTCCTCGGCAAGAATTTCGCGACCCTGCGGCCGCCGTTGCCGGAGTTCACGCTGCTCGGCGGCATGATGGTGGATCGCACGGACATCGGCCACCTCCTGAACGCGACCCGGTTGCCGGCTTCCCTGCTGCATGGCGTGACGCTGGTCGCCCGGTACCTCGCGGACCGCATCCGCTTTCCGCGCGGCACGCGTCTCGTGATGGGCAATGCGCTGGCTGGCCGGCTCTACCATTCGCTGATCGAGCGCCATGTCCCGATCTTCACCTCCACTCACACCCAGACCCTGATCGGGACGGGCGGCCGCATCACCGGCGCGGTCCTTGAGGCGCCGGACGGCGACATCGACGTGCGCTGCCGCTGCGGCGTGATCCTCGCGACCGGCGGCTTCTCGCATCATCCCGCCTTGCGACAACAGTTGATGCCGGCCGCCGTCTGCGCGCATTCACCGGTGGTGAACAGTGCGCGCGGCGAGGGTATCGAGCTGGGCCAAAGGGCCGGCGGGCGCCTCAGCGAGGATCATGCCAGCCACAGCTTCTGGGCACCGGTGTCGCTGCGGCCGCGGCGGGACGGCTCGATGGGCGTCTTCCCCCACTTCGTGCTCGACCGCGGCAAACCTGGGGTTGTGGCGGTTGGGCTGGATGGCCGCCGCTTCGTCAACGAGGCGACGTCCTACCACCAGTTCGTGCAGGCCATGTATGCCGCCTTCGGAACGTCGCGCCCGCAGTCGTGCTTTCTCGTCTGCGACGACGACTTCATCGTGAAGTATGGCCTCGGCATGGTCCGGCCGCGCCGCCTCAACCTTCGGCGCGCGATCGCCGATGGCTACGTGACCCGCGCCGCCACGCTGGCGGACCTCGCCGCCAGCCTGGGGCTCCCGCCCGCGTCGCTCGAGGCGACCATTGCGCGCCACAACGGCTTCGCGCGAACGGGCCTCGATGAGGATTTCGCCAAGGGCAGCGACGCCTACCAGCGCAATGTGGGCGACCCCGCCCACGGGCCCAATCCGTGCATCGGCCCGATCGCCAAGCCGCCGTTCTACGCGCTCCGCCTGAACGCCGGCGACATTGGCGCGAGCACCGGTCTCGTCACCAACGAGTTCGCGCAGGTGCTGCGCGCCGACGGCTCGGTCGTGCCGGGCCTGTATGCCTGCGGCAACGACATGGCCTCGATCATGGCTGGAATCTATCCAGGTCCCGGTGTCACCATCGGGCCGGCCATGACGTTCGGCTATATCGCTGCCCATCACGCCCACGCCGAAGCCCGGCGCCTCGCGGCTGCTGCGGCGCCGGCGATGTGACGGCGCGCCAGCCGCCTCAGGCCACTTTGATCGCCAGGTGCTTGAACATGTGGCGGCGCGCCTCGTCATCCATCTCGGTCTTGAAGGTGAACTTTTCCTTGAGTGCCACGGCGCGCACCGCCGCCGGCCGTGCCGAGATTTCATCTACGAGGCGCTTCAGGTTCGGGTACTTCGCCCACGACTCCTCGCCGAGCGCGAACGGGATCATGCGGGCCCATCCCCACACGTCCATGTCGACGATGGTGTAGCTGTTCCCCACCATGTAGCGATGCTTGGTGAGCCGGTCTTCGAGGATGGCGAAATGCCGGTGCGCCTCGAACTGATAGCGGGTGTGCGCGTAGGGCACCTTCTCCGGGGCAAAGTTCCTGAAATGGACGGCCTGGCCGGTGAACGGACCGACGCCGGTCGCCGCGAACATCAGCCACGACAGGAGCTGGCCGCGATCGGCCGGCGCGGAGAGGAACTTCCCCGTTTTCTCGGCGAGGTAGAGCAGGATGGCGTTGCTGTCGAAGACGATGGTGCCGTTGTCGTCGATGCCCGGCACTTTGCCGTTGGGATTGACCGCGAGATACGCGGGCTTGAACTGCTCGCCTTTGCGGGTATCGACCGCGATCGGCTCGTAAGCCAGTCCAGCCTCCTCCAGGAAAAGGGCGACCTTGGTCGGGTTGGGCGAGCCGTTGAAGTAGAATTTCAGCATGGGTCCTCCGTGGTGCAGTCCTGTCCGAACGCGGCCGGGACCGCCGATGGCTGTGCGATCGATCGATGGTGAGGAGCGCGATGTGGCATGCACCCCATCGCGTCTGCAGGGTTCCGCACTTGTGCCCGCTTGGGGCGGCAGGCATCGACACAAATAGTCGTGATCGGATCGGTCCTGTCGCACAAGGAAGCAGGCTGGCGGCCGGATGAAAGGAGCACGTTGGAGCAGCACTCCGGCCTATGGTCCGGGCCCATCTCCGGCTATGACAGGCCATGACAGCGGCCAGCGCGTTTCTCGAGCTCCGGTCTTTCGACGCCTTCGACAGGGTGGTCGACCCGTCGGTTTTCACGCCGGCGGCCGATGACGATGTGCTTGGCATCTCGGACGTCGTGCAATCGACAGAAGCCATCGCCCGCGGCGGCTACAAGGCCGTCAACATGGCGGGCGCCGCCATCATAACGGCGATCATGAATGCCCTGGGGCACCGCAACTTCCCCTTCGTGTTCGGCGGCGATGGCGCTGCCTTCGTGGTCGGCGCCGCCGACGCCGGTGCGGCGCGTACGGCCGCCGCGCGGACGCGCACCTGGGTCGCCGATGAGCTGGCCCTCGACCTGCGAGTCGCGGCCGTGCCGGTGCGCGACATTCGTGCCGCCGGGCACGATGTCCGTGTCGGACGGTTCGCGGCCTCGCCTCATGTGTCCTATGCCATGCTGTCGGGCGGCGGCGTCGAATGGGCCGAGCGTGAGCTCAAGGCCGGCCGCATCGCTCTGCCGCCGTCCCCGCCTCGCATCCATCCCGACTTGAGCGGCCTGTCCTGCCGTTGGGAGCCCATAGCGAGCCGTCATGGTGTGATCCTGTCGCTGATCGTGCGAGAGGCGCCGGGCGCACCGCCGGGGGCGTTCGCCGATCTGGTCCGCCGCCTCCTGGCGCTGATCGCCGGGGACACCGAGCGCGACGGGCACCCCGTCCCGGCGGAAGGCCCGCGCTACAGGTTCTCAGGCTCCGGATTCGGGTTGGAAGTGCGCTCGTCGAAGGGGGCCCGGTCGCTGGTCCGCCGCACCATTGAGCTCGCCGTGCACGCGGCCTTCTCGACCGCCATCTTCAAGAGCGGGTTGCGGATCGGCCGCTTCGACCCCGCCCACTACCGTCGCGAGCTCGCCCGCAACACCGACTTCCGCAAGTTCGACGACGGCCTACGCATGACCGTCGACTGTGAGGCGACGACCGCCGGCCGTATCGAGGCGATGCTGGCCGACGCGCGCGAGACCGGCATCGTACGGTTCGGCACGCACCGCCAGCCGGCCGCGCTGATGACGTGCATCGTGCCCTCGCCGTTGACCGACGATCATCTCCATTTTCTGGACGGTGCCGACGGCGGCTACGCGGCCGCCGCCCGTGCACTGCGCTAAGGCCTGGCAACGGGGGGCTGTGCCGATTGTCCCCAAGGCAACGCTTGGCGCCGGGTAGGGATTGGGCTAGAGGGGCCCAGCACGGGAGAGGTGGCATGACGAAGGGCGGCAAGCGGGCGGCGGCCAAGGCGGCGACGGGCATTCTCCCCGTTCAGGCCATTCGCGCACTCATTTCCGGTCGGCAGCTCATGCTGGCGGAACCGCCGATCGACGGACAGCTCCAGCCCGCAAGCTTGGACCTGCGGCTGGGCGCCGTGGCCTACCGTGTCCGCGCGAGCTTTCTGCCCCGTAGCGGCGACAAGGTGCAGGCCAAGCTCGACGACCTCCAGCTTCACACTATTAGCCTCTCTCAGGGCGCGGTGCTGGAAACCGGGTGCGTCTATATCGTCCCGCTACTCGAGAGCTTGGCCTTGGCGCCGGACATCTCGGCAGCCGCCAATCCCAAGAGCTCCACCGGCCGCCTCGACGTGTTCACGCGCGTCATAGCCGACGGCGTCGGGGCCTTCGATCAGATTCCGGCCGGATACGCTGGACCGCTCTATGCGGAGATTTGTCCTCAGACCTTCCCCATCGTCGTGCGCAAGGGATCGCGGCTGTCCCAGATCCGCTTCCGATTGGGCATGCCCGATGACAGCGACATGGCGCTCGCCGAGCTGCAGCGCGCCGCCCAGCTCGTTGCGACCGACGCCGCCGATATCGCCGACGGGATTGCCCTTTCGGTCGATATCCAGGGCGGTGCCGATGGCCTGGTCGGCTATCGCGCCAAGCGCCATACCGGCCTGATCGATGTCGACGTCGCTGGCGCCTGCGCTGTGCTTGACTATTGGGAGCCCATCACCATCGCGTCCGCCCGCCGGCGCCTCATCCTCGATCCCGATCAGTTCTACATCCTGGCCTCCAAGGAAGCCGTTCACGTTCCCCCCACCCACGCCGCCGAGATGGTGCCCTTCAACCCGCTGGTTGGCGAATTCCGCGTCCACTATGCCGGCTTCTTCGATCCGGGCTTCGGCCACGCCGCAGCCGGCGGCACCGGCTCTCGCGCCGTGCTCGAGGTGCGCTCCCACAAGGTCCCCTTCATCCTCGAGGACGGCCAGATCATCGGCCGCCTCGTCTACGAGCGCCTGACCGAGGTGCCCGAAACCCTCTACGGCCGCGAGCTCGGCTCGCACTACCAAGCCCAGGGCCTGAAGCTCTCCAAGCACTTCCGCTAGGCCGCCCGCGCGGCTCACCGACCTGCCGCAGGATGCTGCGCCGCAGCATCCTGTGTGGCGTGTTTTCTGCGTTGAGCGTCCCACAATGAGGGGGCTGTTCATCTCACGTACATTCTGGCTTCTTATCTATGTTACGGTTTCATGACGTGCGGCGTCGCAGGAAAATACATGTCAGATCAATCGGTTGGCGGTTTTGGACGGTCGGCGCATCCGCGCCCTGTCCGCGTCGAGCCGCCGGTCGTCTGGGCGATTGCGGCCGCCGCCGTCGTTGCATTCATGGTCTACGCGGCGCGGCGCGAGGGTGGCTGGGGCAATATGGGTCTCGCCCTGGGCGCCACGCTCTCGATCGCGTCGGTCCTCGTCCTGCTGACGCGCCGGCTGCTGTTCGCCACGGTCGCGACCAGCGCCCTCGTCATCGTCCTGATCACCGTCTCCGCGGCCAAGCAGCGCCTGATGAATTCGGTGGCGCATGCCTACGACCTGGTTTTCTACCTGAGCTCATGGTCGACCGTGAGCTACCTGTGGAGCGACCACTTCCGTTATCTCATCGGCTTCTTGCTCGCGGTGCTGGCCACCGGCGTCGCCACTTGGGCCGCTTACCGCTTCGACGGGACCCGCATCCATCGGCGCCATGCCGCAATAGTGCTTGGCGGCTGCATGGCGCTCGTCGGGTGTGCGGCGGTGGGCAAGGGCGAGCGCCGCCACACCCAGTTCGAGTACGAAGGCCTCTATCTGTCGTCCTTCTTCTCGTCCTGGTCCGAGACGGTCGAGACCCTGCTGCGCGGCCAGCTCGTGGAGGCGGCGGCGAGCCCCGCCGGTCCGTCCTTTGTGATCCCGGCGACGTGCCACACCGCGACCCGCCCGCCCCACATCATCCTCGTTCATCAGGAGTCGGTGGTTCAGCCCTCGCTGTTTCCGACGCTGAGCTACGACAAGGCCCTCGATCCCTTCTTCCGCTCGTTCGACGGGAAGCTGCATCGTATGCGCGTCGAGACCTACGGCGGAGCGTCCTGGCTCACGGAGTTCTCGTTGCTGGCGGGCGTCTCGAGCTATTCGTTCGGCGGCATGCGGCAATTCGTGCAGACGTTGATGCAGGACAAGCTGCGCGAGACGCTGCCCCAGACATTGGAGCGGTGCGGCTATCGCAATGTGCTGTTCTACCCGATGCTCCGGAACTTCGTGTCCAACGGGCGCTTCTTCCAGTCGGTCGGCCTGAGGGAGATCTTCGACCTCAAGGACCAGGGCGCCCGCACGGTCAACGAGCGCGACCGCTTCTACTATGCCAACGCGCTGGCCGAGATGGAGCGTCACGTGGCGCGCACGGACCAGCCGTTGTTTACCTACATCCAGACCATGGCTGCTCATTGGCCTTACGACCAAGCCTATATGCCCGAGGTCGATGTCCCGGGCGGTGGGCCCGGCACCCACCCCGAAATCAGCGAATATCTGCGCCGTCTTGCGATGGGGCGCTTGGACATGGATTACCTGCGGTCGGAGCTGAAGCGCCGCTTCCCGGCCGAGCGCTTCCTGATCGTCCATTACGGCGATCACCACCCGATGGCGACCCGCGTGCTGCTCGGCTTCAATGAGGAGACCGAGGCGGAGGACGTCGCCATCGACCGCGAGTCGATCGGCTTTATCACCTACTACGCCGTCGAGGGCATCAACTATCAGCCGCCGCCCCTCCCCGATGTCGAGACTCTCGATGTGCCCTACCTCGGCACCGTCATGCTGGAGGCCGCCGGGCTACCGCTGTCCGACGCCTACCGAGAGCGCAAACGCCTGCTGGCGCTGTGCGGGGGCCGCTACTATGGCTGCAGCGATCGCCAGGCGATCCTGTCGTTCCATCGCCGACTGATCGACTCCGGCCTGATGCAGGCGCGCTGACGTCGGGCCCGCTACAGCCCGAAGCGTATGCCGTGCAGGAGTGCCCACACGATGGCCACATAGGTCAGATTGTGGGCGAGCTGGTCGACGCCCGTCGCGCGCCAGTAGGCGCTGTTGGTCGTGGTCCAGCCGTGCGTTCTGAGCGTACGCTCCTTCAACCAGTCGATGTGATAGTGCAGCACGAACTCACCGGCGAGCAGGGCGATCCCGACGTCGCGGTTAGCGGGCGGCAGGATCAGGAAGACCGGGGCCGTGAGCGCCACATGGATGGCCGCGTGCAGCAGCCCGCCGGGATGGCCGTAGCGACCCTTGTTCTTCCACTGGTAGGGCGTTTGGAGAAAGAAGTCCGCGATCGCATGCTTGAGCAGCAGATAGCCAACCGCCAAAAGGACCACGTCAAGACCCGGCAACACAGCGCTCCCCCTCGCAGGCCCTGACCATGACCTTAGCCCGGGTAGCCGCGTTGGCCTAGGGGACTTCCGGACAGGAGGGAGCCAGTAAGCACGACATCCCAAGCGCCGCCCTTGTGAGATAGAATCGTCACAGTCTCACGGAAATGCTCGTAAAGGCGGTCAACGCATACGTCGAATGGTTTGATGCCGGATGATGTGCCCGATACCAATGGGTCATGCAGCGCCTGCAGCGCGGCTCACCGATGCCCCCGCCATGAATTGCGGCGGTAGGCCGTGGCCGGCGAATGTATTCTTGCGTAAGGCGTCCGTTGTTCTATGTGGCGTGTTCGGACCAGTACCGTCCGTTGTGATGCGTGGCTCTTGCGCGAACGCAATGAGTGCTGCCGCGTCACAGGCTTGGTCCGCCTCCTGATTTGCGGGTGTTTGGCGCTCTGGGTGGGCGCCATGGGTCCAACGGCACACGCCCAGGGCCCCGGAGCGGTGGCCGACTCGGGCCTCAAGCGCGAGCAGGATGCCCTCTTCAAGAAAATCCTGGCCAATCCGCGCGACCTCGATGTCGCGTTTCGCCACGCCGAGGTCTCGACCGAGCTCGGCGACTACGAGGCGGCGATCGGCTCGCTCGAGCGCATGCTCTTTTTCAATCCCAATCTGCCGCGGGTGATGCTCGAGCTGGGCGTGCTCTACTTCCGCCTCGGCTCCTATGAGATGTCGCGGACCTATTTCGAGAAATCGATATCCGCACCCGACACGCCACCCGACGTGCGCGCCAAGGTGGATGCCTACTTGGCCGAGATCGCCAAGCGCCTCAATCCCAACCAGACGACCGGCTTCCTGCAGACCGGAGTCCGCTATCAGACCAATGCCAATGCCGGACCGAACGGCGCCCTAGTCAAGGTGTTCGGGCTCGACGCGATCCTCGACAACGAGTTCGTTCAGCGACCGGATTGGAACTGGTTTGCTCAGGGCATCGTTCGCAACGTCATAGATTTCGGCAACCAGCGCGGCGACACCTGGGAGACGACGCTCGGCGGCTACGCATCGCGCCATGACGAGTTCGACCGGCTGAACACGGCACTCGTCGATATCCAAACCGGTCCACGCTTCGCCTTGTTCCCGGAAACGTTGCGCGGCTGGTCGGTGCGGCCCTACGTCGGCTTTCTCGGAATCAACCTCGCCGGCGACCAGTACTTGAGCGCGCAGACGGCCGGAGCTTCTCTTGGATGGATTCCCGAGCCGGGCTGGGCCTTCGAGGCCGGCTACGAACGCGTGCGACGGAACTTCAAGAATACCGAGGAATATCCGACGGGAGAGCTGCAATCCGGCTTCCAGGACACCGGTTACGTCACCGCGTCCGGACCCTTGTTCCTCGGTCTGAGATGGGCATTGCGCGGCGCCGTGTCCGATGTCGAGGGTCGGGTCGTTTCGCAGTCGTTCCTGCAACGCTCTCTCGACGTCTCGCTGGCCTACAGCTTCCCGGTTGCTGCCTTCGGCAGTGATCACCTCGTGACGGTTATTCCCTTCGCGGGCATCCAGGACAGCGACTATCGCGGTCCCGATCCCTTCATCGCCCCTGACACGACGCGGCACGACCGCGAGCGCAAGGCGGGCGTCGCGCTCGACATCGAACTTACCCGGAGCGTCGGTTTCGGGGTGCGCGTCCAGCATTCGAAAACCGATTCATCGCTACCAAACTATGAGCTCGACAACACGTCGGTCTATGGCGGCCCGATACTCCGCTTCTGAGGAGAGAGTGAATGATGCAACGTCACCATAAGGTTGCTGTCCGGGTCGTCGCCCTGGCGCTGCCGGTGATGCTGTACCCGGCCGAGGTGGGCGCCCAGCAGGTCGGCACGGCGGGCGCCGTCAACCCTTCCGCGCAAGCCGGCAATCGGGTTCTCCAGGTCGGCTCCAACGTCCTCTTCAAGGAACGTATCGACACGACCGCCAAGGGGTCGACCCAGATCATTTTCGTCGACAAGACGACGCTCAACATCGGCCCCAACAGCTCCGTCCTGATCGACGAGTTCGTCTACAATCCGAATGCTGGAACCGGTCGGATGACGGTGAGCCTCGCAAAGGGTGCACTGCGCATCGTCGGCGGCAACGTCAGCCACACCGAAGGCGCCACCATCAAGACGCCCGTCGCCTCCATCGGTGTACGCGGCGGCGTCGCGACGGTCGACCACAATACCGCGACGGGTACGACGCGCGCGGTCAATCACTTTGGCACCTTGCAGGTGTCGAGCGGAGCCGAGACGCAATCGATCACGCGGCCGGGATTTGCAACATCGGTGGCCGGCGTGCAGGCCGCGCCGAGCCCGCCCGAACGAGCCACCCAGGCCGAGATCGCGGGCGCTCTCAAGGCCCTCTCCAGCGCACCGGGACAGTCGGGCGGCGCGGCTGTGAAGCCGACCGATACGTCCGCGACGTCGGCGGGTCTCGGTCAGGCCAACGCCGGTCTCGTGCCGGCCCAGGTCCAGAGCCTTCAAGGACAGAACGCGTCTCAGAACAGCGCTACTTGGCAAACCCAGGCACAGGCCGTGGCGTCCGGCCCGCAGGCCGAGGACGTGATCCAGCAGGGTGTGCAGCAGGGAACAGCGGCTCAGATCGCCGCACCGCCCCAGTCTCGCTTCTACGCCTTGCAGACAACCGGCGTGCCGTACCTCGACCCGTCCTTCGCCACGTCGGGGTTCTACGTCTCGCCGCTCATCGGCTATCGCCGCGGTGGCACCGATGCTGTTACCGGAGCAGACCGATTTGGAACCGGGAACCTGCAGGCCGGCCTTGCGATCAGCGGAACCGGCGCGAGCCAGTCCTCGTCCTTCTTCGTGATGAGCGGCGGCTTCACCCTGTTGTCCGACGGCACGTTCTTCCATGATGCCGGGTTCACGGCGACGACGCGTCACTCCGCGACCGATGGCATGGGGCGGTCGAGCGGCAACGCCGACAGCCTGGCCGGGTCGGAGCTGTTTGACAGCGACCGCCTGCCGGTCGGGGTCACGCTCACCAATAACAATCGCTTGAGCGCGACGGGCGCGACGCAGGCCACGTCCGCATTCTTCTTCAACGGCGCCGGCGGCCCCAACACCAACTACACCTACGCGAGCAATTTCACCCAGGCCACGATCCCTTCGGGCGTCGGGTCACAGCGCAGCGGAGAAACACTGACCGGTTTCGTCGGCGGTATCATGCGGACCCGGCATGCCATCTCCCCGTCCGCGACATCGTCCGTCAATGTGGGGCTTAGCTTTCCGGTTGTCGGCGGAATAACGGTTGCATTCGACACCGACCGCCCGCGGTTGCAGGCCATTGCATCTCTGGCGCGGGCCGGCAATCCCAGCGGCGATGTATATGAATTTAACAGCGCGACACTTCAGGTCGGCAGTATTTCTGCGCCGCGGGGGCGAGGGACCTATATCGACGATCGTTTGTTCGCCGGGCGGGCCGCCGTGTCGAATCCCGCCGACAGCGGAGCGGACGTGCACATCTCGACCACCAATGGCAATGCCTTGAGCAACAGCCATCAAGCCTTTGCGTCGTCCGATTTGGTCAATGGCACTGGGTTCGTTCAGACCCTCGCACCCGGAACCACCATGTGCGTGTGCGAATATACGCGCTGGGGCGCGTGGTCGGCCGACAACTATCGGCTGAACGGCGACAGTTCTGAAGAGCGCGACCGCATGCACATCGCGATGTGGGTGGCCGGCCGCCTGTCCGATCCGGCCCAGATTCCGACCATCGGCACGGCTACCTACAATGGTCACCTTGTCGGCTCGATCAAGAACAGCACCGCGGGAACGGAATACCTGACTGCCGCCGGCTTCCAGTATCAGGCCAACTTCGGCAATCCGGGCGTATCGACCATGTCGGTGACCAACCTCGACGGGGCCAACTTTGGCGGAACCGTGGGCTTCAACCGCCCGCTCAATCAGATTCAGGGCTCGATGACACAAACCGGCGGCCCACCGCTCGTCGGCGCTCAGATGGACGTCAAAGGTGCGTTCTTCCGCGGCGCTACCGACCCGGTGAAGGATGTCGCCGGCAACTGGACGTTGAAAGCCAATCCGGTCTCGACTCCGGCCGGTCTGAATCACAATCTGGTCGGTGCCGGCATCTTTGCGGGTAGTCGCTGACGGGCGGCACGAGTGCCCTACTTCGTCTCGGCGACGCTGCTCCCATCCCAGTCGTCCGGCGGCGGCTCGATCCGATACGCCGCGATGCGGCGCGCGTAGAGATCGCACAGCGTTGAATATTGCGCCCCCCCGATCGCGCGTATGCGCGCAAGCCCCGCTTCCGCGTCCGCAAAGCGCTGACTGCGGAATGCCGCCAGCATCCCTTGCTGCGCGGCCGCCAGCTCCTGAAAGGCGGGCGTCTCCTTGTGTGCCTCATCGCCCAGCAGCGCAAAGACGCGGAGCGCCTCCGCCCGACCTACCACGCTCACTAGGTCGACCTCGAGGAAAGCGAGTTCCGGCGCGGCACGTGCGGTCGCCTCGCCGACGATGATCACTAGGCCGTAGGTCTTGCTCTGTCCCTCGAGGCGGGAGGCGACGTTCACACCATCTCCGATCACCGAGTAGTCGAACCGCTGCTCCGAGCCGAGGTTGCCGACGCAGCAGTCGGCGGTATTGAGCCCGACCCCGATCCGCACCTCCTTATACGTTTCCCCGCGCTCGGCCGCCTCGGCCCGCCACGTCTCGTTGAGCCGCGCGAGGTCCTGCGTCATGGCCAGCGCCGCGCGCGCAGCGTGACGCTCGTGCTCGTCGTCGTCGAGAGGCGCGTTCCAGAACGCCATGACCGAGTCGCCGATGTATTTGTCGATGGTGCCCCGATGAGCCATGATCGATGTGCTGAACGGCGTCAGCAGTCGATTGAGAAACGCCGTGAGCTGCTCGGCATTGAGTCGTTCTGCGATCGAGGTGAAGCTGCGCACGTCGCAGAACATCAGCGTCACGTTGCGCATCTCGCCGCCGAGCCGCAGCTTGTCAGGATTGCGGGCGAGCTCCTCGACCAGCGCCGGCGCCATATAGTGGCTGAACGCATTGCGCACCTGCCGCCGCTCACGCTCGGTCTGCAGATAGAGGAACACCGTCGTCGCGATATACATGCAGGTGAGCGCGATCGCCGGATAAACGGGATCGAACAGCCATCCGAAGGCTGCGAACGCCGCCCACGACGCACCCACCGCTGTGGCCAGTATCGAGGCGCCGAACAACGCACTCCACATCGCGCCGGTAAAGTAGACCACCAGCGCCATGAGCGCCCCTGTGATCGTCAGGTATACGATCTCCGCGCCGGTGGCGAAATCCGGCCGCCGCAGGTGGATGCCCAGCAGCATCTGCTCGATCGCTTGGGCGTGCACCTCCACCCCGGGCACGGCGGCATCGAGCGGCGTGGTTCGCAGATCGAACAACCCGGCAGCACTGGTCCCGATCAGGATGATACGGCCCTCGATCTCAGAGCGCGGCACCGTGCCGGCGAGCAGGGCCGTCGCGGGGATGAAGCGCCGCGCATCGGACGGCGAGAACCGCAGCCACATCTGTCCGTAGGCATCGGTCGGCACCACCACCTGCCCGACTCGGATGTCGGTGATGCCGGTCTTGGCACCGAACGCCTCTTCCCCACTCGCGCCCGACGCCTTGACGACATAGCTTCCAGCGCCCTGTCCGACCCTGAGCAGCTCGGCCGACAGGGACGGATAGAGCCCATCTCCGATGCGGACAACCACCGGTACTCGACGGATGATCTGGTCGTACTCCGGCACCCAGTTGAGCGAGCCGGAGCCTTTGCCTGCCTCCTGAAGTTGCATCAGGCTACCGACCGCGCCATCGAAGCCCGACGCGAACAGCTTCGGGTCGTCGCCCGCCGTGGCAAAGCCTGCCCGCTGGACCGGGCGGCTGTCGTTGGCGGCGCTGACGCCGATGAAGCCCAGCACCACCGGCCCCTCCCCGATGACGCCTGCGAACTCGGCATCCGGCGAAGGAAGCTCGGCCAGCCGTGCCGCGATCGCCTCGACCGCGGGGTCGCCTTTGAGCCGGCGGGCGAGGTCCGCAATCGAGCCGCGATCGGACTCCGCCATTACGACGTCGAAACCGATCGCCGCGGCGCCGTCAGCGATGAGCCGGCGCGTCATGTCCGCCATCACCGAGCGCGGCCACGGCCATTGGCCGATCGCGCGCAGCGATTGGTCGTCGATATCGACGATGCGTACCGGCTGCTCCGGATCGTAGGGTCTGGGGGACAACCACTGGTAGGTGTCGAAGACCAGCAGCCGCAATCGCGCGACCGGCACCGGATCGCTGATCCGGGCCACCAGCGCCAGCGCCAGCACGGTGAGCACCAGCCCGAGATAGATGATGCGCGACTTCATGCAATCGTGTCCCCTGGGGGTCGTCTTCGCGTTGAGCGTGCGGTGCGCCGGTTGCTTTTTGTATTCTATGGCATGGCCCGTCGCCCGGCGGAAATCGCCGGTCGCGGCCACTTTGCGTACAATGACCAATCTTTTGGGAAAGACGCGAGCGGAACGATTGAATAGTTTACCGCGCCGGTCTTCTGATCGATTTGCGCGCGTTTGAAGACTAGGATTTGGTGGAATGCACCCCGGGGTGACGGCCGTGGATCAAAGCCTATTCCGTTTCGTCTGGCGCAACAGCCGCCCGGCCCAGCTTGCCATTCTCGTCCTGATCGCCGCTTCGCTGCCGTTCTATTTCGCCTCCCTCGACATCCCCAAGAAGATCGTCAATGACGCGCTCCAGGGCCGCGCCTTCATGTATGGCCGCACGACCGTGCCGCTGATCGATTGGTCGCTGAAGGTCCCGGAGGTATTCGGCGGTGGGCACATCGCGATCAATCCCGGCATCGAGCTCGACCGCATGGGATACTTGTTCGCGCTGAGCACGGTCTTTCTGGGTCTCGTGCTCATCAACGGCGCCTTCAAGTACGAGATCAACGTCCGCAAGGGCGTGCTCGGTGAGCGCATGCTCCGGTTGCTGCGTTACGAGCTGTTCGCTCTCCTGCTGCGGCTGCGGCCGGAGGACGTCCGCGCGATCAAGCCGGCCGAGGTCGCGAGCATGATCAAGGATGAAGTGGAGCCGATCGGCGGTTTCGCCGGCGACGCGTTCATCCAGCCGGTGTTTCTCGGCGCGCAGGCCCTGACCGCGCTTGCCTTCATCCTACTGCAGAACGTTTGGCTCGGCGCCATTGCCCTTTCCATCGTGCTGATTCAGGCGTTCGTTATTCCCCGCCTTCGTCGCGAGCAGATCCGGCTGGGGCGCGAGCGTCAGATCGAGTCGCGTAGCCTGGCGGGCCGCATCGGCGCCGTCGTCGAGGTCGCGCCTGTGGTGCACATCCATGGCGCGTCGGACTATCAGAAAGCCGGCGTCAACCGCCAGTTGATGAAGTTGCTCGGCATCCGCGTCGATCTGTTCAAGCGCAAGTTCGCAGTCAAGTTCCTCAACAATCTTTTGGCTCAGATCACGCCGTTCTTCTTCTTCGCCGTTGGCGGCTATTTCGCGCTGCGCGGCCAGCTCGACATCGGCCAGCTCGTCGCCGTCATCGTCGCCTATCGCGACCTGCCGCCGCCGATCAAGGAGCTGATCGATTGGGATCAGCAGCGCGCCGACGTTGCCGTGAAATACCAGCAGGTCGTCTCCCAGTTCACCGGCGCCGAGCTGGCATCGCCGCCCGTCCGCGAGGCCTCGGCGCCGTCGCCCGATGCCCCTCTTCGGCTTGAAGCCGTCACCGTCGTTGACCGCCAGGGCACGACCTTGTTGGACCCGGTCAGCACCGAGATCCGGCAGCCGGCCCATGTGGCGATCGTCGGCGCCGCTGCCAGCGGCCGCGACATCCTCGCGCGTGTCCTGGGCCGCCAGATTACCGAGCTGCGCGGCAGCGTGCGCATCGGTTCTCACGACCTGCAGGCGATGTCGGATGAGGAAGCCAGCCGCTTCCTGGCCTACGCCGGCGCCGATCCCGGACTGTTCCCCAGCTCTATCCGCGAGAACATCACGATGTCCCTGTGCCGGAGGGTCCCGGTCGGGGACAGCGGCGCGGCTATGCACGACTGGATCGACTATGCCGCCGCCGGCGTCTCCAATGCCGACGAGCTCGACAAGGCCATTATCCGCGTGCTCGGCGTTACCAAGACCGAGGAGGACATCTACCGGCTGGGCCTGCTCGGCCGCCTCGATGCCGAGACCGACCCTGCCCTTGCCCGCCGCGTCGTCGACGCCCGCGTGACCGTACGTGAGCGCCTGTACGCGCGCGACCTGATGCGGCTGATCGAGCCGTTCGATCCGGAGTTGCTCAACACCAATGCGACGCTGGGGGAGAACCTGCTGTTCGGCGTGCCGCTGCAGAAGGGGTTGATGGAGGCCGATCTCGTCTCCGAACCCTATTTCCGTTCGGTGGTCGAGGCGAGCGGCCTCACCGAGCCGCTGTCGGCCATCGGGTTTCGCATGGCCGAGATCACGTTCGAGATGTTCGCCGATCTGGCACCCGGGCATCCCCTCCTCGAGCGCTACTCTTTCATCGCCGCCGGCAAGATGGAGGAGTATCGCCGTTTGGTCGAGATCGCCCAGGTGCGCGGCGGCCCCATGCGGCTCGAGCCCGACGGCATCAGCAAGCTCGTCGCGCTTGCCCTCAAGTATGTCGAGGCGCGCCATCGCCTGCAGCTTGTCGACGACGCATTGGCCACGCAGATTGTTGCGGCGCGAAAGATGTTTCGCGAAGGGCTGCCGAGGGCCTATGCGGGCGCCATCGAGTTCTACGCTCCCGATCGCTACCTTCTGACGGCGCCGGTCCGCGACAATCTGTTGTTCGGACGGCCTGCGTTCGGGTTGCCGGAAGCCGAGCAGCAGCTCTCGGAGGTGCTGCGCGAGACGCTGGTCGAGATTGGGCTTGACCACCGCATCTATCAGCTCGGCCTCGACTTCGATGTTGGACCGGGCGGGAAGCTGCTGTTCCCGCCACAGCGCGCCGCGATCAATCTCGCGCGCTGCCTGGTCCGTAATCCGCAAATCCTCATCCTGGAAGGCGCGCTCTCGGCCTTTGGAGCGGCTGAGGCGCGCGCTATAACCAGTGAGCTACGTCGTGTCATGCGCGATCAAACATTGATCGTTACAGTCTCCGATGCG
>JAESFN010000477.1_pt1 | contig 36374 bp, 35 predicted proteins | sample 9269411 | NCBI WGS metagenome assembly JAESFN01 (sample SAMN14505399, study PRJNA617100) | algae metagenome | isolation source: Iphinoe sp. HA4291-MV1 and co-occurring heterotrophs from trail next to... | place: USA: Maunawili Falls, Hawaii | collected 2009-07-25
TACCGGTCCGCAGGCCGGGCTGGCCGCCCTCGCGGAGCTCGATCCCGCCCTCCCCCGCTACCCCGCTGTCGCCGCCTACCTGCGTGAACGGGACGGTGACCTCGCAACCGCCGCGCGCCTATATGCCGAAGCCGCGCAATCAGCCCTCAACCTTCCCGAGCGCGATCACCTCACCCGGCAGGCCGCACGCCTCAACGCGCGGCTACGGCGCTAGTCCACGCTAGCTGCCCAGCAATTCCTTGCGCGCCGGGGCCATATGCCGGGTCCAGAAGGCGAGCTGATCGAGCACGACCTTCGCCGCTGCCTCTTCGTCAGGGCCGAAGGGATACACACGATCGGCATTGAGCTTGGCGCCGAAATTCGACATCACGAACTGCTCCCGCAGATCGAAGCAGCGCATCTCGCCGAAAATCCCACGCAGGTGCTCCACCGCCCGCGCCCCACCGGCGAATCCGCCGTAACTGGCAAAGCTGACCGGTTTGTGGAACCAGAGCTGTCCCGCCATATCGATGGCGTTGTTCAGCACGCCACTCGTGGTGTGGTTGTATTCCGGTGTCACCACCAGGTAGCCATCCATCCGGGCGACGGCATCGCGCCACTCGGCGGTACGATCTCCCGGAACCGGCGTCTCGCCGAAAAACGGCATGGGATAGTCGCGAAGATCGAGCAGGTGCGCGTTCATGTCCTCACGGGCACTGGCCACCTTGTAGAGAAACTCAGCTGGCTGAATCCCAAAGCGCCCGTCGCGGGTGGCTCCAACGATGATCCCGATCTCCACGCTGATCCTCCCTTGGTATGAAATGAATTAAACAAGCAACTACTGCTATAAATAGCATAGTAACGAGCAAAAAGAAAGCGAACCCGCTGGGGGTTCGCTTTCTTCGTCTCCGCTTATTGTGCGCGGACTACGCCAGCACCTTCTCCAGGGTGGCGATCAGCTCGTCGACCTGCTGCTGCTCCCAGATCATCGGCGGCAAAAACCGCAGCGAGGTGCTGCTCGCGGTCAGCGCCAGCACGCCGTTTTCCTGCAAACCGCGCAGCGTCGGGGTGACGCGCTCTTTCAATTCGAGCCCGATCATGAAGCCCTTGCCGCGCACCTGGCGCACCTTCGGGCTGCCGATCCCCTCGATGCGCTCGATGATCTGCGCCCCCAGCGTTTCGGCGCGGGCGTAGAGCCCCCGCTGCTCCAACGCGTTCAGCGTCACTACCGCGGCGCGGCAGGCGAGCGGATTGCCACCGAAGGTGGTGCCGTGCGCGCCGCCTGGCATCGAACCCGAGATCGCTTCGCTGGTCAGCGTCACACCGATCGGGAAGCCGTTGGCGACCGCTTTCGCGGTGGCGATGATATCGGGCACGATCCCCGCCGCCACCGAAACGAACGGTACGCCGGTGCGGAACCCCGACTGAATCTCGTCGGCGATCAGAAGAGCACCGGTGCGGTTCGCGATCTCGCGCGCACCCTGCAGGTATTCGACCGCTGCCGGGTAGATCCCAGCCTCGCCCTGGATCGGTTCGAGAATGATCGCCGAGGTTTCCTCGGTCACCGCCGCTTCTAGCGCGGCGAGATCGCCGAACGAAACATGCGTGGCCGGAATCGGCAGCGGCTCGAAGGCGGTGCGGTACTTCGCGTCGGCGGTGGCGGAAAGCGCGCCGAGTGTGCGCCCGTGGTAGCCGCGCTTCGCCGCAACCACGTTCAGTCGTCCGTTGGTGGCGCGGGCGAATTTCAGCGCGGCTTCGATCGCCTCGGCACCGGAGTTGCTGAGAAACGCGCGCGGCAGCCCCGCCGGAGAAATCGACGCCAGCTTATCGAGCAACGCCGAGCGCTGGTCGTTGTAGAAGCTCTGGTGGCAGGTGCTCAGCGTTGCCAGTTGATCGGCCAACGCGGCAGTGAATTCGGGATCGGCGTGCCCGAGCACCGCCACTCCGTAGTTGCTCATCGCGTCGAGATAGCGCTTGCCATCGGTATCGTAGAGATACGCCCCCTCACCCCGCACCAGCGCGATTTCGCGCTTGGCGTAGAGTGGCAGCGAATGCTCTGTCTCAGATTGCTGAATCGATTCCAAAGAAAAAGCAGCGGTCGTCATCGTGCGAGCTCCTGCGCGCCGTGCCCAAGCAATGGCGCGATCGTTTCGTTCATCCACGCCGAGAGCGGCGTTTCCGGGGTGTACCGGATCGGGTGCTCATCGGCTCCCGGTGGTTCCAGATCTCGGGATATCGAAATAAAATCGTCGTCCGGAATATCCCACCGCGACCGGACGACGCGATTACGCTCGAGCCTGGCTTTCGCTTCCGCGAGTGGGGTATCGAGATAGATCAGCACCACCTCGGCCCCTTCCCTCGCCGCCGCTTTGCGCACCCGATCGCGCTGCGCCCGGTAGTAGGTAGTAGCGTCCCAGACGGCACTCTCACCCCTCCGCACTGTTGCGATCAGGCGGCGGTATGAATGCTGGAACGCGGCCAGCCAGTCGTTTTCGGCGAGCTGGTCACCAGGCTCGCGCAGCACACCTCGTTCCTCGTGCACCCGATCGATCTCGATGTGCGCCAGATCGAATCGCTCCGCCAGCGCCCGCGCCAGCGTCGATTTCCCCGAGAACGGTGTGCCGCAGAGCATGAAAACGACCGGCCGGTTCATCACGCGTTGACCGGCGCTCCGGCAACGGCAATCGTCGTGCCCTCGCCCGCCAGCGCGCGCTTCAGCGGCTGCTCGGCGCGACCGTCGGAAAAGATCACTTTGCCAACACCGGCCTCGATCGCCTTCAGCGCCGATTCCACCTTCACCTTCATCCGCCCCTCGGCCGCAGCGAGCGCCGCCTCCGGATCGCCGGCATCGATCGTGCGAATCAGGGTCGATTCGTCGTGACGATTGGCGAGCAGACCAGGGGTATCGGAAAAGAAGAGCATCGCTTCGGCTTTGAGCGCGTTGGCGATACCAAGCGCGAGCTTATCGCCATCGACATTGATCGGCGTACCGTCCTCGCTCAACACCGGCGGGGTGAGCAGCGGCACGTAACCGTTATCGAGGAGGAGATTGATCAGCGTCACGTCGATCTGCCCGATCGTCCCGGCGTGATCGTCGCGCAGCACCTTCGGTTTGCCATCCTCCAGCCCGCGCAGTACCGGTTTGCGGCGACCGCTGGCGATGCGGCCATCGAGCCCGCTCAAGCCAACCGCGTTCACCCCGGCCGCCTGCATGGCGCCGACGATCCGCTTGTTCACCTTCCCGGCGTAGGTCATCAGCATGGCATCGATCGTTTCGCGATCGGTGTAGCGCGTCACCCGCCCTTTGTCATTGGTGATCATGCGCGGCGGCATGCCGAGCTTGGCGCTCAGCGCGCTGAACTCGGCATTCCCCCCGTGAATCACCACGGCAGGAATTCGCAACTCGGCGAGATCGGCGGCGAAATTCGCGTACGCCTGATCCCCGATAGCCGCCCCACCACCAATTTTGATAACGATCATTGGTCGTTCCTCCGGAACGAAAGTGCTCAGTCCACAGTGCCCAGTTCTCAGAAATCAGATCCTCGTCTTAGTACTGAGGACTGAGCACTGCGTACTTCGTTAAATCGGATGCAATCCCGCGAACTCCAGGCCAAGGGTTTCGTCGAAGCCCATGCGGATGTTGAAGGCCTGGACCGCCTGACCCGCTGCGCCCTTCATCAGGTTGTCGAGCGCGGCGAGGACGACGATGCGGTTCGAATCGGGATCACGCTCCCAGCCGACATCGCAGTAGTTGCTGCCGGAGAGAATCTTCGGTTCCGGATAGCGGTGAATCCCGCTCGCCTCTTTGACGATGCGGACGAACGGCTCTTTCCCGTACGCGCCACGGAAGATTTGCCAAAGCTCTTTATCGGTCAGCGGATCGCTGAGATAGGCGTGCGAGGTGGCGAGAATACCGCGCACCGCGTCGTACGAGGTAGCGGAGAAAGCCACCTCAGGCGAACCGCCGTCGAAGGTCAACTCCTGGATGATCTCGGCGGAGTGGCGGTGCCCGGTCGGCTTGAACGAGCGCATCACCGCGGCGCGCTCCGGGTGGTGCGAGCCGAGTCCTGGCGAGCCTCCCGAACCGGACGAGCCGGTTTTCGCCTCGATCACCACCGGCTTCGAAAGATCGACCACACCGGCTTTGTAGAGCGGCCACAGACCGAGAATCGAGGTTGTCGCCATGCAACCGGCGCTCGAAATCAGATCTGCCGTGCGCAACTCATCGCGGTGCAGCTCGGGAATACCATAGACGAATTCCCCGAGCATCTCCGGCAATTCGTGCTCGTGACCGTACCACTTCGGGTAATCGGCGGCGTTGCGCAGGCGGAAATCGGCGCTGAGATCGATGATGATCTTCGCCTTCGTGCGCAGCTCCGCCATCTTCCCCATCGCCACGCCGTGCGGCAGTGCGATGAACAGCACATCAACCTCGTTCAGCGAATCGAGGCTGCTGAACTTGAGATCGGTGCGCTTTCGCAGATTCGGGTGCAGCAGGCGTACGAATTTGCCGGCATTGCGCTCCGAGGTCACTTGCGTCAAATTCGCGCCTGGGTGATCGATGAGCAGGCGCACCAGCTCACCCCCCGCGTATCCCGATCCCCCGACCACCGCCGTGGTGAATATTTGTTCCGTCACTTCGTTCCCTTCGTTTTCCGTTATCCGTCGTCCGTTTTCCGTAGTTACGGGAGACGGATGACGGATAACGGATGACGCACTAACTAATCTGCTACCGCCGCCAGTTCTTCGCGTCGCTCACGGGCGGCGCGGGCGACATCGATCACGTAGTCAGCCACCCGGCCGGGGATGTTCACCCCGGTGGTGTCGATGCTGTTGCGGAATTCCATCGTGTAATTGACTTCGTTGACGATCAACCCATCCTCGGTTTCGAAGAGATCGATCGCCACCACCCCGCCGCCGACCGCTTCCGCCGCAGCGCGGGAAATCGCGTCCAGCTCCGGCGTAATCGGGCAGTTGGAGGCTTTGCCACCGCGCGCGGTGTTGGTGATCCAGTGCTCGGAAGCGCGGTAAATGGCGCAGATCGTTTCACCGCCGACCACGAACGAGCGGATATCGCGACCCGGCTTTTTCACGTACTCCTGGATGTAGAAGGCTCCGTGGTGGAACGAGCCCAAGGTGACTTTGTGCTCCAGAATCGCCTCGGCGGCGTCGCGATCGTTGATCTTCGCCAGCAGGCGCCCCCACGAACCGACAGCCGGTTTGATGATCACCGGATAGCCGATCTGCTCGATCGCCTCGATCGCCGATTCCGGCGTGAACGCGAGCAGCGTGCGCGGATTCGGCACACCGGCGCGATTCAGCGCCGAGGTGGTGAGCAGCTTATCGCCGCAGGTGTTCGCGACTTCCCAGGTATTGACGGTGGGAACACCCCAGTCGTTCAGCACGCGCAACGCGTAGAGCGCGCGCAGGTGATTGATGGCGCGCTCGAGCACGACATCGACCTCCATCGACGGGCGATTGAGATCGAAGAAGAGTTCGCGGTCGTCGTACTTAACCAGGTTCGCTCCACGCGCCGACAGCTCCTCCATGAGCAGCTTTTCTTCGACGCGCACCCGCGACATGAGGATTCCGACGTTGACTGGCGTGACCACGGTCTGGTGTCTCCTGTGCGCGGTGCGGTGCTGATCGTGCCGCGCGAAAGAAATGCAAAAGCCCACCTATCCAAAGGACGGAGGGCTTCATTCCGTGGTACCACCTTCGTTCACCGCAGCTTTGCAGCCGCGACCTCTTCGAGCGCCAGCACGCTCTAGCCCTATAACGGGAGCACCCGACCGGTTCTACTGAATCGCCAGTGGCGATCGTTCTTCCGGTGGCTCAGGGGTCTTTTTCTTCCGGACCGCGATCCGCGAGGCTTGCACCATTTCCTCGCTCGCTTCGGTGCGTTTCCGGTGTACTCGCCCCTTCAGCGCCGTACCACGTGAAGTTACGTTCTCCGTCGAGAAATGTCAATCTGGGCGCGTCGTCCGTAGGCGCGTCGCCCGTTATCCGCAGGTACGGAAGACGGACAACGGATAACGGACGACGCCGTTAGTCCCCGGTTTCTACACGGCCATGCCGATCGATGCTGAGCAGGTATTGCGCGCCGACGCGGGCGTCGTGAACTTTTTTCGCCACCCGCATCGTCTCATCGATGATTTCGGAGGCGATATCGATATCGGTGGTGCTCATCAGGCCTTTGAATTCGGCGCCGGTGTTCACCTCGATCACGCTGTAGCCGTCCGGGGTCTCCATGAGGTCGATGCCCGCCAGAATCGCGCCGACCGCATCCTTCGCCTGCAACGCGATCTCCTCGATCTCCGGTGTGATCTCGCATTTCAGCGAAACCCCGCCGCGCGCCGCGTTGGTGATCCAATGCTCGGAGGTCCGGTACGAGGCGGCGATCGCGCGATCGCCGATCACGTAGACGCGAATATCGCGACCCGGTTTCTCGATGTACTCCTGCACGTAGAAGATCGAGTGGTGGAACGAGCCGAGCTCTTCCTTTTGTTGCAGGATCACCCGCGCCTGCTCCGGTCCGTTCGCTTTCGCCAGCAACCGCCCCCAGGAACCGGTGATCGGTTTCAGAACGGCCGGGTACCCGACTGATTCACACGCCTGGATCGCCGATTCGATCGAGAAGGCGATGATCGTGCGCGGAGTAAGCAACCCCGCTTCCTCCAACGCCAGCGAGCAGAGCGCTTTGTCATCGCAGAGCTCGGTCGCGGTTGGCGGATTAATCGTCGGGATCCCCCAGCGGTTGAGCGCCTTCAAAATGTAGGCGGCGCGCGAATGCACCACGCCGCGATCGAGCACGACATCGACATTCAGTCCCGCCGATTCAGCGGTTTTGGCGGACAGATCGATGTTGATCGAACGGTCGAAAACGGGGGAGACCTCGATTCCCTTGGCGCGCGCCGCCTCCAGAATCAGTTTCTCCTCCAACCGCATGTGTGAGACGAGCACGCCGAGACGCGCTTTTTCCGGACCTGGGGCAAAGGTGTGATCGCTCATAGCGCCACCAACACCTCGGTCAACACGCGAATCGCCTTGAGATACTCGTCCAACTCGATGCGTTCCTCGGGAGTGTGATCGAGCGAGGCATCGCCCGGTCCGTAGGCAACAATCGGGCATTGCCAAACCGGCCCGACCACGGTGATATCGCTGGTGCCGAGCTTCACCGTCGCGCGTGGCGAACCGCCTTGCGCGCGGATAGCGCGGTTGAACGGCGCGGTCAGCGGGCCTTTGCGATCGCTGCGATAGCCTGGCTGCGAGCCGTGCAGAATGATCTCCGCCTCACCCGCGATCGAGCGCGCAAACCCGACGATCTCATCGGGATCGACACCCGGCGGCAGCCGCAACCCGCAGGAAAGCCGCGCGACATCATAGAGACCGTCGGTCTCCGACCACATTCCGCGCAACGCGGCGTGAATCGCGTTGAAGCCGGTTGCTTCACCGTTGCGCCCTTGCACCTCGGCGAGGATGCCCGCCCAGAAGGCAAACGCCTGCTCGCAGACCGATTCACCTGGGCCGGCGGAGTGCCGGCCCGCTTGCTTCAACTCATAGGTAAAAGAAATCGTCCCCCGGTAACCGAGGCAGATCGCATCCCAGCCGCTCGGCTCACCGATCAGGCAGTAGGCAGGCGCAGGCCAGTGCTTGACGTGATTGGCGCCGAGCGAGCCGATCGCCTCCTCACCGACCGCACCGACGACGGTCACGCGGGCGTTGAGCCGATCGACGGCACGTGCCGCGGCGGCCGTGAAGGTTGCGAGCGGTCCCTTGGCATCGACCGCGCCACGCCCCCAGAGCACACCGTCCTCGATCCGCACCGGCACCTCGCCGGGCACGGTATCGATGTGCCCGAGCAGCACGATGTGCCGCTCGCCGGAACCGACGGTGCCGACCGCGTTCCCCGCCTCATCGATGTGCGCCTCGAAGCCGTGCGCGCTCATCCAATCGGTGAGGAAGCGGACCGCATTCGCTTCCTGCGCGCTCAGGCTGGGAATGCTCACCAGCCCGTGCAGCAGATCGATTGCAACCTGATCGGAAATCGCTGCATCAACCGTAGGCGACAACGTCACGATTCGCCTCCCATGCGGTGATCAGCATGCTTGGCAGTGGAGCGTTGGCACCCGTTGCGGCAATGCGCGTGGTAATCGCCGAAGCGACATCCTGATCGGTGGTCGGCGTCGCCGCGCGGAAATCGGGCACGGGATCGATATCCCAGACCACCGGTCCGCTCGCCGTATTACTAATGACGACACCGACCAGATCGGCCTGCAACGCGGTTGCGGCGGCAATGGCGAGATCGAACGCCTGCGCGCTCGCGGTGCCCTCGACACCAACCACGGCCCCACCGGCCACGATCAGCGTCGCCGCGTCGCCGCGAATGCCGGTCTGCACGATGCCGAGCGCATCGTGCTTAGAGCGCAGCACTTCGCGGTGCTCCATCACGGCCTCAGCGGTATCGCGGTCGAAAATGGTCAAATCGGCGGTTTTTGGGGTCAACGAAAGAAAGGAAGCAGGATACCCGGCATTCGCCAGGGCATCGAGCGCGGTCAACTCATCGAACACGGCGAACGCCGCCGGGCGAGCGATACCCGCCCGCGCCAGCGCGAGCGCCACGCTCAGGCGATCCTCGGTGGCGGCGATACCCGCCCCGATCACCCGCGCGCCGGCGGCCTGCCGCGCTTTCACCACCATCGCGCCGAGCGCGCGATCCTGGACGCGATCGATGAGCAGGTCCGCGGCGACGCCGTTGGCGGATGCATCCGCCAACGGCCGCACAGGCGAGGGACCGAGCGGCGCAGGTGCGGCCACGGGGGAAACAGGCTCCGCCGTTCGCCCGAAAGCGGCGAACGCAGCGATGAGCTGTTTCTCTTCAACCCGAGTCCGTGCACAAAGCACGCCAAATGTCCCGGTCACTGCCTGTTCCTCCTGGAGCGCGGTGCGCTCGTTCGTCGAAACTGGAGCTACTCGCCCCAGTCTTCGCCCTCTTCCGGTGCCAGACCCAGCTCAACCGGGTTGACACTCAAAACCTCGAGATCGACGCCGCAATCGGGGCAGGAAACGATCTCGCCGACTTCCACCGCACCGAGCTCGATCTCGGCGCCGCACTCTGGGCACGCTGCGTTCATTCCGAAACTCCTCCAAACAACAAGCGACTCGTGAATCTCACTGGTTCCCGGTAACGTCCCGGGCGCCGACCGCGCATTCCTGCGCCCCCGGCGTCCGGGGCCTAACCGCGTTATCAGTCGTCCGTTATCCGTCGTCCGTAGTTACGGAAAACGGACGACGGACGACGCGCCTACGGCGCTAAATCATCGTGTGCAGCAGCAACGCTTTGTGCACATGGAGACGGTTTTCCGCCTGGTCGAAAATGATCGATTGCGGGCCGTCCGCAACTTCGTTTTCCACTTCCACACCGCGTCGCATCGGCAGGCAGTGCATGAACACCGCGCTCGGTCGCGCCGTGGCCATGATCTGCCGCGTTACGCGGTACGGTGCGAGCGCGGTCAGTTTTTGCAGTCCGGTGTCCTCGCCCATGCTCTGGTGAACGTCGGTGTACACCGCATCCGCGTCCTTAGCTGCTTCGAACGGATCCTCGGTCAGCACCACCGATGCGCCGCTTGCCGCCGCGAGTTGCTGCGCGGTGGCGAGAATTTCCGGATCGGGCTGGAAGCGCTCCGGCGCGGCCACCGTCACGCTCGCGCCAACCGCCGCCAGCGCCAGCATCAGCGAGTGACAGACATTGTTGCCGTCGCCCAGGTAGGCGAATTTCAGCCCCTTCAGCTCGCCGAAGCGTTCCCTGAGGGTGAAGAGATCACCCAGCGCCTCGATCGGGTGCCGTTCGGAGGTGAGACCGTTGTAGACCGGCACGCTCGCCCCGGCGGCAAACTCGTCGAGATCGGCCTGATCGGCGATGCGCACCCCGATCGCCTGCACGTAGCCGCTCATGATCGCGGCGGTATCACCGAGCGTTTCGCCCCGCTTCAGCTGCAAATCAGCGGTGCCGAGAAAAATCGCCTGCCCGCCGAGCTGCTCCATGCCGACCTGGAAGGCATTGCGCGTGCGCGTGCTCGGGTGCTGAAAGATCAGACCCAGCGTTTTGCCCGACAGGTAGGTGTGCGGTCGCCCGAGCTTGCGAATCTCCTTCAGCCGCGCGGCGGTGCCGAGGAGATCGAGAATCTCTCCCGGCGCGAAATCGGTATCACGAATGAAACTTCGCCCGCGCAACCCCGGGCTGATCTCGATCGAGGCAAGCGTGATCGCTCGCTCTCCCCCGAGCACCAGATCGTGATAGGCATGTTCATCGCTGGCTACGTACGTCATCTTGCTCACTTCGTTACGACGTTGTCCGTTATCCGTCGTCCGTTTTCCGTAGTCGTTATCCATCTCTACGGACGACGGATAACGGAAGACGCGCCTACGGCGTTTTAGATCATCGTCTGCAGCAGCAGCGCCTTCTGCAGGTGGAGGCGGTTTTCCGCCTGATCGAAAATGATCGACTGCGGTCCATCCGCCACCTCGGCGGCAACTTCTTCATCGCGGTGCATCGGTAGATCGTGCATGAAGATCGCCGACGATTTCGCCTGCGCCATCACCTCGGTCGTGACCTTGTAGGGCAGCAGCGACACCGCGCGCTGCGCGCCGTCGTTCATGCCCATGCTGACGTGGACGTCGGTGTAAACGGCGTCCGCATCTTTGGCGGCTTCGAAGGGATCTTCGGTAATGGTTAGGGTGGCTTTGGTCGAGCTGGCAAACCAGGCCGCCTGCGAAACCGCCTCATCGCGCGGCTGGTACTTCGCGGGAGAGCCAATGCTCATGTTGATGCCAAGTGCCGAGCCGATGATCATCAGCGAGGTGCCGATGTTGTTGCCATCACCGAGGTAGGCCACCTTCAGCCCCTTCAGCTCGCCGAAGCGCTCCTTCAGGGTCAGCATGTCGGCCAGCGCCTGCAACGGGTGGCTTTTGTCGGAAAGACCGTTCATCACGGGAATCGAGGCGTTCGCCGCGAGCGTGATCAGATCGTTGTGATCGGCCACCCGCGCCACCATCGCATCGACGTAGCGGCTGAGCACCTGCGCCGTGTCGGCCAGGGTTTCACCCCGCTTGATCTGGAGATCGTTCACGCCCATGAAGATCGCCTGACCGCCGAGCTGCGCCACACCGGCTTCGAAGGAAACGCGGGTCCGGGTCGAGGGATGCTGGAAAAGCAGGCCGAGCGTTTTGCCGGCGAGATACGGGTGCGGCTCGCCCCGCTTCTGCAGTCGCTTCAACCGCGCCGCGGTGTCGAGCACTTCCAGAATTTCGTCCGCCGTGAGATCGGTGTCCTCGACCACATCGCGACCGCGCAGCCGGGTGCTCACCGAAAACGACGGCACCTTCGGCATGACCACACCGCCCAGCGCGATCGTGCGCTCGGATGGGCTGGCGTTGGTCAAATCGGCAACCGGTGTTTCCACAGACCGAAGCTGCGGCGCGGTCTGATGCGTGGGAGCATTCTGGGCAAGGTCGGACATTTCGGGTTCCCTTCGACTCACGTCTGCGACGTGACGCGTACGACTCATCACCAATCGGTTTGAGTCGAAGGGGCGAGCAGCGTCTTTGCCCGCGGTACCACCCTTCTTGCGCACCCGGCACTTCCCGGGCGGCACATCTCTCGGCTGTTCGTTGCGTGGGAGCCACCCACCCGTTCCTACTTGCGCGATCCTGGCGGATCGAGCGCTTTCTTCGGCCAGACGCTCAGGGGCGCGTTCCGGGATGCTGCGCCGGTCTCGGGCTTCCACGATCCCCGAGTCGCTATGGCGCGCTTCCCCCGTACTCCTCCCCCTCACCGCGTGCGGTAAGGTTCGAAACCTTGAGACGAGGTTTATCTCTCTCGTTGTGCGACCGCGCTCACACTCAGCGGTGTGCCGGTCGCCGGATGGGGTAAAGGGAGCAGCGCTCCACCCCGGAAGGTGCGGTGATCATTGTTATATCTCCGCTTCCTGATACCCCGATTCCGTGGAATCCGCTCCGGCGTTGCCACCCGCGCCATTCCATGCACTGTTATACACGACTTCGCTTGCGGACAATGTGAGCGAATCGCAATCGTCCGCCCCATCCTCGCCGCAATCGCTCTCCCAGCCGGCCATGCTTTCGAACCAAGCCGAAAACAGTGTTGCCGCCTGCGCGCAGTATTCATTGTGCTGGGAAGGGTTCTGTGACTGATTCACGAATGGTCTCCTGAATTCCTACGACCTGCTGCACGAAGCGAATTCGCCCGGCATTCCGGGTGATTGCTCAGACCGAACGGGGGGTTCCCGTCCGGCACGTACGTGCGCGGGGTGTAGGCAACGGAGCGACCATCATGATTCCCGGTGCGAACGCCAATGCGGCAAGCGCCACATCGTGACGTTAGTCACAGACTCTGAAAGTACTAAGCCAGCGGCTCCTTGTCAAGCGTTGTCGGTGGATTCTTATTGCAAACCCGCTACGAAGGCGTCCAGCGAGCCGATCGTGGGCAGCGATGCGGCCGCACTCTCCACCTGCGATCGCGCAAAATCGTGCTGTTCGGGGTGTTCGTCGTCCAGCAACAACTCCGCTTGAACTCCCAGGTAGTTGAGGTGAACCGCAACCGAGGTCGTCAGATCACCGAGCGTTGAGATTCGCTCCGGGCCGTTTGCGGCGAGGTAGGCATCGTACGCACGCCGCCCATCGTCTCCGAGGGAGCGGATCAGCAAACCCAGCTCCTGCCGTGGAACGAGTGCTCCCGAATTCTCCCAGTCGATCAACACGGGGCCGCCCGCGCTCCAGATGAGATTGCTCGCGCCGATATCGGTGTGACACCAGATCGTTCGAGCCTCGGGGGTGCGATTCACCAAACCCGTGAGTTCGTCGAGCTCCGCACGGTGCTCTCGTAGCAAACGGGCGATCTCCGGTGCCCGCGCCTCAAGTCGCACGGCCAGCGCACCCCAGTCGTAGCTGATCCGGATGAACCATGGATCGACCGGTTTGCCATAGGTCGAAAGAGCGAGCGTGTGAATTCTCGCTAACCAGCCCATCAACGCCGGGATTGTGCGTTCGTGGCCGGATCCTCCGGCAACACCGTCCACCCATTCCAACACCCGGTACTGCGATCCACCGGTTTGATCGTCGACCGCAGTGACGAATGCACCGTCGGCGATCCGGCGCAGCGATTGCGGCGCCACTACCCCGGCCTCGGCGCAGGCGCGCGTGAACGTGACTTCCTCTTCGATCGCGGGCTCAGCGTAGTGATTCCAGTAGGAGCGCTTGACTGTCCAGTCTCGCACCGCGCCGTTGAGACGGGTGCGCAGACGGTTGACCGCCCCCATGGCACCGCGCGCGACGAAGCTCGCCTCGATGGGCTCGCCGAGTCCATACGCCGCCACAATCGCGGTCATCGTTGCCGGGGGAAGGGTGTCGGTGGGATCGAACTTCATCTCGTCAGCCTAGCTCATCGGCGACGGTTTCGGCACGCAACCCCGACCTCCGGTAGCACCTGCCCCTTCCAACGCTTGCGGCGTGCCCCTTCATCGCTACCATTGCGATCACATTCCAGAACAGCAACGGGAAAGGAGCACATCGATGTCCTCTGGTCGCGAAATCCAGGAGCTCCAGGAACAGATCGAGGGACTCAAACAGCAACTCTCGGAGCTGCGCCGCCAACTTCCCCCGGAACCGGTGCTGGATTACGACCTCCGCCGGTCGGACGGCTCCCCCGTGAAGCTTTCCGGGCTGTTCGGTGACCGCGACGATCTGCTCGTCGTCCACAACATGGGCAAGGGGTGCGTCTACTGCACGCTCTGGGCCGATGGGTTCAACGGTCTACTGCCGCACATCGAAAACCGCACCGCTTTCGTCGTGGTCTCTCCCGATGAGCCGGAGATTCAGCGCGAATTCGCGACGTCGCGCGGCTGGAGCTTCGACATGGCCTCAGCCGCCGGCAGCAATTTCATCGAGGAGCTCGGCTACTACAACGCCGACGAGGGATATTACCCCGGCGTTTCCGCCTTCCACCGCCAGCCCGATGGCAGCATCGTTCGCACGAGCAAAGACATCTTCGGACCGGGGGATGATTACAGCCCGCCTTGGCGGCTATTCGATCTCCTGCTCGGCGGTGCGGGCGAGTGGGAGCCGAAATACAGCTACTCATGACAATGAAAAGCGCCCGCACCAAATGGTGCGGGCACTTTGTTCGTTTCGGAGCAAAGGTTACGGCCGGTCGATCGTGATCGGGTCGTTGAAATCCTCGAAGGTGTAGCTCCGCACGATCCCCGCCGATTCCCGATCGAAAATCTGCCCGGTGATATCGAGCCGAATCACGTGATCCTCGGTGTCGGTCCAGACGCTGACCTGCAATTCATCGAGCGAATCGGCGATGAAGCCAGAAATCGTCGCTTCCTTGAACACATCGCCGAGGCTATCCAGCCCGTCGCGCGTCACAGTGCCGTCGATCTGGGTCCCCGCCGTCGATGCACCCGTTGAGGCGATGACCGGATTCTCCAGAAGGCCGAGCAGCGGCAGCGCAATGTGATCGGGATTCACGCCATAGGACGGGTTGTATTTGTGATCGAAATCGATCTCGCCGAGGCGAACCATGTTGTTGTCGCTGCCGACGAGCACCAGGGGATTAGTCACCCAGGTGTCATCGCCGATCGTGACGATCTTGAGATCGATATCGACAAAGAGCACCTCGATCTCCGATTCCGCACTAAAGGAATCGGGGCGAACGACATCCCCATCCAGCTCGTGAATCGTGAAGACCTCGGGAATCAGCTGCACCTCGCCGTGCTGCGCTTCGAATTCGAAGCTGTAGGTCTGCAAATCCTGCATTTTCGCGATAGCGCGATCGAGCAGATCGCGGGCGTCCTGGTCACTCGTGGTTGTGGACGGAGTCGATTGCGCGGCGAGCGCGCCCTTACCGGCGAGACCGGCCGCACCAACCACCGCCGCCAGCGGCGCAACCACGCGCATGCGTGACGAAACGAGCATTTCGATCCATGAGGGGCGAAGCATTCGAGGTTCCTCCCTGATCCCGGCGCGTGCCGGGGTGTCGCCGGCTCCACTGCCGACGCTTTGTGCACTTCGACTCTACGCCAATCGGTGACTGGTGGACATGGGTGCTATCCGGAAACCATGTGGTGTGGGCGACCACCGCGATGCCTCATCATTACGAAGCTCCTATTCGCGATTGCGCCGAAGAAATCGCGCCGCTGTCGTATTCTTCCTCCGGCTTGAACGCAAGCGGGAAGAGGATGCGAATGACTGAGCCACTCCTGATCGCGCGCGGCGCGGTCGATTGCTCGATCCTGCCGGCAATGGCGAATCGTCACGGCTTGATCGCCGGAGCAACCGGAACCGGAAAAACCGTAACGCTCCACACCATGGCGGAACAATTCAGCCGTATCGGCGTGCCGGTGGTGCTTGCCGATGTCAAAGGCGATCTCGCCGGCATCATCAAACCTGGCGGCGACAACGCCAAAGTCACCGAGCGTATCACCGAGCTGAAGCTGACCGGTCACCAGTATCGTGGCTACCCCGTCACCTTCTGGGATGTCTACGGCGAGCTCGGACACCCGCTGCGCGCCACTGTTTCGGAAATCGGACCGCTTATCCTCGCCCGCTTGCTGTCGCTGAACGACACGCAAACCGGCGTGCTCAATCTCGTGTTTCGTTACGCCGACGATCTCGGTTTGCTCCTGCTCGATTTCAAGGATTTGCGCTCGGCGCTGCAATACGTCGGCGACAATCGCGACCAGCTGACCACGGAGTACGGCGCCGTGGCTCCCCAAAGCATCGGCGCCATCCAGCGGCAGTTACTGCGGTTGGAGCAGGGCGGCGCGGAAATGCTTTTCGGCGAGCCCTCGCTGCAACTCGCCGATCTCATGCGCACCGCGGATGACGGGCGCGGCATGATCAACATCATTGCCTCGGAAAAGCTGCTGCTCGATCCCGCGCTCTACGCCATGTTCCTGCTCTACCTCCTCTCGGAGATGTTCGAACAGTTCCCCGAGGTCGGCGATCTCGAAAAACCGAAGCTCGTCTTCTTCTTCGACGAAGCGCACCTGCTCTTCGAGGATGCACCGAAACCGCTCGTCGACAAAATTGAGCAGGTGGTGCGACTGATTCGCTCGAAGGGTGTCGGTATCTACTTCGTCACGCAGAACCCGATCGATCTTCCCGACATCGTGCTCGGGCAGCTCGGCAACCGCGTGCAGCACGCGCTGCGCGCCTTCACGCCGCGCGATCAGAAAGCGGTGAAATCGGCGGCGGAAACCTTCCGACCCAATCCGGATATCACCGTTGAAACGGCGATCACCGAGCTCGGCACCGGCGAAGCGCTGGTGTCGTTCCTCAACGAGGATGGCTCACCGGGGATCGTGCAGCGCGCGTTCGTTATCCCGCCGGAGAGCAAAATCGGCTCGATCGACGCAATAGAGCGTGCCGCAGTGATGTCCAATTCGCCAATGAAGGTGAAGTACGAGCAGACGATCGATCGCATTTCCGCCTACGAAATGCTGAAGGACCGCGCCGCGCAGGAAGCGCAGCAGCAGGCCGCCGATGAAGCGGCAGCCGCGCAGGCAAAGCAAGCCGAGCTCGATGAAAAAGAGCGGCAGAAGCAACTCGCGCAGTGGGAAAAGGAGCAGCAGCGCCAGACTCGCTCCTCGTCATCGCGTTCGCGCAAGAAAGATCCGAGCGTTGGCGACATCCTGGGCGACACCGCGCAATCGTTCGGTTCCAGCGTTGGCCGCTCCTTGGTCCGCGGCATTCTTGGCTCGCTGACCGGGAGCAAATCGCGGCGCTGGTAGCCAGAATCTACGGAAGTGGGCGATCTCCCCAGGCGGCTCGATCGGTGAAGATCGTCACGTTCGCCGCCTGCTGCAGGAATGACGCGGGATTATCCGGCGTGACCGGTCCATCGATCGTGCGCGCCAGAATCTCGCGTTTTCGCTCGCCGGAAACCACGAGGTAGATCGCCCGCGCCGCCAGCAGCAGATCCATCCCGGCGGTCAGCGCCTCAGTCGGCACATTCTGCTCGCCGCCCCAGTAGACGGCGTTGCTGACCATGCTCTCCGGCGTCAACGGCACCCGCCGGGTCGGGGCATCGACCGGGGACGGTGGCTCGTTGAACCCAAGATGACCGTTCGGGCCGAGCCCGAGAATGGTGATATCGAGCCCACCGGCATCGCGCACCAGATCGGCGAACACCGCGCACTCGCGATCAGGATCGGCGGCATCACCGGCCAGGCGCACAACCTGCTCCTGGGGAATCCCGAGCGGGGTCACCAGCGTCGTCATCATCCAGCGGTAGAGCGAGCGGTAGTCATCGGGCGAAATCCCGCGATAGGCATCGAGCTGGAAGATGCGCAGCTTCGAGAAATCGATGCCATCCTCGCGACGCAAGCGCGAGAGATTGCCGTACATCTCCATCGGTGTGTTGCCGGTGGCCGGCATCACGGTAGCTGTGGGATTGGCGGCGACCGCCGCGGCAAATTCCGCGGCGGCACGCTCACTCATTGCTTCATGAGAATCGGAAACGACGACACGCATCAGGCTAGGCCTGCGCCGCGGCGTTGAGCCCGCGCTTCATGGCGCGGATGTAGGTGGCGTTGCAACCGCAGCAACCGCCGAGGTAGCCGATGCCTTCGGCTTTGGCGTTCTTCGCGAAGTCGAAGAATTCGCTACGCGAGACCTGCACCGTTTCCAGATCGTCCGGGAACTGCGGGATTTTGGTGAAAGCCGGGGTGGCATCAGTGGTGCGGAAAGCGGCCGGCTGCGCCGCGATCGGCACATCGACGACATCGCGCATCGCTCGCACGATCTCCATCATCCGTGACGGCTCCTGCTCGCAGTTCGCGCCAACCGAACCGGCGCCTGCCGCGACAGCAGCCACCGCGACCTCCGCCGGGGATTTGTCATCGCCGGTGAATTTGGTGGTCGGGCGGAAGCTGAAGGTGGCGATCGAGGGCAGCCCACTCTTGTTCGCTTCGTCAAGCGCGATCAGCATCTCGTCGAGCCGAAAAAAGGTCTCCAGAATCAGGAAATCAACCCCGGCATCCTTGAGAAAGCGAATCTGCTCGGCGAAGAGATCGCGGGCGTGTCCCGCCGCGCTCGGCCCCTCGCGCTCGAAGAGCTGCGTGCGCGCCACCGAACCGGCGATGAGCGTGTTCGGCCCGCCGACTTCGCGCGCGATCTTCACCGCGGCGGTGTTGATGTTCTCAGTCTCGGCGCCGTAACCGGCACGGGTCAGTTTTTCGCGGGTCGCGAAAAAGGTCAGCGCCTGCAGCACGTCCGACCCAGCCAGCAGGAATTCCTCGTGCAGACCCGCGAGCGCCACCGGGTGCTCGATCGCCACCTCAGGGGTGAACTGACCGCTTCCCTTGCCGGTACCGACCTTCTCGCGCTCAGAGCCGCTATCAACGTAGCCGCGCCGCTCCAGCTCGATCAGATATCCGCCGTCGCCCAGCACCACACCCTGCGATGCGATACGCTCGAAAATGTTGTTGCTCACCCTGGTTCCCCTATCGCTCCGCCGCCAGTGCGGCGCCAATGATTCCGCTTTCCGCTCCGAAATGCGCTCGTTCGATCGGCAGATCGCGAGCGGCGTCGTACCAGATGTGTTCCCGCGTCGAGACGATCAGCGCCTCGCGAAACACACCCTCCGCGCCACCCAGTCCACCGCCGATCACGATCGCTTCCGGATCGATGACATTGATCAAAAACGCGACCGAAACACCGATCTCGCGACCGGCGCTTCTGAGAATTTCCGCCGCGTCGGCATCGCCTGCCGCAGCCGCGTTCACCACGTCGAGTGCGCCAGGCACGGCGTTCCCGGTGGCGTTGTTGTACCGGCGAGCGATTGCCGGTCCTCCGGCGTACTCCTCAAGCACGATCGAGGTGCGCTCGCCGCAGTGACCGCAGGTGACGTCGAGCGGCATGCTCGCCATCACCAGCGCTCCGCCCCGCGCGCCCGGCCACGGTTTTCCATCCTGCACCACCGTCGAGCTGATCCCGGTGCCGAGCGTGACGTAGATGAACGACGTCCGCCCTACCCCAGCGCCGAAGCGCGCCTCCGCCAGCGCGGCAGCGCGCACATCGGCTTCGACCACCGCCGGTGAGATCGCATCGAACTCCCGCTGGTACCGGAGATCGAGCCAATCGATCACCGCGTTGGTGCGGATCACCCCGGCCGGATCGACAATTTCCGGCACTCCGATCCCGATCGATGCGATCGGCTGCTCGAACGTCTTCGCCAGCGCGATCGTATCGTCGAGCACCGCTCGACCTCCGCGGTCCGGCGCCGCCGGAACGACGGCTCGCTCAACGATCGCGCCGGTGTCGAGATCGACCACCCCGGCGGCGATTTTCGTGCCGCCGACATCGATCCCCAGTCCGAACCGGCTCACACGCGCTCCAAATAGGAGGGCGCGACGCCGAAAATGAACTCGACCGGCTCGCCCGACATATTCAGGTAGCGATGCGCCTCGCCCTGCGGCAGGTAAAACCCGTCACCGGCGCTCAGCTCGTAGAGCGAGGGCGGCGGCGCATCGACCACACCGACGTGCAGCGTGCCGCTGAGCACGTAGAGGCTCTCGGCCCCGCCGTGCTGCTCGGCGCTCGATTGCTGGCCCGGCAGCAGTCGCCGGTGCCCAACCGTCAGTTGATTGGTGGAGGCGATGATGCCGACCAGGGTTGCATCCTCAGGGTCCTCCATCCGCCACAGCCAATCGCGCTTTTGCACGACTTTGATCGTCTGCGCTGCCGCGACACCGCCCGGCCAGGCACCGATCAAGCGATCCTGGCGGTAGCTGACCTCCTCCAGCATCGGTTTGGTGCGAGCGTAGCTGCCCGAGGTGCCCTGCGAGGGCGGCGGCGCGAATAGCTCCAGCACGCGCAACTCGCCGGTTCCGGCGTTCCAGGCGTGATGCCAGGTATCGCGCTGGAAAAAGGCCGATTCGCCCTGCTCGACGAGATGCACCTCGCCCGTTTCCGGGTTGGCGATCGCCATCGTGCCGTCGAGCACGTAGAGCACCTCGTCCGCCGCGAAGATGGTGCGGAACTCGTCCGAGTGCTTGAACGAGCCGCCAGGCCCCAGCCCGAATTCGAGCTGGTGGATCTGGTCGCTGGACACGTAAATCCAGTCGGCGACGAACCCGGAGGTCGCGTCACCCCAGAGGTGACGCGTCACCGACGCACGCGGGATGGCGGTAGGGCGGTCGAAGGTCGGCCGCGGCGACGGTGCGTACGCCATTAGTGATTCCCGGGATCGTGCGCGAGGTGCGCGCCGCCGTCGAGCAGGCTGGCATCATCGAAACGCGGTGGCGTGAAGGTGCTCTCGATAGCGAAGGAATTGCCGGTATCGCCCGATTCCATCGATTTCACCATGATCTCGAGCACGTGATAAGCGTGCTCCGGCGTGATCACCGGCTTCTTGCCCTGCTCGATGCAATCGATCATGTGACGGATGCCATCGGACCAGGGCCAGTTGCTTCCCTCTTCGAAGGTCTGCCACGAGCCCATTTTGTTCTGCCACATCTCGTAGCCCTTGGGCGCCCAATCCTCGCCGATCATGTTCAGCGTGCCGCTGGTGCCGTAGAGCTCGAGTCCGTAGTTGCTGTACTTCTGGATCGTGAAGCCGGTCGTCACCACCGCGTAGGTGGCATCGCCGAAATCGAGCAGCAGGTGGGCGTTGTCGTGGCTCTCCACCTTGATCATCTCGCCGTTGACTTCGCGCTCTTTGTTCGCGATTCCGCTCATCGCGGTCACGCGCTTGGCCGGACCGAGCAAGCCGGTGAGGCTGGTGACGTTGTAGACCCCGAGGTCAAACATCGATCCACCACCCGGGCGGTAGTACCACTCGTTCCACCACGGGCCTGACCAACCGTAGAACCCGCGAGCCAGCGACACGCGGCCGATATCGCCGCGATCGACGCGCTTCCACATCGCCTGGTAGGTCGGGCTGAGCACGACGTGCGGCGCGCAGAGCAGGTATCCCTTGCTCGTTTTCGCCAGCTCCACCAGCTCGGCCGCCTCGGCGAGATCCATCGAGAGCGGTTTCTCGACCAGCACGTGCTTACCGGCGTTGAGCGCTTCGCGGGTGATCGTCCCGTGCAGCTGCATCGGCGCCAGAATCAGGATCAGATCGATATCGGGGTGATTGATCACTTCACGGTAATCGGTGGTGAAATTGGTGACGCCGTGCTCCTTGGCCATCACCTCGCGCCGCTCTTCGACAATGTCGCTGACCAGCACGATCTCCGTGCGCTGCCGCGGGATGTTGAGGCGCTGCAGGTGCGGGATGTAGACCCGCGACACGCTACCGCAACCAATAATGCCGACACGAATCGGTTGTCCCATCGTCTCCGTTCCTCAATGGATACGCACACCGCCAATCGCGGTGGAATGAATCGCTAGAGCAGAACCATGCTGACTCGCGGGGTGCGCTCTCCTTTCGCGCCCCGCTCGCGTGTGCTGCTGATCGTCAGGCGCACGCGATCGGCCAGGTACACGGAGCGGAACGCTTCGATCGGCTGGTTGCCGTCGAAGGCCACTCCGGAAAGCACCAGCACCGGCTGATGCGCGGGGAGATCGAGGTGTTCGGCTTCATCGCCAGCGAGCCCGGCTTCGATTGCCTCGTCGGCATGTGAAAGCCGCACCCCGAAGTGCTGTTCGAGCAGACCGTAGAGCGAGTTTTTTGAAAGATCGGCATCGACAAGCGCACCGAAGCGCCCGGCATTGAGGTAGCTGGTTTCGAAAAGCAGCGGTGTTTGATCGACGAACCGCTTGCGCGCGATCTTAACCACCGGTTCGCCCGCCTTCAGCCCAAGCTGCTCAGCGATCGCGGGAGACGATGGGCCGATCTCCAACCGCACCACTCGCGTCGAAACGGAGAATCCATCTTCACGCGCCGATTCGGTGAAACCTTGTAGGTGCAGCGCGTCGTAGGTCACTTTGGGCGAGGAAACGAAGGTGCCGATCCCGTGGCGCACCACGATATCGCCGTTGCGCTCCAGTTGCGCCAGCGCCTGGCGCGCCGTCATCCGGCTCATCCCGACCAGCTCGGCCAGGTCGCGCTCAGCAGGCAAGCGATCGCCAGGGATCAGCACCCCGCCCCGGATCAAATTCGAGATCGCTTCCGCGAGCTGGTGATAGAGCGGCACGGGATGAAAACGATCGAGCGTGACGCCTGCAATCTGCTCCAGCGCAGCCTGCTGCCGCGCCAGTGCCCCGGAATCGTCAGGAATATCGTGAGCAGCCACCGCCAACTTCATCGTTCACCTCGGCGCGTATCTAGAGGTCTAGACCACATCTTAGCACGCCTGTACTGGGGAGGAGAAGACCCCACTCAGCAGTGACATGGCGTACGAGACGATTTTTGCGCATGAGCCAATCGTCCGATGTCGAAATACCCGGTACCCAATCGACAAGGAGATGTGTAGAGTAGTGTGTACGTTCATCTACCCAGCACAGGGGGAGAGCCGAATCGTCCACTCGCGAAGGAGGGAATGGACATGAGCGGAACCATGATCACCGCCGAAGGGTTGGTCAAGATTTACCACTCCGAGAAGCGGGAGGTCCGGGCGCTGGATGGCCTGGATTTGACCGTCGAAGAGGGGACCGTGCTTGGTCTCCTGGGACCGAACGGCGCGGGCAAAACCACGACCGTGCGCATTCTTTCCACCCTGCTCAAGCCCGATGGCGGGCGGGCGATGGTGGCGGGATACGACGTGGTGAGCCAGGCGCAAGAACTGCGCTCGGTAATCGGGCTTTCGGGGCAGTACGCGGCGGTCGATGAAAATCTCACCGGTCGCGAGAATCTTTATCTGTTTGGACGGCTTTACCAACTGCCCAAAGCGGTGGCGAAGCAGCGTGCGGAAGAATTGCTCGAAGCCTTCGCGCTCACCGATGCCGCCGATCGCACCGCCAAAACCTACTCCGGCGGTATGCGCCGTCGCCTCGATCTGGCTGGCGCGCTCACCGGACGGCCGCGCCTGATCTTCCTCGACGAGCCGACCACCGGTCTCGATCCCCGTAGTCGCCTTTCAATGTGGGAAGTCATCCGCGCCCGTGTGCGCGAGGGCACCACGATTTTGCTCACCACCCAGTATCTGGAAGAGGCGGATGAGCTGGCGCACGACATCGCCGTGGTCGACACCGGTCGCATCATCGCGCGCGGCACGTCCGATCAGCTCAAAGGGCAGATCGGCGGCGAGCGCATCGAGGTGGTGGTGCACGATCGCAACCGCATCGCCGATACCGCCGAGCTGCTCGCCCGTCTGGGCGACGGCAAACCCTCGGTTGACGATCACACCCGCAAGCTAACCGTGCCCGCCCTCGGCGGCGCCGAGCGCCTGGTGGAGGTGGTGCGCGAGCTCGATACCGAAGGGATCATCATCGACGACATCGGGCTTCGCCGCCCCACCCTCGATGATGTGTTCCTCACCCTCACCGGTCACGGCGCCGAGCTTCCGGCAGCCACAGAGGACGAGAAAGAACCGGCACTGGCCGGAGCCGGGAGGAACGCATGAGCGCGGCGCAAATTCCTACGACCGCCGGCAAGACCGGTTTTGGCAGCGCCTTCAATGACGGCGTGATGATCGGCTGGCGCAATCTCAAACGCGCTATGCGAATTCCCGAACTCGCCGTTATGGCGGTGATTCAGTCGATCATGTTCGTGTTGCTCTTTGCCTTCGTTTTCGGCAAAGCGATTCCGCTACCGGGTGGCGGATCGTATCGAGAATTCCTCCTGCCAGGCATCTTCGCCCAGACCGTCGTTTTCGCTTCGGCGATCACCGCGGTCGGCATCACCGACGACGTCAACAAAGGTCTGATGGACCGCTTCCGCTCGCTGCCGATGGCCCGCTCAGCGGTGCTCACCGGCCGCGCTATCTTCGATCAGGTCTACAACGCGCTGATCCTGGTCGTGCTGATGCTCTCCGGCCTGGCGGTCGGCTGGCGGCCGCACTGCAATATTTTCGAGTTCATCGCCGGGGTCATCCTGCTGATGCTCTTCGTCTTCGCGATGTCGTGGGTTGGCATCTGGCTGGGTTTGACGGTGCGAACCGTGGAATCGGCGAATCAAGTCGGATTCACCGTACTCTTCCCACTCACCTTCATCACCAACATCTTCGTGCCGCTGGAATCGCTGCCGTCATGGCTGCGCCCGATCGCGGAGTGGAATCCGGTCAGCACCCTCACCGGCGCCACGCGCGATCTCTGGGGGAATCCGAATCCCTACACCAGCAACAGTTTTCCGGCTGAGCATCCAGTCATTCTTACCCTGATCTGGATCGCCGTCATCATCGCCATCTTCGCCCCAATGGGCGTGCGCAAATACCGCAACCTGAGCCGGTAACACGTCATCCGTTATCCGTCGTCCGTTTTCCGTAACTACGGACGACGGGCAACGGATGACGGACAACGCGCCTACTAGTCCGCCGCTGCGAATGCCGGAGTTACGCTCGCTTCGCGCCGGGCAAAGAGCGCCAGCACCACGATTGCCGCGTAGATCACGCCAATCAGCGCCATCCCCGCAACGAATGCGCTTGAATAGTCACTAATGCTGACTGGGTTCTCACCGAGGACTTCGAAGTACAGCGTGCCGAGCGCCACGGTCCCCAGTCCGCCGCCGATCTCGAAACTGGTCGAAAGCACGCCGGATGCCGAACCAGCATCGGCCGGGCGAACATTGCGCATGGTCAGCACGTTGATCGTCGGCTGAACCATGCCGCCAAAAATTCCAATGATTCCCGAAAGAATCAGCCAGGGCACGATCTGATCCGGCTCGCGATCGGCGAGCACCGCCAGCACCGCGATCCCAACCACAATCGCCGATGACCCGCCGACGATCAGCCGGTATCCGATATTCACGGCGTGCCGGGCGAAGAAGTTCGACGAGATCGCGAAACTGACCGCCATCGGCGCGAAAACGGCGCCACAGCGCAACGGCGAATACCCTAGTCCGGTTTGCAAGAAGAGCGGGAACGAGAGAAAGAGCCCGGCATTCCCAGCGTAGAAGAGCAACGCCACCCCGTTGCCGGCCGCGAAGAGCCGGTCGCGGAAGAGCGCCATCCGCACAATCGGATCGCCGCCCACTTCGAGCACCCGCCGCTCCCAGCGCAAGAAGATCGCCGCTAGAACCACCGTGCCGGCGAAGCCCGCGGCCCAGATGGCATTTCGGGCTTCGCGCTCCGAGCCCAGCGTCAACGATCCGACGAAGACAATGAGCGTGATGCAGAGCAACGCCGCGCCGAGGATGTCCAGCGCCCTCTTCCTCTGCTGCACGGGGCGATCGTTCGGCACGAAGGCGAGAATCAGCGCCGTGGCCACTACACCGATCGGGATATTGATCAGGAACGCCAGCCGCCAGCCGAGATCGAAAAGGTCTGCCCGCAGTAACGCGCCGCCGATGAGCTGCGCCGAACCGGCCGAGACTCCGGCGACCGTCGCAAAGGCACCGAACGCCTTGTTGCGGTCGGGTCCGTCGAAGGTGGTGATGATGATCGAGAAGACCTGCGGCATCATCAGCGCGGCGCCGAAGCCTTGCAGACCGCGCATCACGATCAGCGAATCAGTCGAGGGAGCAACGCTCGCCCCGAGCGACGCCAGCGTGAAGAGCACCACCCCGATCGAGAACACTTTGCGCCGGCCAAAAACGTCGCCCAGGCGACCGCCAAGAAAGAGAAAAGCGCCATACACGATGGCGTACATCGCGACGACCAGTTGTGTTTTGCCGTCGCTGGCGTCAAGATCGCTCTGGATCGACGGTATTGCCACGTTGACGACAAACATATCGACAAAGGTCATCGCGACCGCCGCGAGAATCACCCCGAGCGCCAGCCACTTCCGGCCGGCCGCCGCTGCTATCGAACCTGAATCCATGAAATTCGTTCTCCCGTCATGTAGTCCGAATCGACCTGACAGGAGATTAGAGATGCATTTACCATGGTATAAGTGATCTATTATCCGGGTATAAGTTCTTCCCGCGAGTTGCGCTACATGAGCCCTTCACTCGAACACCGCAAAGAAATCGCCTCGTTTCTCCGCACTCGACGCGAGCGACTCGATCCTCGCCAGTTCGGCTTCCCAACTGGTCGCCGCCGCACGCCGGGGCTCCGGCGCGAGGAAGTCGCGATGCTGGCCGGGGTGAGCGTGGAGTGGTACCGCTGGCTGGAGCAGGGTCGGGATGTCCGCGCCTCGCGCAAAGCCATCGAGCAGATCGGCAGCGCGCTTCGCCTGGAGCCATCGGAAATACGCTACCTGCTCGTGCTCTCCGAGCACAAACGTGCCGGTGAAGACCACGTAGGTGTGAAGGAGTGCGTCTGCCCGCAAACGCTGACACTGCTGAAGGAGCTCAATCCCTGCCCTGCCTTCGTGCTCGGCCGCCGCTTCGACTATCTGGCCTGGAATGAGGCCGCTTCGGTTTTCGGTAATTGCGGCGAGTTCGAAGGCTTGCAGCGGAATGCCGTGGTTCAGGCCTTCACGTCAACCGCAAAACGCCTCTTCCGCGATTGGACGAACGACACCGCCGACCTTATCGCCGCGTTTCGCTCGAACTACGGCAGCTCAGTCGGTTGCGAGTGGTTCGAGGAGGTGATCGATTACCTGAAGATCGAGGCGGATGAGTTCACCGAGCTCTGGAACAGGCACGACGTCGCACCCTGGAAATCGGGCGTGCGCTTCTTCGATCACGACGAGCTAGGAGAACTGCAATTCGAAGTGAACGTGTTCAACTTCGGCGATGCCCTGCTCAACAACATCATGCTCGTCACCTTCGTCCCGGTCGAGGGCACGGGGACTCGCGATAAACTTGAGAACTTTCTAAAGAATCGCCGAATGCTCGCGGCGGTTTCGAATGTAAGCGCTGCTGCTTGACACCGTTCAACACGCACAAGTAGGATCGCCCTCAACAACTGAATAGCCTTATCCAGAGAGGTGGAGGGAAACGGCCCGATGAAGCCCGGCAGCCTGCGAGAGCGCAAGGTGCCAATTCCGGCAGAGCGATCTGCGAGATAAGGGATCCGCGACGGATAACGCCCCCTTGCACGCGCATTGGGGTGTTTTTTGTTCGCTCCCCGACGCCGCACGATCGCCAGTAGTTCGTCACGATCGATCGATTCAGGCGAAGGGTTCAAATCGATGCAACAACCAGGCCATCCCACCGCGGCGATTCGCTCCGCGGCACCCCAGCTCCAGGTGGTTTCTCCATCGACGGGGCGGCGGGATGGCATGTTGCGTTTCCAGGAACTCGGCCGCCTCGAACTCGAGCTCGGTGGCTGCCTCCCCTCGATCACCCTCGCCTACCGCACCTGGGGACAGCTCAACGGCGCTGGTGACAACGCCGTGCTCGTGGTGCACGCCCTCACCGGCGATAGCAACGCCGGTAACCAGGACGGTTGGTGGGCGCCGCTGATCGGCCCGGGCAAACTGCTCGATACCAACGAGCTGTTTGTCGTCTGCTCGAATGTGATCGGTGGTTGCCAGGGCAGCACCGGTCCTGCCTCGATCGATCCCCGCGCCGGTCGCCCCTACGCAATGAATTTCCCGCTGATAACCATCGGCGACATGGTTTCCGCCCAGCGCCGGTTGATCGAGCATCTCGGCGCAACCAAAGTGCTGGTAATCGGTGGTTCGATCGGCGGTTTCCAGGTGCTCGATTGGGCGACCCGGCAATCGGACATCGTCACCGCCACCGCCACGATCGCCGCCAGCGGTGCGCTGGGTCCGCAGGGCATCGCGCTCAACGAAGCGGGGCGGCGCGCCATCATGGCCGATCCCGATTGGCACGAGGGCGATTACGCCCGTCACGGCACCGTGCCCTCGAACGGGCTCGCCATCGCACGCATGATCGCGATGGTCACCTATCACAGTCGCGAGAGCATGCGCGCCCGCTTCGGACGCCAGCCCGCCACGCGACCGGGGCTCTATCCCGCCTTCGGCACCACCTTCGATGTCGAGGGGTACATCCACTATCACGGCGCGGCGCTGGTGCGCCGGTTCGATGCCAATTCCTATCTCTACCTCACACGAGCGATGGATCTCTACGATCTCTCGCGTGACGGTGATGAGAACTCGTGGCTCGATCGCGCTACCAGCCCGATGTTCTTCGCCGGGATTCGCACCGATTGGCTCTTCCCACCCGACGAGATCAAAACCCTGGCCGAGCACGCGACCGAGCGCGGAATCGCCAGCGAATATCACGAAATCGACTCGCCGGATGGCCACGATGCCTTTCTGAAGGAATGGGATCAGCTCACCGAAATGCTGACCCCGTTCATCGATCGTCAGTTCAATTTCGTGCGAACCGCCTGAGATTGGGAAACATCGAGTATTCTTTCGTTCCGAGTACGGAACTCTAGTACGTCGCGCCGCACCTGGCGCTCGTTCTGAACGGAGCAGTATCCGAATGACAGACGAGAAACCAAATTACGGATTCGAAACTCTGGCGTTGCACGGAGGGCAGGTACCTGATCCCACAACGAATGCCCGTGCCGTGCCGCTCTATCAAACAACCTCATATGTTTTCAACAACACCGAGCACGCCGCGAATCTCTTCGCCCTCAAAGAGCTTGGCAATATCTACACCCGGATCATGAATCCGACCCAGGCGGTCTTCGAGGAGCGCGTGGCGCTGCTCGAAGGCGGTGTCGCCGCCCTCGCGCTCGCATCCGGGCAAGCGGCGGAAACGCTGGCGATTCTCAACATCGCCGGTGCGGGTGACGAGATCGTCTCCACCACCAGTCTCTACGGCGGCACCTACAATCTTTTCGCCTACACCCTGCCGAAACTCGGCATCAACGTGAAGTTTGTCGAGCCGAATGCCGAAGCGATCGCCGCGGCGATCACCGACAAAACCAAAGCCGTCTATTCGGAAACCATCGGCAACCCCAATCTCGTCACCCTCGATATCGCCGCCGTGGCCGAGGTGGCGCACGCCGCCGGTCTGCCGCTGCTCATCGACAACACGCTCGCCTCGCCTTACCTGGTCAATCCGATCAAGCACGGCGCTGATATCGTGATTCACTCCGCCACCAAGTTCATCGGCGGGCACGGCACCAGCATCGGCGGCGTGGTGGTTGATGCGGGCAAATTCGATTGGGCAGCCTCGGGTCGATTCCCCGAGTTCACCTCACCCGATGAGTCATACCACGGGCTCGTCCCGGCGGAGGCGTTCGGCCCGCTCGCGTTCATCCTGAAACTGCGCGTGCAGGGTCTGCGCGATCTCGGACCGGCGATCTCGCCGTTCAATGCCTGGCTGTTCATTCAGGGTCTGGAAACGTTGCCGCTGCGCATGGAGCGCCACAGCCAGAATGCGCAGGCGCTGGCGAATTACCTGTCAGAGCATCCGAAGGTTTCGTGGGTGAATTACCCCGGCTTGCCGAGCCACCCCGCCTACGCCGTCGCGAGCAAATATCACCGCGAAGGGCTCTACGGCGCGCTGCTCGGCTTCGGAGTCAAGGGCGGCCTGGATGCAGGCAAAACCGTCATCGAATCGGTGAAGCTCTTCTCCCACCTGGCGAATCTCGGCGATGCCAAGTCGCTGATCATCCATCCCGCCAGCACCACCCACTCCCAGCTCGATGAAGCCGCGCAGATCGCCACCGGCGTCACCCCCGACTACATTCGCATCTCGGTCGGTATCGAATCGATCGGCGACATCATCGCCGACCTCGATCAGGCGCTGGCAAAGATTTAGTTCAGAGTTCAACCTGCCAAAAAGCCCGCTCCCGATGCATTGGGAGCGGGCTTTTTGATCTCCTGGCTCGATCACCATCTTCCCCAGAATCGCGATCGCGGGTACCGTACTCGGGTGCAATCACCTCGGGGGATGATTTCACTCCCCGGTCGAAGTGGTAACAATCAGGCGAAGGGGTCCGGAGATGCCAGTCGATCTGCAGGCGAACGCGACAATCGCTGAAATCGATGCCGTGGTCAGCGAGTCGCTGGCTCGCTGGGGTATTCCCGGCGCCACCGTTGGCGTGACGCTCGATGGCGCCACGATCGAGCGAGCCTACGGCGTCGCGAATCTCGACACCGGCCAGCCGGTGCTGACGGAATCGATCTTCCGCCTCGCCTCCATCTCGAAACCCTTCACCGCCACGCTGGTAATGACGCTGGTCGATGAAGGGTTGATTGATCTCGACACCCCGATCGCGGATTACCTACCCGCCCTCACGCTGATCGACAGCGAAGCTCGCGCCACCCTGACAATGCGCCATCTTCTCAGCCACACCGCCGGGTTCGATTGCGAAATGCCGCGCGACGTTCAGCGCTACGGCAGCAATGATGATGCCCTTGCCGCGCTCGTGCGCGACTACGACGAGCTACGGCAATGGACGGCGACCGGCGAGCTCTGGTCGTACTGCAATTCCGGGTTCTGGCTCGCGGGAGCGGTGGTTGCCGCTGTCACCGGGGTGACCTTCGAGCAGGCGATGCGCGATCGCGTGTTCACCCCGCTCGGGCTCGATCGCAGTTGCTACGATGCCGCCGAAGCGATTCTGCATCCGGTTGCCCTTGGCCACGATCTGGTTTCGCCGAGGCGGACCGCGCACGAGTTGCTACGCACCTACGCCTACCCGCGCGTGCGGCGTCCCTCCGGCGGCGTGATCTCCAACGTGCGCAACGTACTGCGCTTCGCCAACGCCCACATGGGAATCGGGGATGCGAGCCTTTTCTCCGATTCCACACGCTTGGCGATGCAGGAACCCGCAGTACGCCTGCGCCAGACGTCGCCCGACTTCTGGGGCATCGGCTGGGAAGTGACGGAGCATCCCCAAGGACGAATCATCGGACACGGCGGCTCGTTCGGCGGTTTCCAAACCCAACTCTCGCTCGTACCGGATAAGCGATTCGCCTTCGTCGTACTTACTAACAGCGCGCGCGGCAGCGCTTCGTTCCCGGCGATCGAACGCTTCATGCTCGAACGTTTCGCCGGAATCAAAATCACGCATCCCGCCACGACTCCCGCCGAGAATGCGGCGTTGGCTGGAGTTACCGGGACGTACCAGCATGGAGTGGCATCGGTCACCCTAACTGCTATCAATGGACGACTGCAAGCGATCGCCTCACACCGCAACGAGCAAACCGGCGAGATTCAGTCTGATCCGGCGATCATCTTCACCGCGATCGACGAGCGTGAATTCGTCGCGCTGGAGGGGGCATCCGAGGGAGCGCGCCTGGAATTCTTCGATCACGAGGGCATGCCGAATCACTTCGTGCGGTTTGGGCTGCGCATCGCCGAGCGGGTCGAGGCCTGATCCGGGTGGGGTTTCGGGCATCACACCCTGGAGATTGAGACACGCACGCAAACAGCGGCCCTTGTCTGGGCCGCTGTCGACAGAACGGGATTAAGATCTGACGGCGACCTTCGCCTCTTCCAGCCAGTTGTCGCGGAACCAGTAGGATCGCTGTGGCAAACCGAGGCGGCTGTTGTCGTTCGCGCGAAAATCGACCAGATAGAGGGGAATCTGGTGCGTGCCGTTCGGATTGACGTCAACTACCTGGCCGGTGGCGCCTTCGAAGCGCGCCTCGATCGAGGTGGCGTACATCACGTTCACCCCCGGAACGCCGCGTTTGCTGAGACCCTTCGGCAACACCACTTGCACGGTATCGCCGATCGCGAATTGCGCCATCGATTGCTCGCTCCCCGTCGCACCTGTGTCTGCTTGCAGATTTGTGCGATAAGTATACCGATCAATTGAGCGTAGCCTGGCAAACGATGCGCCGCTGCTCGTTTCTCCCGCGCTCGACTTCGTGTTGTAAGGATCAGTCGATGACCGACGCTGCTGTCGAGCTCGATGCGCCGGCCGCATCATCAAACCGCGCGCCCATATTTGCGCTCCTGCTTGCTGGGATCATTTCCAATCTTGGCAACGCCATCACCTCTCTTGCCATTCCCTGGTTCGTGCTTGAAACCACCGGCAGTGCCGCCCGCACCGGTCTCGTCGGGGCAGCCACCTTTTTGCCGATGGTCATTGCCTCAATCTTCGGTGGTGCGCTCGTCGACCGCGTTTCCCGCAAACGCTTGAGCATCGCAGCCGACCTGCTCAGCTGCGGTACGGTGGCCCTCATCCCCACGCTCTATTACACGGTCGGACTGAATTTCACCGTGCTGCTGGCGATCGTTTTCCTGGGAGCGATTCTCGATACGCCGGGAGCGAGTGCCCGCAACGCGATGATCCCGAGTCTCTCGCGCACGGCAGGTATGTCGCTTGAACGCACGAATAGCTTCAACTTTTCCGCATCATCGGCAGCATCGCTTCTGGGACCAACGATTGCGGGCTTGCTCATCGCCTGGTTGGGGCCGAAAAACGTGCTCTACATCGATGCGGCCAGCTTCGCGATCTCGGCGCTGATGTTCGCGATCTGGGTGCCGAATCTGCGGGTTCCGCGTGAAGACAAAGGGAGCTACGCCGAGGATGTCCGGGCGGGATACGCGTTCTTGCGCCGCCAGCGTCTGATCCTCACGATTGTGGTCACCGGCGCGGTGATGAATTTCCTGGCAGCGCCGTTCGGCTCGGTGTTGCTGCCGGTCTGGATCTACGATCATGGCTGGACCGCCCGCGATCTCGGGTTTCTCTTTTCTGGTTTCGGCGGCGGTCAATTGGTGGGGGCGCTGCTCTTCACCGTCCTGGCTAAACACTTCAAGCGCCGCACCCTGCTGATTTCATTTTTCATCGCGATCGGACTTCCGCTGGCGCTGTTCGGGATCGTCGATTCGCTCCCCGTGGGTATAGCGCTGGGCTTCCTCGCCGGCTCCGCTATCGGATCGATCGGCCCACTCCTCGCCACGGTCATGCAGAAACGCATCCCCGACGATATGCGCGGCCGCGTGAGCGGTACCGCCGGCGCGATTTCGATGAGCATCATCCCCCTTGGACTATTGATCACTGGCCCACTGGTCCAATGGTTCGGCGTCAACGCGGTTCTGCTCGCCTTCGGCGCTATCCTCGGCCTACTCGGAGCTTCTCTCCTCCTGCAACCAGTCATGCACGAACTCGATCTGCCGGCGGAGGAGCAATCTGCAACGGGAACGACGTCGTAGGAGGTAGGTCAGGACCTACTTTGTGGCCGGGGATCATTCCCACGACGCGCAAGGCGGTTCAAGAACAGCCCCTACAGCGATGGTCGTGATCAGGGGGTGATGAGGTAAGGGAGACGGCAGGGCAAGCCCAGCCCCTACGAAATCCGCGCCCATGCCGCTGAGCTCAATCGTTGACCCCGGAGGGGTCATTCTTGCCTAAGCGCCAGCCCTCAGGCCTGGCGGTCCACAACAAAAAACAGGCGCCTCAATTGAGGCGCCTGTTTCTCATTTCAGATTAGGAATTTACGCACCCAGAATGTGGTAGCCGTTGTCGACGAAGATCGTCTCGCCGGTGATGCCCTGGGAGGCATCGCTCGCCAGGAAGACGGCCAGACCGGCCACCTTGGTGGCGTTGAACTCGGTCTTCAGCGGGGTGCGCTCTTCCGCGCTCGCCTTCATGTCCATAAAGCCCGGGATGCCACGCGCCGCCGCCGATTTGATCGGGCCGGCCGACATCGCGTTCACGCGAATGTTGTCGCCGCCGAGATCGCTCGCCAGGTACCGCACGGTCGCTTCCAGCGCGGCCTTCGCCACACCCATCACGTTGTACTGCGGGAACACCCGATCGGCGCCAAGGTAGGTCATCGTCATGATGCTGCCACCGTTGGTCATCAACGGCGCGACGTGCTGCGCGCACGCGATCAACGAATAGACGCTCACCGAATGCGCGATCTGGAATCCCGTGCGCGACGTCTCGATGAAACGCCCCTTCAGTTCGGCCGGAGGCGCGAATGCGATGCTATGCACCAGCGAATCGACGCTGCCGAAGTCGGCGGCGAGCGATGCCTGCAACGCATCGAGATCGTCATCGTTTTCCACGTCGCACTTGTAGGTCGCGCCGCCCGGAGCCATCGCGACCAGCTCTTCTGCTTCACGAATGGTGCGGTCGTCCAGATACGTAACGGCAAGCTTTGCTCCAGCCTTCGCCATCGCCTCCGCGATCGCGTAGGCAATACTCCACCGGTTCGCCACCCCCATCACGACGGCAACTTTTCCCGCCAGCAACTGAGGCGCTGCTCCGCTCTGCTCTGTCACGCTCATCCTCCAGGACGCACGAGATTCTTCGTGCTTCGTTGAATCAGGCCATCCATAATCAGCCAGCTTGGTGCATGATACCCGCCAGTGTTTACCCGACGCACGGGACGGTGGAAGGAGCGAACGGTGACAAACGGGTCTAATCCCTTGATTCCGATTTTCGATGGCCATAACGACACCATCATGAAGATTCGTGATGGCTCGACCAAATTCTTCGAAGAAAACGCCGAAGGGCATATCGATCTGCCGAAGGCGAAGCGCGGCGGTCTCGCCGGCGGCTTCTTCGCGGTCTTCGTTCCCGATCAGGCGGTGGAGGTGGATCCCGAAGATCCCAATCTCTCGCCGTACTCCGATCCGAGCAAAAACCCGCCGATGATGACCACCGCCTCAGCGCAGCACTACGCGCTGTCATCGCTGGGGCTGCTGCTCGATCTCGAAAAACAATCGAATGGTTCGGTGACCATCGTGCGCACCGCCTCCGAGCTGCAGGCGGCGATCGATAACGGCACCTTCGCCATCGAGCTCCATCTCGAGGGCGCTGAGCCGATCGATCCCTCGCTGAATGATCTCCCGGCCTGGTACGCCGCCGGTATCCGCTCGATCGGGCTTGTCTGGTCGCGCCAGAACGCATTCGGCTCCGGCGTGCCGTTCAAATTCAATGCCTCGCCGGATACCGGCCCCGGCCTCACCGATGCCGGTAAATCGCTGGTGAAAGCGTGCAATGAGCTTGGCATCATGCTCGATCTCTCCCACCTCAACGAAGCCGGGTTCTGGGATGTAGCGAAAACGAGCAACGCGCCACTGGTGGCGACCCACTCGAACGCCCACGCCATCGCTCCTGCCACGCGCAATCTCACCGACAAACAACTCGATGCGATCAAAGATTCGGACGGCGTGGTCGGCGTGAATTTCCACATCGGCTTCCTCAACCGCGATGGCAGCAACGACCCAGCCACGACCACGGTCGCGATCATGGCCGATCACACCGCATACCTCGCCGAGAAACTCGGTATCGATCGCGTCGCGCTCGGCTCCGATTACGACGGCGCGCTGATGGCGGGCGATCTCAAGGACGCCGCAGGTCTGCCGCTGCTCGTCGACGAGCTGCGCTCGCGCGGATTCGACGATGCCGCGCTGCGCAAGATCGGTTACGAGAACTGGGTGCGCGTGCTCGGTAAAACCTGGAAAGCATGAGCTCACTCGCGCTCAGCGGAACCCGTTTCAGCGACGGGTTCCGCAAACTCGCACCCGGCATCGCCCTCTCGGCCGCGGTGGCAGCGATCGCCTGGGTGATCGGCCAGGGGGAGGAGCGCCTCTTCACCTACGCCGTGATCGAACCGGTGGTACTGGCGCTCCTCCTCGGCATGGTGATCCGCACCCTGCGGCCACCGGCGGCGGTTTACGCGCCTGGCATCTCGTTCACGGCAAAGCAGCTGCTCGAATTCGGCATCGTGCTCCTCGGTGCCTCCCTCGATCTCCAAACCATTCAGGATGCCGGCTTCAAGATTCTGCTCACCGTCATTCTCACGACGGGCGCGGCGCTTGGCACCGGTATCTACCTCGGTCGCCGCGCCGGTTTGTCAGGCCGCCTCTCGATCCTGGTCGCGGTTGGCAACGCGATCTGCGGCAATTCCGCGATCGCCGCGGTGGCGCCGGTGATCAAGGCGAAAAAGGAGGAGGTCGCCAGCGCGATCGCCCTCACGGCGATCCTCGGTGTCGGCATCGTGATCGCGCTTCCCGTAATGAAGCCGCTGGCGAATCTCGATAACCGCGAATACGGCATTCTGGCCGGTCTCTCGGTCTACGCCGTGCCGCAGGTGCTCGCCGCCACCTTCCCGGTCAGCACCGCCTCCGGCCAGATCGGTACGCTGGTGAAGCTCACCCGCGTCCTCCTGCTCGGGCCGATCGTTGCGCTCTTCGCGGTGCTCTACCGCGAGCAGGGTGAGCAAAAAACGAGCTTCTCGCTTCGCCGGTACATCCCCTGGTTCGTTAGCGGCTTCGTGCTGATGGCGATCCTGCGCACCGCGGGCGTCATCCCCGACGATCTCGGTAAGCACGCGCAGGACACCTCGAAACTCCTCACCATTGCCGCGATGGCCGCGCTCGGTTTCGGCGTTGATGTGCGAACGATCCGCAACACCGGTGGTCGGGTTGCCGCCGTTGTCTGCGGTCTCCTCATCCTCCTCGTTGCGATGGGCACCGCGCTAATCAAAATCTTCGGGCTCTAGGTACCTCGTCATCCGTTTTCCGTCGTCCGTAACTACGAACTACGGAC
>JAESFN010000479.1_pt1 | contig 36187 bp, 29 predicted proteins | sample 9269411 | NCBI WGS metagenome assembly JAESFN01 (sample SAMN14505399, study PRJNA617100) | algae metagenome | isolation source: Iphinoe sp. HA4291-MV1 and co-occurring heterotrophs from trail next to... | place: USA: Maunawili Falls, Hawaii | collected 2009-07-25
CATCCACCGGCGGGACGGGGCGCTGTCGTTCGACCTCGGCGGCACCCAGCCTTCGGCGATCGACCGGCTCACCGTCGACTGGCCCTCGCAGAGCCTGCGCGGCACCACGCTGATCGACACCCCCGGCATCGACTCGCTCTCCACCGACGTCTCCGCCCGCAGCACCGAGTTCCTCACCCCGTCCGACGAGCCCACCGCCGCCGACGCCGTGGTGTACCTGATGCGTCACCTGCACTCCGGTGACGTGCGGTTCCTGGAGTCCTTCCACGACCGCGGGGTGGCCAGGGCGACGGCGGTGAACACCATCGCGGTGCTCTCCCGGGCCGACGAGATCGGTGTCGGCCGGCTGGACGCGCTGATCTCCGCGCGGCGGATCGCCACCCGCTACCGCTCGGACGACAAGCTCCGCGAGCTGTGCCAGACCGTGGTCGCGGTGGCCGGGCTGCTCGCCCAGACCGGCCGCACCCTGCGCCAGGACGAGTTCGTCGCGCTCAGCGAGCTGGCCAAGCTCTCCCGCGACGACATGGACGGCCTGCTGCTGTCCGCCGACCGGTTCGTCCGCGGCTCGTCCGTCCTCGACACGGACGTGCGGGGCGGGCTGCTGGACCGGTTCGGGCTGTTCGGCATCCGGCTGGGGGTGACGCTGATCCGCCAGGGCACCACCGACCCGGGCAAGCTGTCCGCCGAGCTGGTCAAGCGCTCCGGGCTGGAGGAGCTGCGCGGGGTGCTCAACACCCAGTTCAGCGAGCGGCGGGACCTGCTCAAGGCCCGGTCCGCGCTGCTCGCCCTGGACCTGGTGCTGCGCCGCGAACCCCGCCCGCAGGCCGCGCCACTGGGCGTGGAGCTGGAGCGGATCATGTCGCGGGCGCACGAGTTCGCCGAGCTGCGGCTGCTCACCCAGCTGCGCTCCGGGGTGGTCAAGATGCCCAAGGAGGAGCGGCAGGAGGCCGAACGGCTGCTCGGCGGCGACGGCGGCGCGGGGTACGCCCGGCTCGGCCTGGACCCGGCCGCGTCGCAGGGCGAGCTGCGCGAGGCGGCGATGGACGCGCAGGCCCGCTGGCGCCGCAAGGCGGAGAACCCCCTCGCGGCCCGGCAGGTCGCCGACGGCGCCCGGGTCGTCGTCCGCAGCGCCGAAGGCATCCTCGCCGGCCTGCAGCGCTGAGCCTCCCGCCCGTCAGGGGTTGACGATCATGCGGAGGTGGGCCATGAGCTCGCCCCGGCTGGTCGAGCCCAGGCGCTGGCGCATGCGGGCGACGTGGTGCTCGACGGTCTTGGCCGAGATGAACAGCCGCTCGCCGATCTCCTTGTAGGTCAGGCCGGCCAGCACCAGCTCGGCCACCTCCACCTCGCGTTCGCTCAGCGCGCCCTGCGGTCCGGCGTGCGCCGCGGCCGGGGCGGCGGCCGGGCGACCGGCGGCTCCGTCCGGGCGGGCCGGGGGCGCCGCGCCGGGATGGTCGCCGGGCCGGGCGGCCGGGGCGGGCACAGGCGGGCTGCCCGCAGCCGGCTCGGCGGCCGGGGCGGTGCTCTGCAGACCCCGGGCGCACTGCAGCAGCGCGCTCATCGCCTTCCGGTCGGTGCTACGGATCGCGGCCTGACCGGCGAGCTTGCCGCCCTCCCAGGACTGGCCGACGGCGTGTAGACCCCGGGCGGCGGATTCCACGGCGACCGCGTCGACCAGCCCGTCGCGCAGCACCGCCACCCAGTGCGGCCCGGCCGCCGCGAGCGCCGCCACGTACCGCCCGGCGTGCGCGCCCCGCTGCAGCGCGGCCACCGCCCGCTCCGCGTCGTCCCACTGCTCGGCGACCAGCGCGGCGTGCATCTCCGCGTAGTGGATCGACGTCGACCACAGCACCGGTTCACCGAGCCGGGCCAGCAGCGCGTGCGCCTCGTCCACGTGCGGCCGCACCCAGCTCTGCTCGCGCAGCCGGGCGGCGGCCACGATCAGCTCGCCCAGCGGTTGCAGCACGTAGAGGTCCACCGGGTGCCGGACGATCGCCTCCCGGGCCCGCCCCCAGGCCGGCATCAGAGCGCCCAGGTCCCCGGCGCGGCGGGCCAGACCGACCTCCAGCGCGGCAGCGACCAGCTCGTCGCGCGGCTCCAGGGTGCCGCGCGCGTCGACCTCGGCCAGCAGCGCGCCGGCGGCGGCCCCGGCCCCCCGGGACATCAGCACCCAGCCCTGCAGCAGCCGGTGCCGGGCGGCCGCCCCGACCCCACCGAGCCCGGTGGCCACCGCCCGCTCCAGCACCGACGTGGCCACGTCCAGCTCACCGCAGTGCGCGGCGACCAGCGCGGCCAGCGCGGCCGGGGTGTCCGGGAGCAGCACGGTGGCGGCCCGGGGTTCGAGCAGCGCCGACGCCCGGGCCAGCTGGGACAGCGCGGCGGTGGGTGAGCCGGCGATGGTGTCGTACATACCCCGGGCGAGCAGCGCCTCGGCCCCGGCCAGCAGGGTCGGCGCGGCGCTCAGCCGGGGCGGCCCGTTCGGCGCGGTTCCGGCGGGTTCGAGCAGCTCACGGGCCTCGTCCAGGGCACCGGTGCCGAGCAGCGCGGGCACCGCGACGGCGCCCTCGGTCTGTGACCAGCCGTCGCTCGCGCCCAGCCACCGGTACAGCTCGGCGCTGCGGGCCAGCAACCCCCGCTGGGCCAGGGCGGCGGCGGCCACCCCGACCGCGCGGGCCCGGTCGTCGGCGGACACCGCGTCCGGGGCGGCGAGGACCTGGTCGGCCAGCTCCAGGGCCCGGTCCAGGTCGCCGTGCCGGGCGGCGGCCTCGGCCCGGCGGGCGGCCAGGGTGATCGCCGGGGCCCCGGCCCGGACGGCGGCGTCGAGCAGCCGGCCGGCCAGCTCCGGCGCCGCTTTGCTCTGCATACCCATACGCAACGGGGCGCCGGGCCCGGCGCCGTTCGCCCCCTGGTCGCGGGCCGGTGCGCCGGCGCCGTTCGCCGGTGCGCCGGTGTATGCAGAGCCGTTCTGCTTACCGTCACGCAACAGCTCGTCCGCCGCCGCCTCGAACACGGCCGCGACCTGCGCCCCGGTGGCGTCCGAGCCCAGCAGGTCGACCGCGCACTCCAGTACCGACGAACCCCGCTCCAGCTGCACCTCGGCCAGCTTGCGGCGCAGCGTGAGCCGCCGGACCGCCGGCACCCCGGCCAGCGCCGCCCGCCGGTACAGCGGCCGCAACCCGGCGGCGCCACCCTCGGGACCCGCCGGGTCGACCAGCAGGCCGGCGGCCGCGGCCTGCTCGACCAGATCGGCCACCTCGATCGGGGAGGTCTCCAGCATCGGGGCCAGCACCTCGGTGTCCAGCGGGGCGCCGACGCCGAGCGCGGACACCAGCGCCCGCACCGCCGCCGGGAGCCGGTCGAGCTGGTAGCCGAGCTGCTCGACCAGCCCGGGGGGCGGTGGATCGCCGGGGCGCACCGTCTGCAGGGTGCCGGCGGCGGCCAGCGTGTCGAGCAGCCGGCTGACCAGCGCGGGATGTCCGGCGGTCTGGCGCAGCACGGCGTCGGCCAGGGCGACCGTCGGACGGTCGCCCAGCACGATCGCGGCCCGCCCGGCCACCCCGGAGCGGTCCAGGTCGGTCAGGTGCAGCGGGGCGCGGCGGTCGGCCAGCTCGGCGCCCAGCTCGGCCAGCGCGCCGTCCCGGGGCCAGGGGCGCCGGGCCAGGATCAGCCGCCGCACCTCGCCGGCCCGGACCGCGTCGGTCAGCCGGTGCAGCTCCCCGGCCGGCACCAGGTGCGCGTCGTCCAGCAGCACGGTCGGCGCCGGGTGGGCACCGCGCTGCACCGGCACGCCGCTCTCGGTGTACAGCCGCTCCAGCACGTCGAGCAGCACGGACTTGCCGGACCCGCCGACGCCGACCACCTCGAGCAGCAGGTCGGCCTGCGGGTCGGCGGCGATCTCCCGGTAGAGCCGGCGGGCGGGAGGCGACCCGGTCAGCGCCGCCTCCCCGGGGGACACCGGCGGGCCGCCGCTGCCCCGGACGGGCGAACCCGTATGACCGCTGGCTGGCACGCTCCCACCTCCGTCGTCCGGCGCGCCGCCCCACGGTATCGGGGCCGGTCCAGCGCGTTTTGGGCAGTCGCTGTTCAGCCGGTTCCGAGCAGGCGCTGCCAGGTCTCCCGGCGGATCGTCTGCCCGGCCGGCACCGCCTCCGCGGCGCGCGGCCCGTGGCGCAGCAGCACCTGGGCGGCGGCGTCCGCCTCACCGCCCTGACCGAGCCGCACCGGCACCGCGAGCAGCGGCCAGGACCCGCCGCCGATCATGCCGGTCCGGTCGAGCCCGTGCCGCCGCTGGAACGCGAACACCCCGTCCGCCGTACTGCGACCGAACGCGCCGTCCGCCGGCACCCCGGGGACCCCGGCCGCCCGCAGCAGGTGTTGCGCGGCCAGCACGGTCGGGCCCCGGTCGGCGATCCGCAGGAGCGGCCAGGTGGGCGGCGAGGCGACCTCCTTCGGGTCGAGGGTCGCCCATCCCTCCGGCAACTCCTCCAGCACGTCGTCGACGGGCCCGTCGGCCGGGTCCTGGAACGGCCGCGGCGTCCGGGGCTCCGGCTTCGGCGCCGGCTTCGGTTCCGGCTTCCCCGGAGGCGGCTTCGCGGGCGCCGGCGGCTTCGGCACCTGGACCCGCACCGCCGGTGGCTTGCGGGTCGGGGCCCGGACCACCAGCAGCCGGTGCACCAGCACCCGCAACGTGGGCAGCATCGCGTAGAGCCGGTCGCCGGGGCAGGCGGTGTCGGCGAAGTCGCGGTGACCGTAGATCTGGTTGGGCCGGATCCGGTACTGCAGGCAGGTGAACGCGATCAGCGCGCGCAGCGTGGCCAGCTGGGCCACCGGCGGGTCGGCCTCGGTGTAGATGCCCTCGTTCTCGATGCCGATCGACTTCGAGTTCTGCCCGGTGCAGTGCGCGCCCTGGATGAAGTGCCGCCCGCCGAGCAGGGTCTCCAGGCTGCGGTGCCGGCCCTCGGCGACCAGCCCGGCCCGGTTGACCAGGAAGTTGTGCCCGGAGTCGATCCAGCCCCGCACCTCGATGTGGTCCTTCTGGATGGCCCGGGCCAGCTCCCCCAGCCGCAGCCCGTCCTCGCGGTCGTTGGGGGTGGCGGTGTGGTGCACGAGGACCTTGTCCGGGCGGGCCAGCAGCTCGGTGACCGGTTGGGTGGGGTCGCGGGCATCCCAACCCCGGCAGGGCAGCACCTTGGGCAGCTTCGGGCCGAGCAGCGGGGTGGAGTTGGCCACCGGGACCGGGGTGTCCCCGGACAGCAGCTCGCCGAGCAGCACCCCGCCGGCCGCCGTCCCGGCGAGCAGCGCCAGCAGCTCCCGCCGGCTGATCCCACCGGTGGGCCGCGCCGGTCCAACCATCGCGCCCCACCCCCAATCACCGGCCCTACGCCGCCCCACCATTCACTCTGACACCTCTGTCCCCTCTAATCGTGCAGCCGGCCGTATGGCGTGTCGCCGGCGCCCGGGCCCCGAACGGCGCAACACCACCGCCACCCGGGTCTCGTTGAACGTGTCGAGCGTCATCCGACCCCGTGACTTGCGATGGTTACTAGCGGGTAATACTCTGGGGTTACCAGCCAGTAGGGAGGCGGACCCATGGGCCACTACAAGCCCAACGTGCGCGACCTGGAGTTCAACCTCTTCGAGGTCTTCCAGGTGCAGGACCGGCTGAACGCGAACGCGTTCGGCGAGGAAACCGCCGATGAGCAGACCGCGCGCGAGCTGCTGCACGAGCTGGCCGCGCAGGCCGAGGGCCCGATCGGCGAGTCGTACGTCGACGCCGACCGCAACCCGCCGGTCTTCGACCCGGCCACCCACTCGGTGACCCTGCCGGAGTCGCTGAAGAAGTCCTACGCCGCGCTCTGGGACGGCGAGTGGTACCGCCTCGGCCTGCCCGCCGAGCTGGGCGGATACGGCATCCCGCCGACCGTGCAGTGGGCCGCCGCCGAGATGATCCTGGGCGCCAACCCGGCCGCGTTCATGTACATGGCCGGCCCCAACTTCGCCAGCGTGGTGCACGCCAACGGCACCGACCAGCAGAAGCACTGGGCCCAGCTGATGATCGACCGGGCCTGGGGCGCCACCATGGTGCTCACCGAGCCGGACGCCGGCTCCGACGTGGGCGCGGGCACCACCAAGGCGCATCTGCAGGCGGACGGCTCCTGGCACATCGAGGGCGTCAAGCGGTTCATCACCTCGGCCGACCAGGACATGACCGAGAACATCATGCACCTGACCCTGGCCCGCCCCCAGGGCGAAGGCCTGAACAAGCCGGGCACCAAGGGCCTGAGCCTGTTCCTGGTGCCCAAGTTCCACTTCGACCCGGAGACCGGCGAGCCGGGCGAGCGCAACGGCGCCTTCGTGACCAACGTCGAGCACAAGATGGGTCTGAAGGCCTCGGCCACCTGCGAGCTGACCTTCGGCGCGCACGGCACCCCGGCGGTCGGCTGGCTGCTCGGTGAGGTGCACGACGGCATCGCGCAGATGTTCGACGTGATCGAGCACGCCCGGATGATGGTCGGCACCAAGGCCATCGGGACGCTGTCCGCCGGCTACCTGACCGCGCTGGACTACGCCAAGCAGCGCGTCCAGGGCGCCGACCTGCCCAAGATGATGGACAAGACCGCGCCCCGGGTCACCATCACCCACCACCCGGACGTGCGCCGGCTGCTGATGCAGCAGAAGGCCTACGCCGAGGGCCTGCGCGCGGTGTACCTCTACACCGCGACCTTCCAGGACGAGGTGCGGGCCGGGCGGATCTCCGGGGCGGACCACGACCTGGCCGAGCGGATCAACGACCTGCTGCTGCCGATCGTCAAGGGCGTGGGCTCGGAGCGGGCCTACGAGTACCTGACCCAGTCGCTGCAGGTCCTGGGCGGCTCCGGGTTCCTCCAGGACTACCCGATCGAGCAGTACATCCGGGACGCCAAGATCGACAGCCTGTACGAGGGCACCACGGCCATCCAGTCCCTGGACTTCTTCTTCCGGAAGATCGTCAAGGACAACGGCCAGGCGCTCATGCACGTGGCCGGCGAGATCCAGAAGTTCCTGGACGACGAGTCGGGCAACGGCCGGCTGAAGAACGAGCGGGCCCTGCTGCGCACCGCCCTGGAGGACGTCCAGGGCATGCTCGGCGCGCTGTTCGGCTACGCCCAGGGCGCGATGCAGGACGCCTCAGAGATCTACAAGGTCGGCCAGCACAGCGTCCGGCTGCTGATCTCGGTGGGCGACCTGCTGATCGGCTGGCTGCTGCTGCGCCAGGCGGACGTGGCCCAGCGGGCCCTGGACGCCGGCGGCGTCAGCGCCAAGGACGAGGCGTTCTACCAGGGCAAGCTCGGCGCCGCGCGGTTCTTCGCGGCCACCGTGCTGCCGGAGCTGACCGCCCGGCGGCGGATCGTGGAGACCGCCGACAACGCCCTGATGGAGCTCGACGAGGCGGCGTTCTAACCGCTCTCGTCCGCACGGAGAAGGCCCACCGACCTCCCGCCGGTGGGCCTTCTCGCGAGCCGGATCGGGGCGTGCCCCACCCGCCGTCGGGGGCTCACCCCTGTGCGCCGTAGGGCCTTCACGCTGGGCGGCGTGCGTCGCGGCCGCGATGCTCGTGGACATCCGGAAACCGATCACCGGGGCCCGACCAGCGACAGGAGACGGCGATGCGCAAGGCCTTGATCCACCTGACCCTCACCGCGGCGACCGCGGCCGTGTTCATGCTCGGCGGCACGAGTCTCGCCCACGCGTCGACCGGCGACGCGAGCATCGGCCCCGGTCACGGCGCGACTCTCAGCGCGGGGACCGACGACGTACTGGCGCGGGGGTGCCGCGGCACCAACTGCCACATCGTGCAGGCCTGAAGCTCGATCCGCCGCGCTCGCCGAGAAGGCCCACCGACCTCCCGCCGGTGGGCCTTCTCGCGAGCCGGGTCAGGCGACGGGTTCGGCTTGCCGGACGCCGGCATCGGTGGAGCGGGAGACCCGGGCGACGCCCCAGGCCAGGGCGCCGAGCAGGGCCAGCGTGCAGAGCAGCACCACGATCGAGGCCACCGACCAGATCCACGACGGCACCCCGGCCTTGAGCTCGCGCTGCAGGATCGTCTGCTCCTTGACCACCTCCCGGGTGAACTCGGCCGTGGCCGGGGTCTCCGGGGCGTTCAGCGCCAGATCGGCGGGCAGGAACACCGGCACTGCGCCGAGCGTGCGTCCGTCGTGCAGCCGGACCAGCAGCTTCCAGTCGCCGCCGAGCGGGAACGGTCGGGTGGTCTGCCAGGTGCCCCTCGGGCCGGGGACGAGCTGGTCGACGTGCAGGCCGCCGCCCTGCCAGCCGGTGAGCTGCAACCAGGCCGGGCCGTCCACCGCCTGCCACCCGTCGGCGGAGTCGGGCGCCCCGGTCGGGACGAGCTGGACGGTGAGCCGGGACGCGCCCGTGGGGGTCACGTCGGAGAGCCATACCCGGGCGCTCACGTTCTGCGGCACCACGGCGATCACCGCGTTGGTCAGCGCGGCGGCCAGCAGGACCAGCGACCCCACGTACAGCGTCCGGGCCCGTTGCGGCAGCCGACCCTGCAACCCGCCGGCCAGCAACGCCCCGCACACACCCCCGGCGACACCGCCGGCCACCGCCATCAGCACGCCCTCGACCACGATGTCCGGGGTCCACGGCAGCGGCATGACCAGCTGCGACCACACGTACTCGGCGGCGAACCCGACCGTGCCCACGGCCACCCCGGAGACCACCCCGAAGCGCAGCGGGTGCCGGGCGAACCACACCGCGAGCAGCTCGATCAGCACCGCCTCGGCCAGGTACAGCGGGACCGCCGCCCAGAGCTGGCCGATCACCCCGCCGACCACCAGGGACACCCCGCCCCGGACGACGAAGTAGAAGCCGACCGCGAACAGCGCCCCGCCCCGACCGATCCACAGCCGGGCGGCGACCAGGGCGCAGGCGGCGGCCATGGCGATCAGCAGCGGCTGGTTGACCGCCCGGAACTGCGGCACCCCGAAGTCGAACTCGGCCTGGAACACCGACAGCCCGATCAGCAGCCCGCCCATCATCATCCCGCGCCGGATGTACCGACCCCACGGGGAGACATCGGCGCTGCCCGACGCGATCTGCCCCTCGCGCTCCAGCACGGCCATCGCCACCAGCGACAACCCGGCGCCACCGAGCAGCATCAGGTGGGTCGGACCCCAGAGCGTGACGTCCTGGCCGAAGATCCGGTGCCAGACGTCGTCCAGCGGGAACCCGAGCAGCGCGTAGAACCCGGCGCCGGCCAGCAGCACCCCGCCGACCGGGGCGTACCAGTCACCGGAGATCCGGATCGCCGCCGGCCCGGGCTTCTCCCCGGCCCTCGGGATCATGATCGCCAGCAGGCCGGAGGCGAAGATCCCGAACAGCCCGAACAGGATCGGGTAGTGCGCGATGTTGGCCAGCGGCCCCTCGTCCCGGCCCCGGGTGATGTGCAGCGAGATGTCCCAGTACATGCCGAGCAGGGCGGTGACCAGGGAGACCAGGTTCAGCGCGGTGGGCAGGGCCACCCAGGCCGGCAGCCCCCGGGTCAGCGGGACCCGTTCGGCCAGCGCGGCAAACCGCTCCAGCAGCGGGAACTTGCCGGTCCGGTGGCCGTAGCCCAGGCCGAGCACGACCGCGGCGAGCACGACCGCGATCCCGGTGGCGATGGCCACCTGGTCCAGCGCGGCCCCGCCCGTGGGGCGGTAGGTCTGGGCGGGCAAGGGTGTGATCAGCACCGATCCATCAAATACCCACCCGGCACCACTGTCACGCGCCGATGCGATAAAAGTGGCGAAACGTTGCACAGCCGGGTGACGCCCGTCACCCGGCCGCGTACCGCGCTACGAGCCGGCGGCCAGGTAGGAGTGCAGGTGGGCGCGCTCCTCCTCGAGCTCACCGATCCGGTGCTTGACGATGTCGCCGATGCTCACCAGGCCGCCGAGCTGGCCGTCCACCAGCACCGGGATGTGCCGGAACCGGCGCTCGGTCATCAGCCGCAGCACGTCGACCAGGTCGTCCTGCGGCTCGCAGGTGGTCACCGTGGTGCTCATGATCTCCGCGACCGAGGTGCCAAGCAGGGCGCTGCGCTGCCGGTGAACCTGGCGGACCACGTCGCGCTCGGAGACCATGCCGACCACCCGCTGGTCGATGCCGTCGTCGGAGACCACCACCGCGGCACCGATGTTGTGTTCGGCTAGCAGGGCGAGCAACTCCGACACCGCCGCTTCCGGAGGGATCGTCGCCACCGCTGATCCCTTGCTGCGCAACACGTCGGAGATTCGGCTCATCGTGGTCACCCCGTCGGCTCGTCGGATCCCTTACTGAGAGGGTAGGTGAGCCTGGTCACTGCTCCAAGGGCTATCTGGATGGCGGGGTGCTGCTCGGCTTGGCCGAGCCGGACGTCGTGCCGGTCGTCGTGCCGGTGGAAGAGGTGCTGGTCGAGGCGCTGCCGGAGGTCGGATAGGGCATCGGACCGCCGGCGCAGACGATCTTCGGCGACGGCTTGTACTTCACCCGGCGGGTGGTCGAGGTGGACTGGCCGGTGTCCAGGTTCTTGACCGTCTTGGTGTCGCTGGTGGTGAACCCGTTCCCGCCGTCGCTGGGCTGGCAGGGCTTACCGGCCGGGATGGTGATGGTCTGCGGCGGCACCAGGTCGGTCTTCTCCCCGGGCTGCGAGGTCACCTCGACGTGCTTGGTACCGAGGAACTTGACGGTGATCGAGGACGCGGTCCACACCGTCTGGATGAGCACCCCGGTGTCGGAGTCGTTGCGGAACTTCAGATCGATCGCGCCCTCGTACACCGTGGCCTCGCGGGCCTGCGGGTAGCGACTGATGTAGTAGCTGTGCTCCTTGTGCGCCACGTCGGTCATCCCGGCGAAGTAGGCGGCGTTGTAGAGCGTGGTGGCCAGCTGGGAGACCCCGCCGCCGACGCCGCGGGCGGGGTGGCCGTCCTGGATGATGCCGGCGTCCACGTAGCCCTCGGCGGCCTCCCGGGGCCCGGTGGCCTCGTTCAGCGAGAACGTGTCCCCGGGCATCAGGATCTTCCCGTTGATCGACTCGGCGGCCCGCTTGATGTTCTGGCCCGACTCCTTGGCGAAGCCGCTGGTGCTGAACGTGCTGATCACCGCCCGGATGCCGAGCCCCTCGACCTGCTCGGTGGTGATCTTAGCTGGCTGGTCGGCGTAGATCGCGGTGATCCGCCGGCTGTCGGTGCCGGTCAGCATCACCGACTTCTTGAGCACGTCGACCAGGCCGGCCAGGGTGCCCGGGTAGTCCACCCCGTGGCCGTCGGTGGACGGCACCACCTCGGGGTAGTCGCCGACCAGCCGCACCGTGGCGTCCTGGCCCGGGCGCTCGGTGACGGCCAGCTGCGGGCGGAGCGCGTCCTCGATCTTGGGCAGGTCGACCACCGGCTTGAGCCCGCCACTGCCGTCCGGGGCGAAGCTGAGGGCACCGGCGATGCTGGTCGGGGTCAGCAGCGCCTCGTGGCCGCCCTCGCCGACCACCCGGACGTCCCCGGAGACGGCCGGTTCGGCCACCTCCTTGATGGCCTGCTGGACCGCCGCGTCGGTGACCCGCCCGGCCGGCTCGGTCTCCTTGAGCGGCAGCACGATCGGGTTGCCCTCGAGCCACCGGCGGCGCACCTCGTACACCGCCGCCGGCACGTCCAGGTCCTGCCCGGGGGCCGACTGCACGACCACCGGGGTGGTGCCGTCGAACCGCACCCCGGCGTCCACCGGGTCGCGGTGCACCAGCCCGCCCACCCCCTCCAGGGCGTCGCCCAGCGCCCCGTTGTCGTTCTCCGCGATCACCGGCCGCTCGCGGGTGGTGAAGAACGAGCCGAACCGGGTGAACGGGTTGAGCGGCTGGTCGTCGGCGGCCTTCAGGGTGGTCGGGTAGTCGACCTTGAGCCCGGCGGTGGCCGGCTCCAGGTTGGTCTGCACCGGGTCGGCCCCGGTGCCGGCCCGCACCGGTACCGGCCGGTCCTTGCGCGGCTCGATCACCGCGCGCAGCCGGGTCGCGGCGGCGGTCTTGCTCAGCCCGCCGACGTCGACCCCGGCGATCCTCGTCCCGCGCGGCATGTCGCCGGCGCTGACCGCCACGTCGAGCAGGTAGCCCAGCACCAGGGCGGCCAGGACGGCGGCGGGGACGAGCAGCCGGGCGGGCGGCCGCTTGTCGTGCCAGCCCAGGCGCTGCTTCCAGGGGCTGTCCCCGGGCGGCTCGTCCCCGCCGGCCGCCGGGACCGGCAGGCCCTCCCGGGCCAGGATCTCGGTGACCGCACTGGCGGCCGCGCCAGCGGCCGGGCCGGTGGCCGGGCCGGTGGCCGCACTGGCGGCCGGGCCGGTGGCCGGGGCGCCGAGGTCGCCGATCCGGGCGCGGCGGCGGGGTGGCGGTCCGGCGGGCGCGACCGGGAGCGGTTCGGTGACCGGCTCGACGGCGTCACCGTGGCGGGCGGGGTGACCGGTACCGGCGGGCGGGCGCGCCGATCCGACGTCACCGATCCGGCCGGACGGGCGCGGCCGGGCGGGGAACGTCTCGCCGGGCTGCTCGCGCCGGCGCCGGCCCTGCCGCAGGTCCTGCCGCGGCTCCTGCCGTTCGGGCAGCCGTTCGGGCACCGAAACCCCTCCTCCCCGTGCTCAGCTCGGCTGGCGGTCGACCAGTCCCGCTACAGGTACAGACCGGTACCGTGCTCGGTCCGTTCGGCGGCCACCGCGTTCAGGTCACGCTCACGCAGCACCAGGTAGGTCTGGCCCTGGACCTCCACCTCGTGCTGGTCGTCCGGGCTGAACAGCACCTGGTCGCCCACCTTGACCTGCCGCACGTGGTTGCCGATCCCGGCCACCTCGCCCCAGATGAGCCGCTTGGCCATCTGCGCCGTGGCCGGGATGACGATCCCGGCGCTGCTGCGGCGCTCGCCGGCACCCTGAACGACGCGCACCATCACGCGGTCGTGCAGCATCTGAATCTCGAGTTTGGGGTCGGTCATCGCCGGTGAATGGTACGGCGCCCGGCGATGACCTTCGACGGAAGGCCCGGGAACGGCCCCGAGACGAAAGATGCCCCGCAGCGCCGCCGGGTCGGGGGGGTTCCGGCAGTGCCGCGGGGCTGATCTTCCCATCGGGTATTGCCCGACCAGTGTTACACGGATGTCATTCGTGTGCCAAGAGGTATCGCCCGAAGTGGGGGACGGTGAACGCGATGTGCCCGCGCTGGGCGGAGAAGACCAGGCCCTTCTTCAGCAGGCTGTCCCGGGCCGGGGACAGCGAGGAGGCCTTCCGGCTCAGGTGCGCGGCCACCGACGCGGTGCTCACCGGCTCGTCGCGGCCGGCCGCCAGTTCGGCCATGGCCTGCAGGTACTCGCGCTCGCCCGGGGTGGCCCGCTCGTAGCGGGAGCCGAAGAACCCGACCGCCAGCTCGGCCTCCGCCTCCGGGGCGGCCATCCGGACGTCGGCGGCGGTGATCGGGCTGGTCGGCGCGGCGTCCCAGGCGGCCTTGCCGTAGGCCTGCACGAAGTACGGGTAGCCGCCGGAGGCCTCGTACAGCGCTTGGAGGGCGTCGTGCTCGAACTTGGCGTCCTCGTCGGCGGCGGGCACGGTGAGCGCCCGGTCGGCGTCCTCGCGGTCCAGCCGGTCGATGCGCAGGTAGCGGAAGAGGCGTTCGGAGTAGGACTTGGACGCGGACAGCACGCTGGGTAGGTGGGGTAACCCGGCACCGACGACGACGAGGGGCGCGCGCGACTGGGAGAGCTCGTGGCAGGCGGCGCAGAGGGCGCTGACGTCGTCGGGTCGCAGGTCCTGCATCTCGTCGATGAGCACGGCGACGCCGGAGCCGACGTCCCGGGCCAGCTCGGCGACCTCGGTGAACAGCTCCAGCAGGTCGATCTCGATGTCCCCGGAATCGGCGCGGCCGCTCACCGTGGGGGCGTCGATGCCGGGCTGCCAGCGGTCGCGCAGCTTGGCTTCCGGGGCCGCGCTTCGCAACGCGAACGCCTTGAGCACGCCCAGGACGTGTTCAACCTGGTCGGGGGCGCGGTGCCGGGTGGCCAGGTCGCGCAGCGCGCGGTGTAGGGCGGCGGACAGCGGTCGTCTGAGGTCGGCGTCCGGGCGGGCCTCCACCTTGCCGGCCCCCCAGCCGGCGCGCATGGCCATCGACCGCAGCTCGCCCAGCAGCACGGTCTTGCCGACCCCGCGCAGCCCGGTGAGCACCAGGCTGCGCTCCGGGCGGCCGCGGGCCACCCGCTCCAGCACCACGTCGAAGGCGTCCAGCTCGCGGTCCCGGCCGGCCAGCTCGGGCGGGCGCTGGCCGGCACCGGGGGCGAACGGGTTGCGCACCGGGTCCACGATCGGACTGTATCGACGAATCTACGGTCGATCTTAGATATCGCTATCGAGCCCTACCGCGTGTCGCCCGTCGCCCGACTTGTCGCGGCTTCACCGCCGACTTGTCGTTGGCAAAGAGCACGACAGGAGGCTCTTGTCGCGTGTTCTTTCCGCGACAAGTCGAGAGGGCGGGCGCGGGTCAGACGGTGAAGGCATCCCCGTCGAAGCGGTTGACGAACGTGAAGTCCTCGACCTGGGCGCGGCGGAGCTTGGTGATGACCTTGACCGGGTGGCCGAGGGCCATCAGGCCGGCGACGCCGTAGCCGTCCGGGATGCCGAGCAGCGCCTTGACCTGCTCCTCTTCCCGGGCGATCGCGGTGGTCAGCACGCCGCCCAGGCCCTCGTTGCGGGCGGCCAGCAGCAGGTTGTGGCAGAACGGGTAGATCGAGCCGCCACCGATGATCGACTGCCGGTCCAGCCCGTTGTCCAGCACGGCCAGGGCGGCCAGCTCGGCGACGATCAGCAGCAGCGCCGGGACGTGTTCGAGGTGGTCGCCGAACTCCTGGTCGGCCGGGGTGGCCCGGGCCTCGTCGAGGTCGACGGCCGGGCCGCGCCAGTGGCCGCGGTCGATCGGGGCGAACGGCACCAGGCCCTGGCGGACGTGGGCGGCGTACTCCCGCCAGCCCAGCTGGTGCAGCTCCCGGATCCGCAGCCGGACGGCTTCGTCTTTGAGCACGATCACCGACCAGCCCTGGCGGTTACCGCCGTTCGGGGCGAACCGGGCGTGCTCGAGCATCCGGTACAGCACGGCGTCGTCGACCGGCTCGTCGGTGAACGCCCGAGTGGCGGGCGTCGTGCGCATGACCTCGTAGAGCTCCACGGGGTTGGACGCTAGCCCGCTGGAACTCGCTTTGCTTTGCATACCTATACGCAATACCGCCGCGACCCGGCGAAACGGCGGGCCGTCACGCCGGGAGCGGCCACGATTGCGTATGTGTATGCAAAGCAAAGCGATCGTGGGCGGCTCCGGGGCGGAGCCGCCCACGACCGGCTGCTAGCCGAGTATCGGACTGTCTAGTTCAAGCACTAGAGAGCCGGATACGGCGGTAGCTCAGCAGTTCAGCAGCAGCGGGTTCTGGTTGAGGATCTGCGCCCTCGGCGAGATGAACGCCTGGTACTCGGCCTCGGCGTCCTCCCGGAACAGGCCGGTCTTGCAGCAGTTCTGGAAGGCCAGCCGCAGCCCGAAGTGCCGCTGCACCGCGCCGCGCATGGCGTCGCTGCCGACCAGGCGGAACAGCTGCCCCCAGGCCTGGTCGTCCGGCGGCACCTCGGTGCTCTGTACCGCCGGCAGGTCGCGTTCCCGCAGCTCAGCGGCCAGCCGTTCGACCACCGACCAGGCGTAGGGCAGCGAGTCACGGATGCAGGCCAGGAAGTCGGCGTCGTCGATCGGGCCGGCCTTGGCCTGTTCGAGCAGGGTGTCCGGGACGGTGAGTGACACGGATCCTCCATACAGATGGAAACGGGAACCATTCACGTTACGGGCCGCCACCCACCGGTTGAATCCCCTGTTCGGGCACACAAACCGGGTTGAGCGGGGCTGACAGACTGGCCGGGTGCTGTTGACCATCACCACCACACACCAGCCGGCGGACGAGCTCGGGTACCTGCTGGGCAAGCACCCCGACCGGGTGCACCGCGCCGAGCTGGGCTTCGGGCACGCCACGGTGTGCTTCCCGGTGGTGGAGCGGTCGCGCAGCACGGCGGCGCTCATCGTGGACGTGGACCCGGTGCGGCTGGTCCGGGGGCCGTCCAGGAACGGGGACGGCGTGCACCTCGGCCAGTACGTGAACGACCGGCCGTACGCGGCGTCGTCGCTGCTGTCGGTGGCCATCGGTCGGACCCTGGGGTCGGCGCTGCACGGCCGCTGCCGGGACCGGCCCGAGCTGGCCGAACGGGAGATCCCTCTGGTCCTGGAGGTGCCGGCGGTCCGGGACGCGGACGACCTGGCGATGAGGCTGTTCGCCCCGCTGGGCTGGACCGTCGAGCGCACCCCGGTCGGGGACGTGCACGCGGCGCTGCGGCTCACCGGGACCCACCGGCTGGCCGCCGCGCTCACCCACGTCTACGTGCTGCTGCCGGTGCTGGACGACGCCAAGCACCACTGGATCGGGCCGGACGAGGCGGACAAGCTGCTCCGGGCCGGCGAGGGTTGGCTGGACGGCCATCCGGAGCGGGAGCTGATCACCCGCCGCTACCTGCGCCACCGCCGCCGGCTGACCGCCCCGACCCTGGCCGCCCTGGGCATCGAGGAGCCCGACGACGACGCCCGGCCCACACCGCTGCGCGACCAGCGCCGGGACGCCGTCGTCCGCGAGCTGCACGCCGCCGGGGCCCGCCGGGTGCTGGACCTGGGCTGCGGCGACGGCGCACTGCTCGCCGCGGCGGCCACCGATCCGGCGTTCACCCAGGTCACCGGGGTGGACACGTCGGCGACGGCGCTGGCGAAGGCCGAGCGGCGGCTGCGGCTGGACGAGGCGGCGCCGGCCGTCCGGGACCGGGTCACGCTGCTGCACGGGGCGCTGACGTACACCGACGAGCGCCTGACAGGGTTCGACGCGGCGGTGTTGATGGAGGTGGTCGAGCACGTGGACCCCGAGCGGCTGCCGGCCCTGGTCCGGGCGGTGTTCGGGGTGGCCGCGCCGACGACCGTGCTGGTGACCACGCCGAACCGGGAGTTCAACGTCAACTACCCCGGGCTGGCCGATGGGTCGATGCGGCACCCGGACCACCGCTTCGAGTGGACCCGCGCGGAGTTCGCCGCCTGGTGCGCGGCCGTCGCCGAGCAGCACGGATACCGGGTGCGGCACGAGGGCGTCGGCGATCTTGATCCCACGCACGGCCACCCGACCCAGCTGGCGGTGTTCCAGAAGTGAAGATCCCGGAGATGTCCCTGGTGCTGCTGGTCGGGGCCAGCGGGTCGGGCAAGTCGACGTTCGCCGCCCGGCACTTCGCCCCGACCGAGGTGCTGTCCTCGGACGTGTGGCGCGGCCTGGTCGCCGACGACCGGGAAGACCAGTCCGCCACCGCCGACGCCTTCGACGGGTTGCACCACCTGGTCGGGATCCGGCTGCGCCGGGGCCGGCTGACCGTCGTCGACGCCACCAACACCCAGCCGGCCGCCCGGGCCGGGCTGCTCGCGCTGGCCCGCGAGCACGACGTGCCGGTCGTGGCGATCGTGCTGGACCTGCCCGAACGGCTGTGCCTGGACCGCTCCCCGTTCGACGCCGGTGTGGTGCGCCGGCAGCGGGACGAGCTGCGCCGGTCGCTGCGGAAGCTGAAGGGCGAGGGCTTCCGCTCGGTGTACCGGCTGGAGACCCCGGACGAGGTCGACGCGGTGGCCGTCGAGCGCACCCGGGCCTACAACGACCTGCGGGAGCGCACCGGGCCGTTCGACCTGATCGGCGACGTGCACGGCTGCCTGGACGAGCTGTGCGGGCTGCTCACCGCCCTGGGCTGGGCGCTGATCCGCGACGACTCCGGACGCGCCGTCTCTGCGGAACACCCGGAGGGAAGGACGGCGGTGTTCCTCGGCGACCTGGTCGACCGCGGCCCGGACACCCCCGGGGTGCTGCGGCTGGCCATGGGCATGGTCACCGACGGCGCCGCGCTGGCCGTGGCCGGCAACCACGAGGTGAAGCTGGTCCGGGCGTTGCGCGGCCGCGACGTGCGGCGGTCGCACGGGCTGATCGAGTCACTGGACCAGCTGGCGTCGCAACCGGCGGAGTTCGTGGAGGCGGCCCGCGAGTTCATGGACGGCCTGATCGGGCACTACGTGCTGGACGGCGGCCGGCTGGTGGTCGCGCACGCCGGGCTGCGCGAGCGGTTCCACGGGCGGGCGTCGAAGCGGGTGCGGGCATTCGGGCTCTACGGCGAGACGTCCGGGGAGACCGACGAGTACGGGCTGCCGGTGCGCTACCCGTGGGCGCTGGAGTACCGGGGCGCGGCGACCGTGGTCTACGGGCACACCCCGGTGCCCGAGGCGGAGTGGGTGAACAACACCATCTGCGTGGACACCGGCTGCGTGTTCGGCGGTTCGCTCACCGCGCTGCGCTACCCGGAGCGGGAGCTGGTGTCGGTACCGGCGGCGAAGGTGTGGTTCGAGCCGGTCCGGCCGCTCGTCCCCCCGACGCCGGCCGAGCCGCAACCGCGCCGCGCCGACGAGCTGGCCGTCACCGACGTGATCGGCAAGCGGGCGGTGACCACCGAGCTGCACGGGCGGATCACCATCCCGGCCGACAACTCGGCCGCCGCGCTGGAGGTGCTCAGCCGGTTCGCCCTGCATCCGCGCTGGCTGGTGTACCTGCCGCCGACCATGGCGCCCGTATCCACGCCGGCGGCCGGCCCGCTGCTGGAGCGGCCGGAGGAGGCGTTCGAGGCGTACACCCGGGACGGCGTCGAGCGGGTGGTCATGCAGGCCAAGCACATGGGGTCGCGGGCGGTGGCGGTGGTCTGCCGGTCGGCCGAGGCCGCGGAGAGGGCGTTCGGCGAGGCCGCCCCGGGTGCACTGTTCTCCCGGACCGGGCGCCGGCTGCTGCCCGACGGCCCGGGCGAGGAGCTGCTGAGCCGGCTGGCGGCGGCGGTCACCGGGGCGGGTCTGTGGGACACCCTGGGTACGGACTGGCTGGTGCTGGACGCCGAGCTGCTGCCCTGGACGGCGGCCGGCGCCGGCGTGCAGGTCGACCAGTACGCGCCGGTGGCGGCGGCCGCACTGGCCGACACGTCCGCGATCCGCGACGTGCTGGCGCGGGCCGCCGCCCGGGGTGTGGACGTCGAGCAGCGGCCGGAGCGGGTGCGGGACGCCGAGGCGTTCGGGGCGGTCTGGCGGCGGTACGCCGGGCTCGGCGAACCGGTCCGGCTGGCCCCGTTCTGCCTGCTCGCCGGGGCGGGCGAGGTGTACGCCCTGCGCGACGTCGACTGGCAGCTGGACGTGCTCGACCGGCTGGTGGCCGCCGACCCCGAGCTGCTGGTCCGCACCGACCGCTTCCCGGTCACCCTGGCCGACCCCGACTCCCGGAACGCCGGATCCGCCTGGTGGCACGCCCTGGTCGAGGCCGGGGCCGAGGGCGCGGTGGTCAAACCGTCCCGACCGGCCCGGCGGGTGCAGCCCGGGATGAAGGTCCGCGGCCCGGACTACCTGCGGCTGATCTACGGCCCGCACTACCTCGAGCCGGCCAACCTGGAGCGGCTGCGGCAGCGGGACACCGGCCGGAAGCGGTCGCTGGCGCTGCGCGAGTACGCCCTCGGGGTGGAGGCGCTGCACCGGTTCGTCACCGGGGAGCCGCTGTGGCGGGTGCACGAGGCGGTGGCCGGGGTGCTGGCATGCGAGTCCGATCCGGTCGACCCCCGGCTGTAGCGCCCCGACCCGGGCCACGCGCGCCGGACCAGCGAGGCCGTTCAGGCCGCCCCCTACGGCGTGGGCATGGACCGCTGCAGCCGGACGCCGAGCCAGGGTCGGCGGCCGCCGACGACCAGCACGCCGCCCCGGGCCATCGTGCCGACCAGCCCGCGCCGGCCGAAGAACAGCAGCAGGAACGCGACCGGGTGCAGCGTCATCCGGCAGTCCGGTGGCCCCGGGGCGTCGTCGAGGTGGACGCCGTCGGCGGCGAACGCCAGCCGGACGCTCCCGTGCCGGCGCACGTCGAACCGGTACCGGCCGCTGACCCGGGCCAGTGTCGCCGGTGACCCGAGCAGCTGCGGAGCCCCGTACACCAGCAGCTCCAGCAGGAACCAGCGCACCACCAGCGCGGCGTGGTCGGGGTCGATCCGCCAGGGCCGGCCGGCCGCGCGGGCGATGTCCCAGCCGTGCACCAGGGTCTCGCTGAGCAGGTGCGCGGTGAACACGTGCGGGGGCACGGTGATGCCGCTGAGCAGCCATGGCCGGTGCTCGTCGCCCTGGACGGCGCAGTCGCGCAGGTAGTCGGCGGCCCGCTCGGCGATCCGGTCGGCGAGTTGCCCGGGGTCGCGGACCGGTTCGGCGGCGACCGCGGCGCGGGTGACCGCGCCCAGCTGGGAGACGTCCCGGGCCACCGACGCACCGGCACCCCGGTTGGGCACGATCGACTCGACCTCGGCCAGATCGGACCGGGCCAGCCCGGGGATGGCGATCCAGGTCTGGGACAGGTGCACGGCGACCTCGTGCGCGTCCCAGCCGCCGACGGCGCCGGGCTCGGGACGGGCGGCCGGCAGCGAGCGCAGCAGCTCGGTCACCCGGAGCGTCTCGACGGCCAGCGCGTTCTGGCATCGGGACCAGGCGTGGGCGGCATCCATGGCGTCCGGCACGCCGTTACCGTAACGCCGTTACAGCAGCGTGTCCAGCGTCCGGTCAGGGCTCCAGCGACCGCGGCCGGGACGCCGGCTCGTCCCAGGTCCACGGCCGGGGCGCGTCCTGCACCACGTACCCGTCCACCACGGTGTGCCCGTCCCGGATGCGCGAGGTGCCCAGCCCCGGGGCGTGCCGCTCGGCCCGGGCGACCAGCCGGTTGCGCACCAGGGCCCGGGTCGGCGGCAGCACCAGCAGCAGCCCGAGCACGTCGCTCAGCACGCCCGGCACCAGGATGAGCAGCCCGGCCAGCCCGATCAGCGCGCTGTCGGTCATCTCCGCGTGCGGCGCCCGCCGGGCCCGGACCGCGTCGGCCAGGGCCAGCCCGGCCCGCACCCCCTCCCGGCGGACCAGGGCCATGCCGACGACGCCACCCACGATGAGCAGCAGCAACGTCGGGAAGAAGCCCAGCCAGGACGCCACGGCGACCAGCGCCGCCAACTCGGCCAGCAGGTAGAGCCCGATGTACCTCACACCCGCTACAACGTACGACCGGGCGATTCTGCTCCCGATCATGGGCATCGACTGGACGTACGCTGTACGCTCCGGCTTATGGTCACCGCGAAGCAGGTCACCCGGGGGAATCTGGTCTTCGACGTCACCGAGTCCGGTCCGGCCGACGGGACGCCGGTGCTGCTGCTGCACGGGTTCCCGCAGCACGCGAGCTCCTGGGACCGGATCGTGCCGCTGCTCAACGAGCAGGGCTACCGCACGCTGGCGATGAACCAGCGCGGCTACTCGCCCGGGGCCACGCCGAAGGGCCGGAGCAAGTACAAGATCCCCGAGCTGGTGGCCGACGCCGCCGCGGTGATCGACGAGCTGGGCGGCGGCCGGGTGCACGTGGTCGGGCACGACTGGGGCGCCGCGGTGACCTGGGCGCTCGGCGCGGCGCATCCGGAGAAGCTGCGCAGCCTGACCGCGCTGTCGGTGCCGCACGTGGGCGCGTTCCTGTCCGCGATGCCGCGCAGCCGCCAGGGCCTCAAGTCCTGGTACATGCTGGCCTTCCAGCTGCCCTGGCTGCCCGAGCGGCTGCTGGGCACCCGCTACGAGCGGATGATGGCCGGCTTCGGGCAGAAGGCCGAGGCCGCCCGCCGGGACTTCACCGAGTTCGGCGGCCCGTCGGCGTTCACCGGACCGCTGAACTACTACCGGGCCATGCCGCTGACCGACCTGCGCCAGGCGTTCGAGAAGGTCCGGGTGCCGACGCTGTACGTCTGGAGCGACGGGGACGTGGCCCTGGACAAGTACGGGGCGGACAACTGCGTCAAGTACGTGGACGCCCCGTACCGGTTCGAGACCCTGCACGGGGTGTCGCACTGGATGCTCGACGAGGCCCCCGCCGAAGTAGCCGCCCTGCTGCTCCCGCACCTCAAGGAGTACTCCTAAGCCAGGCAGGCCAGCACGTCCGGGAAGTCACCGCGGACGGCGGAGTGGTGCTGGTCATCGCTTCTCTCCCTGGTCGATGCGGGCGCCGGCGAGCACGAGCTGGACGCATTGTTCGGCGGCCTCGTCGAGTTCGGCGCGGCCGGCCGTCGACGCCGTCTGGTAAGCCCAGGTGGCGATGCCGACCACCGTCTCGACGACGATGCCCGGGTCGATCGGCCGCAGCCGCCCCTGCGCCACCCCGGCCTCGACGGTCTCGGTGAGCCGGGCCCGGAACCGGGCCTGCCGGGCGCGCAGGGCGGCGCACTGGGGCGGCGGGAAGTGGCTCTCCAGCCACTGGCGCTCCTGGAAGAACACCGCGCTGTGGTCCGGGCGGCGGGCGGCCTCGTGCACGGCGGCCCGGACGAAGTCGGCCAGCACGGCGTCCGGCGGGCCCTCCGGGATCTCGTCGATCCGGGCCAGAAAGGCGTCCAGGGCCTCCTCGTAGAGCGTGTAGAGGATGGCCGCCTTGCTGCCGAAGTAGTAGTGCGAGCTGGCGTGGTTGACCCCGGCCCGGGCGCCGATGTCCCGGATCGTGGTGGACGCGTAGCCCTGGGTCCGGAACAGCGCGGCGGCGGCGTCCAGGATCTCCCGCCGGCGTTCCGCCCGCCGCCCGGTCGGCTCCGGGTCGAAAGCGGCGGTCATCAGTCGCACCCCCGCCGGCGGACCGACAGCGCCCGGGCCCGCAACGACGCCTGGCGCTGCTCAGGGGTGATCGTGGCGGTGGACGGCGGCAGCTCGTCGCGCAGCGCGGCCAGCGGCACCGTGCGCAAGGTGGGCACCGGGGTGGACTCGGCGCGGAAGTAGCGGGCGGCGATCAGGCCGGTGGGGCGGCCGGCGGTGTCCAGCCAGTTGGGGACGCCCGGGTCGGCGTGCGCGATGACCGCGCGGAACACCCCGTCGTCGTCCAGGACGGCCTGGTGGCCGTTGATCGACGTCTGCCGCTGGTGCCAGTCCAGGGCCTCCCAGTAGTGGGTGACCAGCTGGAGGCCCCAGTACGGCGCGACCGGCGGGGTGACCTCGACGATCACCGCCTCGTCCGGCGCGCACCGGTAGTGGCCCTTGCCGTAGAGCAGGTCGGCCCAGCCGAAGTCCAGCGGCACGAACTCCAGCTCGCCGTCCGGGGCGGTGTAGTGGCCCTCCACCGCGTGCCGGCACGCGGCCGGGACCGTGCGGATCCACCGGACCAGCAGCTCCAGCCCGGCCTCGACGTCGGCCGGGGTGCGCGGTTTCGGTGGGTAGCGGGCGTCGATCCGCTCGATGGTCAGCTCGGCGGGCTGTTCGGTGAGCCAGTCGTAGTAGTACTGGCGGATCACGATGTTGCCCGGACCCTCCGGCAGCCGCAGCCAGTTCCCCGGACGCTCGTCGCGGGACAGCACCACCTCGAACGAGCCGTCCGGGTCGACGTCGAAGTCGGCGCGACGGTCCAGCAGCGTCCACTCGGCCAGCTGGGCCATGTGGTTGGTCCGGGTCTCGATGTCGAACAGCCGGGCGCTGCCCCGGGTGCCGGACACCCGGTAGGCGTGGTCGCCGTGCACCGCCGCCCACTGGTAGTGGCAGTCGGCGGCGGGCAGCCCGAACTGGATCGCCGGGCTGAGGAACCGCACCAGCTCGGGGAACTCGGGATCGCAGGCCTCGAGGGTCAGCGGGATGCCGCCGGCGACGATCCGGGTCAGGTAGCGCAGGCCTTCGGCGCGCACCGCGTCGGTGTCCACCCGGGGGTCGTCGAACACGACTCCCCCCATCTCGCGCACCGCGTCCGCGAACGCCGTCCAGGGGTCGGTCACGCGAAGAACCTCTCGTAGTAGCCGGCGAAGGCCGCCTCGATCCGGGCCTCGGTCAGCCCGAACCGTTCCAGGGTGTACTCGTGGCGGCCGAAGTGCCCGGGCGGCCGGCGCGCCTCGTAGGCGGCGAACGCCTCGGCCGCCTGCTCCGTGACCGTCCGGCCGGCCCGGGCGTTGACCTCGCCGATCACCCCGGCGGCGTCGTCCCGGATCCGCTCGTAGTGCACGTCCACGATCCGGGCCGGGTCGACCTGCTCGCGGTCGGCCAGGTTGCGGCGCATCTGTTCGGCCCAGTAGTCCAGGGTGTCGGTGCCGACCTCGTGCGGATCGACGTCGTCACTGCCCATCCGCCGGCCCGCCTCCAGCAGCCGGGCGAAGGACGGGATGACCACCTTCGGATCGCGGTGACAGGCCACGACGGTGGCGTCCGGGAAGGTCTCGAGCAGCTTCGGGAACGACCCGAGGTGCGCCGGCGATTTCATGATCCACGGCCCGCCGGCGTCGGGCTCCTGCCACTGCAGGTACCGCAGCATCCGCGCGGTCCAGTCGTAGACGGCGTCGGTGCCCCGGGTCTCGGCGAACGCCCGGAACGACGGCACCCGGGTGCGCAGCGAGGACACCATCGAGGAGAACGTCATCTCCATCAGCAGCAGTTCCTCGTCCGGCTCCAGCGCCTCGGTGGGGTGCGCGGCCATGAAGTCCGGGAACTGGGTGGCCAGGATCCGCTCGACGCCGGCGGCGTACCCGATCCGGGCCGACGGGTCGCCGGGCGGCTCGGCCGGGAACGGCGCCGGGTTGAGCAGCTTCCACACGTCCAGCCGCCGCACCCCGGGGTCGGCGGACATCATCCGCTGCAGCTTGGACGTCCCGGTGCGGGGCAGCCCGGCGACCACGATCGGTTTCGTGATCACCTGCTCCTCGATCTGCGGGTTCCGGTGCAGGTCACGGACGTAGCGCAGCCGGTTGACCAGCATCCGGACGATGTCCGCCGACGTCATCATGTGGCCCAGCCGGGACAGCCGGGCCTCGGTGCGCAGCGCGTCGGCGAACGCGGTCAGCCCCTCGACGAAGCCGCGGTCGCCGAAGTCGGTCAGGCCGGTCTCGGCCGTGGCCGCGTTCAGCAGATCCTCGGGGTAGAGCGGCGGCGACGGCGGGCGCGGGCCGAAGTTGGGCACCGCGTTGACCGACATCCCGCCGTCCACGGGTACGTCCGCGCCGTGGATGTACGAGGCGTCGTCCGAGCAGAGGAACGCCATCGTCCGGGCGATCTCCTCGCTGGTGCCCAGCCGGCCCAGCGGGCACCACAGGTAGCGCATCTGCGGGTCGTTGAGCAGCGGCTCGAACAGCGGCAGCAGGTCCGCCGTGCCCGGGGACAGGAAACCGCCGGTGATCAGCGTGTTGACCCGCACGTTGTAGGCGCCGTAGCTGACCGCCAGGCTCTTGGTGAACGCGGCCAGCCCGCCCTTGGTGGCGCTGTAGTGGTGCGAGTTCGGGAAGCCCTGGTAGGCGGCGGTGGAGGAGACGTTCAGCACCGCGCCGCCGCCCTGCTCGCGCATCAGCGGGATCACCGCGCGGCACATCAGGAACGCCGAGCGCAGGTTGACCTTGACCACCTCGTCCCAGTCGGACTCGGTGATCTCCAGCAGGGTGCCCATCGAGCCGGCCCGGGCCTCGCGTGGGCTGAACAGCACGGCGGCGTTGTTGACCAGCACGTCGACCCGGCCGTACGCCTCCTGGGTCGCCTCGACGATCCGACGCACGTCCTCGGCGACGGCCACGTCCCCGGTGACCATGGTCGCGTCCCCGCCGCCGATCAGCTTGGCCGTCTCGTCCAGCGTGGCCGCCGTCCGGCCGCAGCCGACGACCTTCGCGCCCTGCTCGGCGAAGTGCACCGCCGCCGACCGGCCGAGCCCGGTACCGGCCCCGGTGATGATCGCGACCTTGCCCCGTAGACGACCCATCGGCGCGTCCTCCCCGTGTTTCAGTCGCTTGACTAAAACGTTTGGCTGAGAGAGTACCTCGGAATCGACGCTGGGTAACCCCCGACACGATCGGCTACCGGGCGCGCACGGTCGATCACCGAACGTCCACGCCGACGTTGGGCTCGACATGGTGTCGATGTGGCGTGCGGGTGCGGTGGTGGCGGCCGGTCTGATGGTCACCTCGGTCGGCTACGGCACGGCGTGGGCCGCCGAGAACGGCGCCGGGGGCGAGGGCGGGCTGGTCCAGATCCTGGACGGCGGCACCGGCGGCGGTGCCGGGCCCGGCAGCGGCGGCACCGGCGGACGCCTCGTCCCGATCCCGAACGACAAGCCCGCCGGCCAGCCCGCCGGGACGGCCGGGACCCTCGGTGGCAACGGCGGCACGGCCGGCAACGGCGGCGCGGGCGGCAAGGGCGGCACGGCCGGGAAGGGCGGGGCCGGCGGCAGCGGCGGGTGGCTCTACGGCAACGGCGGCAGCGGTGGCGCCGGCGGCAAGGGCGCGGCCGGCGGCAAGGGCGGCAGTGCTGGGCTCATCGGCAACGGCGGTTCGGGCGGCAGCGGCGGTTCGGGCGGCAGCGGCGGTTCGGGCGGCAGCAAGGGCACCGGCGGGGCCGGCGGGAGCGGCGGCCTGCTGATCGGGAACGGCGGCGCCGGGGGCAACGGCGGCAGCAAGGCGACCGGCGGGGACGGCGGTCAGGGCGGGCTGCTCCTGGGCAGCGGCGGCAAAGGCGGCGCGGGCGGCACCGAGGGCCACCACTGACCGAGGCGCACTGGTAGGTCAGCGCTAGTAGGTCAGGGCCAGCCCGGGGTCGGCGAGCAGCGCGCCGACGTCGGCCAGGAATCGGGAGCCCTGCTCGCCGTCCACCACCCGGTGGTCGAACGACAGCGCCAGCTGGCACACCGTGCGCACCGCGAGCTGGCCGTCGACCACCCACGGCGCCGGCTTCACCGCGCCCAGCGCGAGGATCGCCGACTCGCCGGGGTTGATGATCGGCGTGCCGGTGTCCACCCCGAACACCCCGACGTTGGTGATGGTGAACGTGCCGCCGACCAGGTCCTTCGGTTCGGTGGTCCCGGCCCGGGCGGTGTCGGTGAGCGCGGTGAGCGCCCGCGCCAGCTCGGGCAGGGTGAGCCGGTCGGCGTCCCGGATCTTCGGCACCAGCAGCCCGCGCGGGGTGGCCGCCGCGATCCCCAGCTGGACCCGGTCGTAGTAGACGATCTCGTGCTCGTTCCAGCTGGCGTTGATCTCCGGGGTGCGCCGGGCGGCCAGGCAGACCGCCTTGGCCGCGAAGGTCAGCGGGGAGAGCTTGAGGCCGCTGAACTCGCGCGACGCGCGCAGCCGGTCCCGGAGCTCGATCATCGGGGTGACGTCGACGGTGAGGAACTCGGTGACGTGCGGCGCGGTGAACGCGCTGCTCACCATGGCTTGGGCGGTGGCCCGGCGCAGGCTGCGGACCGGGACCCGGCGAACTCCGACTTCCGGCTCGCCGGCGCCGTTCGCGGCCTCGGTCGGGGCGCCGCTCGCGGCCGGCACGGTGCGGGTCGGGGCACCGTTCGGGCCGGCCGCGGTGCTGGACGTGGCGGCCGTGCCGTTCGGGGTGGGGTGGCCGCCGCGCAGGTCGTCGCGGGTGATGGACCCGCCGGGTCCGCTGCCGGTGAGCCCGCGCAGGTCGATGCCGAGGTCGCGGGCCAGCTTGCGCACCGGGGGCTTGGCCAGCGGTACCGGAGTGACCGACCGCCCTTCATGATCGCCGGAAATGGCGGATCGACCGCGCTCAGCGCGGCTGGGACTCCAATCTTGGCGATCATCCCCAGGTACGGCCACGGGGGACGCTGGCGCGGTGGCGGCAGCCGGGGGTGCGGCCGCAGGGGGTGCGGGCTCGGCGGCGTCGGCCGGGGCGGACGGCCGACGACGCCGCCGGGTGACCGCACCGGGGGCGGCCACGTAGCCGACCAGGGTGGCGATCCGGCCGTCGGCGGTCACCTCGCCGATCTTCGCGCCACCGGCGTCAGCAGTCGCGTTGGCGTCGACTCCCGGCGCACCGGCCGGTTCCGCACCGACCTCGGACGCCTCCCGGATCGTGATGATCGGCGCGCCCACCGCGACGGTGTCCCCGGGCGCGACGAGCAGCTCGGCCACCGTCCCGGCGAACGGGCAGGGCAGCTCCACGGCCGCCTTGGCCGTCTCGATCTCCACGATCACCTGGTTGACCACGACGGTGTCGCCGGGAGCCACGTGCCAGGCCAGGATCTCCGCCTCGGTCAGGCCCTCGCCCGCGTCGGGCAGGTTGAACGTCTGCATCAGAAGGCCAGCGTCTGGTCGACGGCGTCCAGCACCCGATCCAGGTCGGGCAGGTACTCGTGCTCCACCTGGGACGGCGGGTACGGGGTGTCGAACCCGGTCACCCGCAGCACCGGGGCCTCCAGCGAGTAGAAGCACTCGCGCTGCACGCGGGCGGCGATCTCGGCGGTGAGCGAGGACTCCGAGGGCGCCTCGGACACCACCACCAGCCGCCCGGTCCGCCGCACCGACTCGTACACCGGGTCCAGGTCCAGCGGGGACAGCGTGCGCAGGTCGATCACCTCGAGCTCGTGCCCGTCCGCGTCGAAGGCGGCGACCGCCGCGTCTACGCAGGTCCGCACCTGCGGACCGTAGCTGACCAGGGTGGCCGTCGACCCGGGCCGGATCACCCGGGAGGTGAACAGCGGCGGCGGTTCCTCGGCCAGATCCAGCGGGGCCTTGTCCCAGTACCGCCGCTTCGGCTCGAAGAAGATCACCGGGTCGTCGCACTCGATGGCCTGCTGGATCATCCAGTAGGCGTCCGCCGGGTTCGCGCAGGCCACCACCTTCAGGCCCGGGACGTGCGCGAACAGCGACTCCGGGGACTCGCTGTGGTGCTCCACCGCGCCGATCCCGCCGCCGAACGGGATGCGCACCACCACCGGCATCGGCACCCGGCCCTGCGAGCGGTAGCGCAGCTTGGCCAGCTGGGAGACGATCTGGTCGAACCCGGGGAAGACGAACCCGTCGAACTGGATCTCGCACACCGGCCGGTAGCCGCGGATGGCCAGGCCGACCGCCGCCCCGATGATCCCGGACTCGGCCAGCGGGGTGTCCAGCACCCGCTGCTCGCCGAAGTCCTTCTGCAGCCCGTCGGTGATCCGGAAGACGCCGCCCAGCTTGCCCACGTCCTCGCCCATGACCAGGACCTTCGGGTCCCGTTCCATGGCCGCGCGCAGCCCGTTGTTCAGCGCCCTCGCCATGGTCACGACGTTCTCGGTCATGCGGATCTCCCGTCGCCGGCCCGGGGCCGCTTGTGGCGGTCCGGACGCACCCGAGGCGCCACCGGCCGGGTCGGGCCGCCAGCGCCGCTGATCGCCATACTGGCACGACCGGGACGGTTCGGGGATGGTCCAACCGGTCTGGCACTGTGGGACGGGTGGACGACACCGGGTTCACCGAACATCGCGGCCGGCTGTTCGGGCTGGCCTACCGGATGCTGGGGTCGGCCACCGACGCCGAGGACGTGCTGCAGGAGGCGTTCCTGCGCTGGTCGGCGGCCGACCGGGCGGCGATCGTCGCGCCCGGGGCCTGGCTGGCCAAGGTGGTCACCAACCTGTGCCTGACCGCGCTGACCTCGGCCCGGGCCCGCCGGGAGACCTACGTGGGCCCGTGGCTGCCCGAGCCGGTGCTCACCGAGCGCGGGCCGGACGAGACGGCCGAGCTGGGCGCCGACCTGTCGCTGGCGCTGCTCACCGTGCTGGAGCGGCTCACCCCGAGCGAGCGGGCGGTGTTCGTGCTGCGCGAGGCGTTCGGCTACGAGCACGCCGCGATCGGCGAGGTCCTCGGCCGCACTCCGGAGAGCTCCCGGCAGCTGCACAGCCGGGCCCGGCGGCGGGTCCAGGAGCCGCGGCGCGCGAGCCCGGCCGACCCGGCACAGGTCCGGCGGCTGGTCGAACGGTTCCTGGCCGCCGCCCGGGACGGCGACCTCGGACGGCTGGAGTCGCTGCTGGCCACCGACGTGGTGTCCTGGTCGGACGGCGGCGGTCGGGTCAGCGCGGCGCGGATGCCGGTGCACGGGCCCGAGCGGGTGGCCCGGCTGTTCGCCGGGCTGGCCCGCAAGGCCGGGGCCGAGGCGTCCTACGAGGTGCGAACGGTGAACGGCGAGCCGGCGCTGCTCGCGGAGTTCGGCGGGCAGTACGTGGTGATCAGCCTGGAGGCCGACTCCACGACCGACGAGGGCCGGATCGTCGGCGTCCGGGCGGTGGTCAACCCGGACAAGCTGCGTTACCTGCGTCACCAGCTGTCACGTTCGACGGCGTTCCCGAGTCCCTCCTGATGGGACCTCATCGAGGAAGGGGAACGGCATGAACGCGCATGTGGTGGTGGTCGGCGGCGGGTACGCCGGGCTGGCGGCGGCGAAACGACTCAGCCGAGGAAACGGTCCGAGGGTCACCGTGGTGAACCCGAGGGCGGAGTTCGTCGAGCGGATCCGGCTGCACCAGCTGGTCGCCGGCAACCACTCCGCGACCCGGCCGCTGATCTCGCGGCTGCCGAAGGGCGCGGAGTTCGTCCAGGACAGCGTGACCCGCATCGACGCCGCCGCCCGGACCCTGGAGCTGGCCGGCGGCGGCACCCTGGGCTTCGACCACGTCATCTACGCCGCCGGCAGCCGCAGCCGGCTGGACGCGCTGCCCGGGGCGGCCGAGCACGCGGTCACCGTGGGGTCGCTGGACGACGCCCGGACCTTCCGTGCCCGCTACGCCGCGCTGCCGGCCGGATCCGCTGTGACCGTGGTCGGCGCCGGACTCACCGGCCTGGAGCTGGCATGCGAGCTGGCCGAGACCGGTGGGCACCGGGTGCGGCTGATCAGCGACGGGCCGGTGGCGCCCAGTGTCGGCGACCGCGCCCGGGCCTACCTGCACGGGTACCTGGCCGAGCTGGGGATCGAGCTGGTCGAGCACACCAAGGTGATCGAGGTGTCCAGCGACGCGGTGGCCCTGGCCGACGGGCGGACCCTGGCCAGCGACCTGACCGCCGTCACCGCGATGTTCGAGCTGCCCACCCTGGCCCGGGACTCGGGCCTGGCCGTCGACGAGAGCGGCGCGCTGCGGGTGGACGAGTTCCTGGTCGGGGTGGACGGCCCGGCCGTGCTCGGGGCCGGGGACGCCGGCCGGATCGACGGCCACCCGCTGCGGATGAGCTGCCAGGCGGCGATCCCGACCGGCACGCACGCCGCCGAGACCGCGCTGGCCCTGCTCGCCGGCCGGACCCCGAAGCCGGTGCGGGCGCGGTTCACCGGGCAGTGCATCAGCCTGGGCCGGCGGGCCGGGCTGATCCAGCACGCGTCGTCGGACGACGTGGTGACCGACCGGGTGCTGACCGGGCGGGCGGCCGCGTTCATCAAGGAGCAGGTGTGCGCGGGCACCGTCCGGGTCGGGGTGAACCCCCGGGTGCCGGTCAGCTGGAGCTGGTCGTGAGGGCCGTCAGGCGTTCTGCGTGCGGACCCGCTGCGGGCGGCCACGCAGGTCGGCCAGGCTGATCCGGACCCGCTCGGTCGGCGGCCGGGTGATCCCCGAGCCGACCGGGCGGGGCGGGGCCGTCGGGGGGCGCCGGCGCAGGAAGTCCAGCGTGAGGTCGGCGTGCACGCTGGCCCGCAGCTCGCTGGAGATCACCTTGAGCACCGTGTGGTCGGTGTCGATGACGAACGTGGTGCGCCGGGCGGACAGCAGCAGCCGGGTGAACCAGCCGGGCGGGGTGTGCTGGCCCCGGCGACGCTCAAGCCGGCGGGCCAGCAGCCGCCCGAGCACGGAGATCCCCCAGCGGCGGACCTGGAACCGGGCGGCGACCAGCCCCCGCGAGTCACTGAGCAGCGGAAAGTCGAACGCGCGCTGGCGGGCGAAGCGGGACTGCCGGGGCACGGTGTCGGTGCTGATCCCGACCCGCTGCACGCCCAGCGCGTCGAACTCCGCACCGAGGTCGCGGAAGTGGCAGGCCTCCGCGGTGCAGATCGGTGAGTGCGCGATCGGGTAGAAGAACAGCACCACGGGGCCGCCGGTGAGCAGTTCGGAGAGCGAACGCAGCTGCCCGGTGTCGTCGGACAGGACGAAGTCCGGTGCCCGTTCCCCCGCGATCACACCCATACGGTATCCCCCGAACGGCCCTCAATCATCATGATTCACCGTACGCCACCGGATTGCCGTCGATGGGGTCATTCAGCAGTGTCCGCCTTCATCGATCGGCCTAACCATGATCGGGTCAGCCCGGGGCGCCACCGCGCAGCGCGCTCAGGCTGATCCGCACCCGCTCGGACGACGGGCGGGGCATCGGGATCCGGGCCACGGCCCTCGGCCGCCGGGTGCGCAGGTAGTGCAACGCCAGGTCGGCGTGCACGCCGGCCCGCAGCTCGCTGGAGATCACCTTGAGCACCGTCCGGTCGGTGTCGATGACGAACGTGGTGCGCTTGGCCGACAGCAGCCACCGGGTCAGCGGGCCGGGCCGGGTGTGCCGGCCGCCCCGGGACTCCCGGACCCGGAGCAGGGCCTGGCCCAGCGGGCCGAACATCCGGCGGCGCACGCCGAACTCGGCCGCCACCTGGGATCGGCTGTCACACAGCAGCGGATGGTCGACCGCCCGCCGCTCGGCGAAGCGGGACTGCCGGGAGAGGTCGTCGGTGCTGATCCCGACCCGCTGCACTCCCAGCCCGGTGAACTCCGACCCCAGCTCACGGAAGCGGCAGGTCTCGGCGGTGGACAGCGGCGAGGAGGCGACCGGGTAGAAGAACAGCACCATCGGGCCGTCGACGAGCATCTCGGACAGCGTGCGCGTCCGTCCGGTCTGGTCGCTCAGCACGAAGTCCGGCGCCCGCTCGCCCACCATCACGAAAATCAGAGTAACCGCTCGGATTCCGCCAGCCAACTCGTGGCGATACGCCATCCGGATGGATCCGCGGCGACCGGTCGGCGGCGGCCCGGTGAACCTCTCGGCCCGCCCCGCCCGCCGCCGCTTGCCCGGTCCCGTCGCGGCCTAGTCGAGGGAGTCGACGTAGGCCAGGTAGTCGGCGCGCTGGGCGTCCAGCGGGGGCGACAGTTCGGCGTACACCTCGGAGAAGATCCGCTCCGGGCCGGGCTTGGGCATGTTCAGGCAGAACTCCCGCACGCGCGCGGCCAGTGCGTCGGCCTCGGCGTCCACCTCGTCGAAGAACGCCTGCTGCACGCCCAGCGAGCGGACCAGCTGCACCCGCAGCCGCTCGATCGGGTCCTTGAGCTTCCACAGCTCCAGCTCGTCGGCCAGCCGGTAGCGGGACGGGTCGTCGGAGGTGGTGTGCGCGTCCATCCGGTAGGTGAACGCCTCGATCAGCACCGGGCCGTTGCCGGTGCGGCACTCCTCCAGCGCCCACCGGGTGACCGCCAGGGTGGCCAGCACGTCGTTGCCGTCCACCCGGATGCCGGGGAAGCCGTAACCCCGGGCGCGCTGGTAGAGCGGCACCCGGGTCTGCCGCTCGAGCGGCTCGGAGATCGCCCACTGGTTGTTCTGGCAGAAGAACACCACCGGCGCGTCGTACACCGCCGACCAGACGAAACCCTCGTGCACGTCACCCTGGGAGGTGGCGCCGTCGCCGAAGAAGCAGATCGTGGCTTCACCCTCGGCGTCGCCGACCGCGCCGTCGAACCGCTGGCCCATGGCGTAGCCGGTGGCGTTCAGGCACTGGTTGCCGATGACGATGGTGTAGAGGTGGAACTTGCTGGCGATCGGGTCCCAGGCGCCGTGGTCGGTACCGCGGAAGATGCCCAGCAGCTGGGTGGGGTCGATGCCCCGGCACCAGGCCACCCCGTGCTCGCGGTAGCTGGGGAAGGCCATGTCGGTCGCCCGCAGCGCCCGGCCGGCGCCGACCTGCGCGGCCTCCTGGCCGAGCAGCGGCACCCAGATCCCGAGCTGGCCCTGCCGCTGCAGCGCGTTGGCCTCCCGGTCGGCGCGGCGGACCAGCACCATGTCCCGGTAGTAGCCCTTGAGCGCGGCGGTGTCGACGTCGGTGACCCACGGGTCCCAGCGGTCGCTGGCGACCCGCTCGCCCTCCGGGGTCAGCAGCTGGACCGGGTTGTCCTCGCCGGTGGCCCGCAGGCCCGCGATGACCTGCTCGCGGGTGGGCTCGGGTTCGACGAAACCGGCGAACGCGGGTGGCTCGCCCGGGGTCACGGACGGCGGGCGCCGCTGGTTCGGGGGCAGGTAGGGCACGGCGGAACCTCCGGGCGGTCGGCCCGGCCGGAGGTGGTGGCCGGGGCGCTCGAGTGCGGCCCGGCCCGGGGGTTGGTGGGCCGTACCGCCGGGCATCGACGTTGATGCCCATCCCATCCTGGCACGCGAACGGCCGGACGGGTACGGCTCGGATCAGGCTCGCGTCCGGCCGTCGGTCGGGTACGGCTCAGGCGGTACGGCTCAGGAGTCGCGCTTGAACGGGGTCGGCTTCGGCGCCGAGTACTGGCTCGGGTTCGGCTGCTGGGTCGGCGGCTGGGCCGGGTAGCCACCCTGCGCCGGGTAGCCACCCTGGGCCGGGTACTGGCCCTGCGCCGGGTACTGGCCGGGGCCGTTCTGCGGCACGCCAGCGACCTCGGTGACCTTGGACTTGGCCTGGTTGATCTGGTTGGTGTACTTGCCCTTGGTCTGCTTGTCGGCGAAGCTGGCGGCCTTGTCGGTGAACTGGCGCACCTTGTCCGGGTTCTTCTGCGCATAACGGCGGGCGGCCTCGGCGGCGGCACCCAGCGCGGCGAGCTTCTTGAACAGTGCCATGGTCCGTGTCTGTCCTCTCAGGGGCGTCGGAGCGTCCAACGTACCGCCGGCGGTACGAGTTCCCGATCCGGCTACGGACACCCGAGCGGGGCTGGGCCGATCGGGTGATCAAGCTGGGGCGCGACCAGCCGCCCGGCTCAGCACGGTTCACAATCGGTTCTCACTACGTGAGCAATCCGTTCAGATGGGTCCGACCGGGTCCCCATCGGGTGAGGAGACGGTCGTGACCCTCGGACATCGTGTCCCCGTTCTGGCCGCTGCCCTGGTCCTGGGGCTGGCCCTGGCCGGCTGCGGCGCGGGCGGCAGCGGCGCCCCCAGCTCCGGGACAGGCACCGAGCCGGCCCCGGTGACCAAGGACGAGGCGCTGGCCAAGCTGGTGCCGGCGGCCGTGGCGGCGGACGGGAAGCTGGTGTTCGGCACCGACGCCTCGTACCCGCCGAACGAGTTCTACGACACCGACGGCCGCACGTTCATCGGGATGGACATCGAGCTGGCCAAGGCGGTCGCGCAGAAGCTCGGGCTCACCGCCGAGTTCCAGAACAGCGCGTTCGGCGCGATCCTGCTCGGCGTCGAGTCCGGCAAGTACGAGGCCGGCATCTCCTCGTTCACCGTCAACAAGGAGCGCACCGCGACCGTCGACATGGTCAGCTACTTCAACGTCGGCACCAAGGCCGCCGTGCTCAAGGGCAACCCGAACGGGCTGAACCTGGACGACCTGTGCGGCAAGCCGGTCGGCGTGCAGCTGGACACCGTCCAGGTGGACGACCTGGCCCAGCGGTCGAAGAAGTGCGAGACCGAGGGCAAGCCGGCCATCCCGGTGACCGCGCTGCAGGCCCAGACCGACGTCACCCTGGCGCTGACCGCCAAGCGGGTGCAGGCCATGCTGGCCGACGCCCCGGTGGTCAACTACGCGATATCCCAGACCGGCGGCCAGCTGGAGGCGCTGGGCACCCAGTACCTGGCCGCCCCGTACGGCATCGAGATCAAGAAGAACAACGGTGAGCTGGCCAAGGCGGTGCAGGGCGCGGTGCAGGCGCTGATCGCCGACGGCAGCTACAAGACCATCGTGGACAAGTGGAACGGCGGCGAGAGCGCCATCCAGACCGCCGAGATCAACCCCGCCACCGGCCAGTGACGGCTCCGACGGTCGCGCCGGCCCCGGGTCCATCAGCCGAGGACGGCGAGCCGATCAAGGCGGTCCCGGTGCGCCACCCCGGCCGGTGGGCGGCCGCGGCGGTGCTCGCCGTGCTGGGCGCGATGCTGGTGCACACGGTGTTCACCAACCCCCGGTTCAACTGGCCGGTGGTGGGTGAGTACCTGTTCTCCCCGGTGGTGCTGGCCGGGCTGCGCAACACGCTGCTGCTGACCGCGCTGGCCATGGTGATCGGCGCGCTCGGCGGGCTGGCCCTGGCGGTGATGCGGCTGTCGCCGAACCCGCTGCTGTCCCGCACGGCGGCCGGCTACATCTGGTTCTTCCGGGGCACCCCGGTGATCACCCAGCTGGTGTTCTGGA